>Ga0098050_1000550_pt1 | contig 13192 bp, 27 predicted proteins | sample 14_taG_FD_77070 | JGI IMG/M metagenome (GOLD analysis project Ga0098050, IMG submission 77070) | Marine viral communities from the Subarctic Pacific Ocean - 14_ETSP_OMZ_AT15311 metaG | ecosystem: Environmental > Aquatic > Marine > Oceanic | place: Pacific Ocean | collected 2015-01-18
AAGGATCGATAACTAAACATTTAATACCTTTACGTTTTACTAGCTCAGCGCCTTTACGTAATACAGACTCTAATGTATAACGTTCCATATCAATATGAAAGTAATTAGTATTGCAATGATCTGCAACTTGGTTCCATTTATCACCGTGTATATCAGCTGCTGTTGGCATACCCTCCCATGTTTTACGCATTAATTTATGTGCGTGTAAATATGTAGGTTGATTCTCTGGTGATGCAAAAGCTGTTTTCCAGCCATAGTTACGATTGTAACCTACAACCATTTGGTCAACAAAATCAGACTTACCACTACTAGGTATCCCAGTAACAGTAATAAACTGGCCGGTATATGTAGAAAAAATATCGTCAAAGTTTTGTAAGCCAATTTGATATCCTTTCTTAAAACCATTGCGAACAAAATCCGTAACCTCGTCCTCAATATCTTTAAATGTTGTAACGTTTTCAAGCGGCACGGGCCTTGCTCCGGTAATACGCTCTTGTAATTTTTCTTTGCCATATGTTATTAAGTATTCGTTAGCATCTTTACAGTCATCAAACGACGCTAGGTAACAAACTTCAGCTCCAAGCCTACGGACTAATTCTGATTGTAATGCTTGCCCTGCTTCATCTGAGTCAACTGCTAGTATTATTTTTTCTTTGTCTTCAAAGTAATCTATACAGTTATCAAGATAATCTAAGTTATTACTATTTAACGTAGCTCCATTAGGAACTGATATCGCGTTTTTAATACCAGCTTCATGTAAAGCTAATACATCCATTTCTCCTTCGGTTATAACACAAGTGTCATAGCCTACTATACTGTTTATATTATAAAATACTTTTTCAGCGCCTTTATATAGTTTAAAGTTTTTTCTACCGTCTCTATATTTAATGTTAATAAGCTGATCACCCATTATATAATTAAACTGAATTGTATTCTCAGGCTTGCCAGTTTGAGGCATATATTCAGAACCTTCTGTTACACATAAGTCATCTAAGGTTTTCTGTGATATACCTCTTGTTTTAAACCATTCATATACTTTAGATCCTAACTGTTCAGGATCTGCCACGTGTAACGCGTTGGGCCTAACGTATTCTTTTTCGCTAGCGCCCTTGCGTTGATATGTATGTAATTGAAATGATGTATCACAATTGTGACAAGTACCGAGACCCCGTTCCCAATCGTAAGACGCGCATTTTGCCTTTCGATTCTTGGGTTTTCTATCGTGAGAACACAAAGGGCATATACCCTGCTTTTTTCCCTCTTCAAGCTTATATTGATTGAAATCATCAATCAAGAATCCATTGATCTCTGTTGTCTGCATTTAATTTAATTTAATTTATTATTCCTCGTCCCTACAGTCTGGGCATATATCACAAAATAGATATTCATCTAGTGTCATGCCTTCTCCACATATTTCACACTCCATTAAAACGGTAGGTCATCAGCTGGAGCAGCCGCTTGAGCAACTTGCTGAGGCTGATCTTGTCTTGGTGCTGCAGCCACGTTGTCACCGTTAGTCCATACTACTTGTACGTTACCTAAATAAACCTTAGGTGTTTTAGTTTCTCTTTCTTCTTTAGACTGAGCTACAACTATAGGTCCTTGGTTTCCGAACTGATCAGGCTCGTCGTTTACTGTAATTGTTATAGGTAGGTATTTACCTTTTTTACCTTCTATGATCTTTGTTTTATCAATGTTATTTAAATTGATACTTGCTTTAATAATACTTGCCATAATTATAATGTTTTGTTAATAAAATATTGAGATGGATCAAAGCCTTCAGACTTGTAAAATAATTCATAAGCCTGTACCGCTCTTTCAACTTTGTCTCTACCTCTTTCATAAAAATCTGTTGAGCAGTCAAAAATACCTATTTGACCTGTATTTTTGTCTATAGCTATAAATATCATTTCATAGCCAAATAGTTTACTATAAATATAAGCTTGACTGTCATAATTGTACTTAGAAGCTGACCATTTAAACTTCTGAAGATCTGCTGTCGTTTTTAAATCGATAATCAGTTTTTCATCATGGTTTACAATATCAGCTTTACCTTTCCATTTATGTCCTTCTAGCTCTGTAATGCCTGGTCTTTCATATTCTACATTACCAAGTCTAATCAGTTCTTCACATACTTTATTAGACATCATTTTGTCTGTTAATTTTTCTATGTTATCAACCTCATGTTGTAGTAAGCATAATTCTCCTCCGGACATCTCCTTATAAGCCTTAGTATTTCTAGTTGTTGCTTCTATTATCTTAAACTTTTTAAGCTTGTCTGGCTCAAGTATAGCTGTATGAAAATATCCGCCTACTAAAAATGCTGGTCTAGCCTCTGAAGCTTTACCAAGGTTTAAAGGGTTTGTAAGTAAAGTAGAGATATCAGAATTACTAAGGTACTTTTTACCAAAATCACCGTAGTAGTGTTCATCTGATTCTAACTTTTTTAATACATCTTCTTTTTTCATTATAGTGTTGTTAATTGTTGTTCTACCTCTTGTGATAGACTATATTTGGCTTTAATAGCCGCTACTTTACCGCCTGCTTTTACATAATCCTTTGCTTTAGCAAATGCTGGATCTTTAGTTGAGGTTAAAGTTGGTTTGTTTGTTTTTGGTACAAATTTCTTTTTACCGTGATCATTTGTAGCGTCACTATCAGCTGTATCATCAATCAAGAATAAATTACCTAACGCATACTTTTTTGCATAAGAAGACGCTGAACCAAATTGCTGAGGTACGTTCATACCTTTTTGGTTTAAGTCAACACCTACAATAGCTGTAGCGCTTATACTGTTTTCACCATCACTTACGTTTGCAGTAGACTGCATCATAGGTAATGGATCAACACTGATAATTTCTTCATTGATCGTTACTGATACTCCTAACTCTAATAGAAAGGGTTTAGTTGCTTCTAGGATGTCTTCGGCTGATCTGAAGTTATACTTGCCGAAGGAGTTAAATCTACTTTTCTTCGATTTAAACTTTGTTTGGATTGTCGCTAATTTTTCGTTTATGTTCATTCGTTTGTTTTTAAAATTGCTTATTTATATAATTACATATTTAATTACTGTTTTACACAGGTAAACTAAAGATAATCAAGCACTTGCGAGTGATCTACATTATCTATTAATTTTTGTACAGCTTGCTTTTTTAGCTCAGATACACGTACATAATCACTAACACCTACTATGTTTAATTCTTTAGCTATTGCTTTTGCTGAATACTTATCACAGTCTAAACCGTAAGACATTCTTAACACTTCATATTCATTGTGAGTTAAATGCTTCTGCATAAGACTCTTTAAATACAAGTTCATTAACTGTATGTTATAAGGTTCTGACTTATCTGCTATTTGATACATCATATTTTCTTCATCATCATTTGTAACTTGTGCATCTATTGATAAAAATATACTATTGAAAAATATTTCTACCATCTTTTTATCTTTAGGATTTTTACGCATGTTATTAAGCTGATGCTCAGGTATTCTCATATCACCTCTATTTCTGTCTATTGCTCTACGTATAGCTCCTTTAATTCTTTTAGATAAAAAAGATTTTAATGTTTTTTCTATGTCTTCTGATTCACCTAACATATTCCAATCTATTTTATCAACAGCTTTTGTTAATCCTGAACAACCTTCTTGTATTATATCGTTTATACTCATAACACCTGAAGCTTGCTGTGTTGTTGAAAACTTACGGCCTAGGTTTTCTACCAAAGGCATAAATTTTATTATAAGTTCTTTTCGTGTATATTTATCATAAGGTTTATCATCGGGCATAGACTTCTTAACATCTTCCTTATATCTTATATAGTTTTGTACGTTATATTTCTTCATTTAATATTTGTTTTTCATTTCTTAAAATATTGTTTAAATTACGTTGTACAGTTCTTGTAGAACAATTTAATAGCCCTGCAACTCTACCCCATGTTATATTTTTACCTGTTTCGTTTAAATCTAACATGCATTGATATATGTTTTCTTCATCAACTCTACTAGATCTACCTATTAGCTTACCTACGATACTCATTTTCTCACTAGGTGTTAAACCGCTATAGTCTTTAAATATTATTTTACGTTTCTTATTTACAGGAGGTTCACCACCTATAACAAATACATCATCTATCATCTGTTGTAATTTTTTATCACTAATAAAAAACGTAACAAATCCATTGTTTTTATCTGCTATAAATTCATATACATGTGAAGGTAGTAAACCATTGTCCTGATTTAAATAATATAATACTAAGAAATGCCACTTTAAAGATCTATAAGTTGTGATCTTTGCTTTACTTCGAAACAAGTGATAACATTCGTATGTACCATTTTCATAGTACTTATACAAAGCGGTTTCTTCAGTTGGTTTATCGTTAATAGGATCTTGTCGATACCTTATTTTACGATCATTCAACCATTTCATGTTTCTATCTTGTGACATTAGCCTCTTACTTTATTATCTTTACGGGCTTTTGTCACCCTTGGTTTTCTAAAATTTTTAATTTTATCTTGTATACCAAATAAATTGGTACTAATTAAATGTATTGCTTGTTTTCTACTCATTTATAATTGTTATTTTAACGTTATTCCATTTGCCTCCTTTTACGTCTTTATTCACAAGGAAGTCTATTCTTTTTTTCCATCTTTTATTCATACGGTCTTCAACAGTCCATTCACCACTCAACTGTCCTGCTCCTTCAACACAAACTTTAGTTCCAAACACAAACCCGTGTTTTTCTAGATCCCTAGATACCGCTATCCAGCGATGTCCTTGAGGATTAGCTTCATTAATTGTTTTTAATGATGCTGTAGTTAAATAATCTGCGTTTGTTTGAGCAGGATCAGCATGGTATATGGTTGCTACTACCGTCATGTATAGCATAAATAATTTCATGTGGTCTAAATTTAAATTCTTCGTTTTTATTAGCTACTGTATACTTATCTTGTTCATAATAATTCCAATAAGCTGTTACGCTACAATCTGGAACTTTGTGATGGTCTGGCATACATTGAGGAGGTTCTGTAAAAGTACTGTCCGGTATTGCTGGTGGTAATTGTTTTAAAACGTTTTTGCATTTAATAATTGTTAAGTGTGTTTTGTTATATCTTTTAGTATATTCCTTACCTAGTGCAATCATGTGATCGTATAACCACATGTATTGACTAGAGTTTTGCCTACACCATATGGTAGACGGATGATTGTAATGTGCTTTTTTATAAGGTACATTATCTCCGTTACCATAATGATGATGAGCTGTACAGAGCATTTGAGCTGATTCTAGTATCATTTTAACTTTATGTTTATCATAGAAATAGCTTGCAGCTTTTGCAGGATCTTTATGTAAATAAAATATATTCATTAGTATCTTCGTTTGCTTGTTCTGTTATAATGTGCATCTAATAATAAGTGTACTACCTCTTCGCTTATCATATTGTCATTGTATAGTTGGTATATTAACTTACTCATAATTACGTATAGCTTTAAATTGTGGATGTCTGTAACTACCTGCTGGAGTACGTTCGAAATATGTAAACGTAGCTGTTTTGCCTATATAGTCATGAATATTATTTAGTATATTGGTTAACATACTATAGTCATAGCCCTTACCTGGAGGACAACCGAACTCTATGCCTTCATCATCAATCATTAAGAACTTACCTAACGTGCCTGTACGCTTACCTTTACCTGGCACATAGCCTACAATAGTAGCCTCTGTGTCATGAAAGTCTTTGAACTTTTGTAAATTGTAAGAACGCTTACGTTGATAAGGCTCATCTAGACGTAGTATAGAACCTTCGTAACCATCTTTTAAATTGGTTTCATGTAATTCTTTAGCGCCTTTGTAAGAATATACGAGCTTAGTAGGTACGTATTTTACACAATAAGAATAAAAATCACTACAAACAAGGTTGTTCATACGTGAGCTGTAGTTTTCTTGTGTATTAGCATAGTCGTAGCAATGAAATTGTACTAGTTTAGCAGCCTCAGATCTGTCTAGATCAGTTGGTTTAGTTTTTCTGACTAATGATATAATCTTATTGAAATCGTCTCTTAGATCATGATTATACAATTCACCGTCTAGTATCATGTCTGGATTTAAGTCAAATGAAGGTTTTAAATCTTCTAGTATGTGAGCTATATTTAGCCACGGTTTACCTGTACGAGAGTATGCATATACTTCACCTTTGTCATTTAACTGAATTATACAGCGAACGCCGTCTAATTTTGGTTGCATAAATACTTTCTCGGACCAGTCGATTGGTTTTTTGTCGACTTTGTATGCGAGCATTGGTTTTATCATATTATTTAAATTTATTTAGTTTATTTTCTATTACTGCTATTCTGTTTTTAATTCTTTCACACTGACTATAGTTTTCTTTTTTTAGATTATAATCTAATTCTGTCATAGCTTGTGCTAATTGAGTTAATAATAACTGTTCTTCTGTTTCTTCATCTTCTAAAGATACTAATTCACTTTGAATTATACCTTCTAGCACTAATTCAGAAACTTTTTGTGCTATTTTGTTAATTTCATCATCTGTCATATATATATTATCTAATTTTATCTGTATTTTGTTTGTAAAAATTCCAATCAGTGTAATCCATGTTGTTATCATACTTTTCTATAACTTTATCTACAGGTAAAACAAAAACGTTTACTTGTTTATAATTGTTATAGCAACTTATCCATACATCAGGCTTACCTGTCCATAGTATATAAGTGTAATGATGATCAATACTTTTTACACTAGGATATAAATATTGACTATTGTAATGAAAATCTTTAACTAAGTGTGATGCTATTCGTGATCCATCACCAAAGTTAGTAAATCCTTGATCTTGCTGCATATGCTTTACCCAATTAGCTAACTGTACACCCTGCCATTGAGGGTAACCGTCGTGATGTAAATACATATTTACATAGCTTTTGTCACGTAATAAAGCTGGTTCGCATGCAAAACCTAGTTCGTTGTGTTCAGCATCTGACCTGTCTACAACCATTGTTAAGTTTCTTGTACTCATTGTTTATTATTTAATATTAGGTGCGCAGGGAGGATTCGAACCTCCGACCTCGAGTTTATGAGACTCGCGAGCTAACCATCTGCTCTACCGCGCAATTACTTATAATTTTTGTTCTACGTAACCTTCGTCAATAAGAACGTCTATTATTTCTTGTTCTTGTATCTCACAAATACTTTGATATATTTCACTAAACATATCGCTTAGCCAATATTCATCTGTGAAATCACTAGCTACGTATATTTCTTCGCAACTACCATCTCTTATAGCACTTTCTAATTCTGTTGATAAACCACCGTCATAGTAGTGCACATGTTCGTTTACACATATGTTTCTATCGTCATATGTAGCTATAAAAACTTCATAACCATCTGCTGTTGTTTCAGGATATACATAGTAATCTGCATTACTAGTATAATCATCGTGCATAATAACGTCATAGTATTTTAATACTGTTGATTTTATAAAATCTTCATCGCTTATTCTATCGTCGTCTGACGTAGGAAAGCCTAGTTTTATCATTTTTGATTCAACTATCTCGTCTGTAATAATTTTTTTACTCATTTAATTCTATTAATTTTGCAATATGACTCCATACTTGCAGTTCTACTTTAGTGCCTCTGTATACACTCCTTAATTCTTCTATAGTTATACCACCTGTGAGTCCGTTTTTTAAGTCGTCTTTAAGCTTATCAATCTCAATTTTAAGCATTGTGATTTTAGCAAAAGCTTTTCTTGACGCTCTTTGTGATATTTCGTAGTTTGAAACTCTCATTACTTTACGATTTTGTTACCATACATAAAGCTTAAATTGTCTAGTTTCCAAGAATCTAGATCACCATATGTCAATAGATCTCTAACCTCGTCAATTGTTAGTTCTGACCACATTAACTTTGACATTAACGTGTACTTTAATCTTTTAGCTGAGCTGTATTTTCTTGCGCTAGCTTGTAAACTTGTTTTAACGTCGGGCAATAGATTGTCGTAGACGGTTTTCATTTTTGTCATATTTATTATTATTTAGTTATATTATCAAAATACATTTGTATTTAGTTTGTAATAAGTTACCGGCTGTCACTACGACTGGCTTTGTACAATTGATACCTCGAAGAAGCCGAGACGTCGATTTACTGTTAGGCCGGTATTATATTAAGAGAGATGTGCCCACGAAGTACTTCGCTTACGTAAATCCGCCGTGTTTGTTTGGACAAGTATATCTCTGCATATCTGCCATCTCTCTGTTAGTGGAAGTGGGCGGAATCGAACCGCCGTTTAAGTTAGTGTGACTTTCGCCTCCTATTTCTTAGCTTACCTTATCACTCCCTTTTCGAGGCACCAGTCGCGGACCGGTACTAACTAGTATTATGCTTTATCCGCGCTTTTGACCAGTATGCCGCCGCCTCGATTGCTAGCTATTCACTTATGTGTCTCGCGGAGTTCATAACGATCCCTCACCCGTCCGACCTAATTAAGCTACTCGTCTAGCTATTTTCTACGCCAAGCTCTGTGCACTGATGCACTTACTTCTTGACTTACAATTTGTATTGTATTACCTGTTTTGTGCTCGATAATAGGCACGTACGAGTATGTTTGAGTTGTACTACAAGGCATACATGTTTTATAGCCTAAATTTAATCTTACAGGGTGCACTTCTGTGCCGCATTTACAATACATAGTTATTAATTTAATGTTACATTTATATTATCAAACAGCATTTGTATTTTGTTTGTATAGATATTCTATAGCTTTGCTCATTACATAACTATGAAGATCGTTGTAATCATCGCCTTCGACAGGTTGATCAGCTATTTGCCAATCAACACTATCATACATTATTTCTTTAGTGACGTCAGCAATACCTTGTGCTATTTCGTCAATTTCTTTCATTTTACTCATATTAGTACATTGTTAAGTTTCTCATATTATAATTTCTTTTGCAGAAATCTACTATATACATAAGTCTTGCAAGCGGATCATTGATTAATTCTCTAGCATAACATATAGCTTTCATAGTTTCTAGTTTACCGTTAGACATTACTGTCCATCTTTCTTCGCGCTTATACACTTTGTTTAGTTGATATATTCTGTCGCTTGAGTTACATCTTCTGACATAACCTGTTTTATACGAAGCTAGTTGATCACCATTTGGTAACACAAACTGTCTTGTACCATTTTTCTTCTGTCTGTCAGTAGTCATTTCTTTAATGTTATACTCTACAAACATTCTTTTAGCGAATAAGTCTACTAATTCTGCACGTCTCTGTCTCCAGTCCATGTTTTCTTGTTCTAAGTTTCTCATAATTTATTATATTTATTTTTAACTGTTTTTAAATCCCACTTTTCATGGTGATCATTCCACCTAGCAGTATGGGCAAACGTTTTACCTTTAGCAAAGGTAGTTTTCTGTCTTGTAACGATTGAGAACCATTCCTTGTCAGTTAGTCTGCCACATACTTGGTGAGAGTGGGCACGCCTATGCTCGCGACCACGATTTTTTTGTGCTTGTTTTACATAGTTGCACGCTTCTTTCATAGTCATATTATAATCTAACGTAAGTTAAACCTTTATGATTGAACCATTCTGTGATGCCATCTTGTTCTTTATCTTCATCGTAAATGAAAGCAAATGTTTTTGGAAGTTCGCCGACAGTATGGCCTTTGTAAGTTGTACTGCCTAGCTTGATAGTAGTCGAGTTGACTTTTTTGATTTCTTGCATAGTTTTTATTGTTTATTAATACATTTATATTATCTAATTGATTTTGTATTATTTGTGTGTAGTAACATAGAGTTTAACTCGCTGTTATTATACTTTGCCCAGTATTGTCTTTCTACAGCTTCTATTTGAGCTCGTGAAATTTTAAACATTACTTTATGTGAGTGTTTTCTTTTCATCTGTAGTCAATATTAGGTTTAATATTTGCCGCAGTTGCTTGTCTGAACTGCCATTCGCGCTTGCGATATTCGTAATCAGTACACCATTTGCGCCATGCTTTACTTACAGTATTATTAGTACCGTACTTCGCTTCGAACTTTTCTACTTGTTTAAGTTTAGCATCTATTTGTTCTTGCGGATAATCATTGTATTTAGTAGAAGTCATAGTATTATTTATTAGTTGATTTGTAGAATTCTATTCTGTCAAGAACATCTTGTCTAGTTATTTTGTTATCCATTTGTTGACCGATATAGTAAGTCATATCTATTTCTTTACCGTTATCGCATGTTAAAATCCATTGCATATTATTATTTTATTATATTATCATTTACTTTTTGTATTGAGTATGTATTACCCGTAGATGCCAAATGTAGCATTGCTTGTATCAATGTTACCTGTTATTAAACCACCTATTATGAATAGTATTCCACCAATTGCTAATGGTGCTAAGAAACCGAAAGCTATTAATTCTGCTAACACTTCTACTAGTGGCTTTGATTTTACATATTTAGTTACTGCGGGAATAAATCCTCTGAATTTAAAGTTTGACATATTATTTATTTATTTATTGTTAGTTGACATGGTGAGAATCGAACTCACATTAACCATTATGTCATTTACTTGTTCGCATTTTTATACTTATAGAAACAAGTGGAACTTAAAGTTGTAATTAGTTTACATTTCTACTACTTCTCTAGCAATTACTGGAACACTAGTTGAAGAAGTGTAAGATTTGTACTTAGTAAAGCAATTCATTGAAAGTAATTTGTCTTTCATAACTTCATACACTTTATCGTGATTATAAGTGACAGTTTTGCCATTTTTGAAGTTAACAGTGATTGTTTGGTTTTTACCGATTAGTGATTGTCTGATGACGAATCTTTTTGAAATTAAATTTTGCATAGTTATTATATTTAGTTATTAAGTATTTACATCTATATTATCAAAGACATATCGTATTTAGTATGTATAAATGTGTATATTAGTTTAGTAGTTGAATATGTCATGATGTCATACTGCAATGTGTCATTGTGTCATACATTAATATATATAATATTAACAGTAATGTCATGACAATCTGTCATATAAGTGACAAGATGTCATACAATTGTAGTATTTAACTGTGATGTAAGGCGGAGTATACTCTTCCGACAGTGTTTCAGGGTCAGGCTGATGTGTTACAGTTATATTATCAGGAGCGAGACGTATTGTGTATGTACAAACGATAGCATGTCTGTTAGATAACTGTAAAAACCTAGCAAAAAAGTCAAATATCCTACAGAAATGACCAGAAAAGTTCGTATATATGACTGCAAAACCTAAAATGCAATGGGGACCCGGCAAAATGAAACGCGTTTCCGTTAGAAAAAGGTCGAGCGAAGAAGAGGGGCAGTGCTATACCCCTATATACGTAACGTTTTTTTTAAAACAGGACATAAGCCTTATAAGTTATATAAGTAAGTAGCTATTGTCACGCTATATGTAAAATGCTAGTGAAATGTGTAAGTATATATAGTATATACAAGAATATAAAAACAATAAAAAAATGGCTAATATACAAGCATACCCTAAAGGAACACCAAAAGAAAATGATATACTACTAGGAACTAGTGTACCGTTACCTAATACGGATGCAAAGCCTGTGACAAACAACTTCTCTATAAAAGATATATCAACTGTATTAAATAAAGGTACTGAAATAAGTAAAACACTTACAAATGCAGAGTGGATAGACCTACCAAATACAAGTATTCAAATAATACCTAGCTTAGGATCAGGCACTGCTATAAAAATATTATCAGCTTACATTAAATTTAATCACGCATCGACATCTTTCTTATTTAATAACAGCATAACCATAGGCACGGGTTCTTCAGGTGCAATAAGCATAGTTAACCAATGTGTATTACCTGGACCAAATGCTTTTGAAGACATAGATGGTGACGCTGTTATATCTTTAGCAACTCAAAATGCAAGCTTAAGTTTAAATGGCTCTATTTATATTGGGATGCCAAACGGGTCTACTAACTCAGGAGATGGAACAGTAACAGTCGTACTAAGGTATGAAACAATAAATTAACACATGGCAAGAATAAGTTCATATCCTAGGGATTTAGATATAAACGACGGAGATGCGTGGATAGGAACCGAGTCATCAAATCGTTTAACTAGAAACTTCACAGCAGCAGCTGTAGCTAAATACTTAAATATAAAGGGTAAGATATCTATATCTGCACAGATGGTATTTAAATTTGTATTAACAGCTATACCAGCTAACGGTGAGTTCTCAGGACCAGCAGATGGTTCTAACATAGGCGATATAACTACACTAGAAGTATCAGGGCTAGACGCAAGTGGGCAGAATACTGTTCAGTTTATGGAATACTTAGTAGGTAACGATATACTTATAAGCAAACAAAACGATATAAGTGCATTTGGTCATTTCACAATAGATTCATATACTTTAAACGGTGGTGTATATACATTAGCATTAACACTTGTAGGTAGCGGAAGTAATGGTGTATTAAGTGAAAATGCATTTTATGATTTCGCTGTATTTACATTATCATCAGGACTAGCTGATAAAACATTTGAATTTACTCAAGGTGTACCAGCTACAACTTGGAATATACAACACGACTTAGGAAAATTTCCTTCTATAACTGTAATTGATACAGCTGACACAGTGGTAACTGGACAATACGAATATATAGATAACAACAACGTAACACTAACATTCTCGGCAGGTTTTGCCGGCAAGGCATACCTAAACTAACAAACTATGGCAATTAATTTTTTAAACACGGTTGATTTAAATAAGAATCAACTTAACCAAGCGGTAATACAAAATGTCGCATCGGACCCAGCGTCAGGCGTTGTTGGTCAAATAATATTTAACACTACAGTAGATTCCTTAAAACAATACGTTGCTGACACAGGCGGCGGATCTGCGGGATGGGAATCTATAGGTGGTGATATACAAAAAGTAGACGGCGGTACTTATATAACGGTAACAGATCCAAACGGGCCAATACCTATTGTTAATCATGACGCAACAACTAGAACAAACACTACATCTACACAATCTCCAGCTTATGGGGCAGATGTCGTGGTTATAGATTCTATAACATCAAATGCAACAGGTCACGTAACTGGTGTAAATACTAAAACAGTAACATTACCAGCTGACACCAACGAAACATATACATTACCTGTAACTGCAGGTACAGTAGCT
>Ga0098050_1000560_pt1 | contig 13065 bp, 11 predicted proteins | sample 14_taG_FD_77070 | JGI IMG/M metagenome (GOLD analysis project Ga0098050, IMG submission 77070) | Marine viral communities from the Subarctic Pacific Ocean - 14_ETSP_OMZ_AT15311 metaG | ecosystem: Environmental > Aquatic > Marine > Oceanic | place: Pacific Ocean | collected 2015-01-18
ATATTTCATAAACTTTAATTCCCACAAAGACCTATAAACAATATTAGTATAATCACCTCTATATTTCTCTGGATTTGATGGACGATATTTTCCCTTATAAGACATCTAAATACTTAATAATGTAATACTCCTGAAAGGTATTTAGAGTGGCAAATAGGACAGTTAAAAAATTTGCGATGAAAGATATGAGAGAATTGGTCGGTGACCTCTCTCAAACAAATTACTATATGGTAAGTTTTTCCACATTGAATTCCACTCTGATGAGTTATATTCAGAAAAGAATTGGTTTCCGAGAAGATGTAAGAAATTTTTTATCTAGAAAAACTGGTCTTCTTTGTTCTGAGGCATCATTGCCAACGAGTTCTCTTGCCACAGGAGAAGTTCGAGATAATTTCATGGGTATTCCTCAGGAGTTTGCTCATACTCGTTTATATACTGATATTGACTTTACATTCTATGTTGATACGAATTATGTCAATTTAAAAATATTTGAATCATGGATGGATTATATTGCCGGGGGATCAGAAGCAGAAATATCAGAATTAGATGATAATTATTATAGAAGAATGAACTATCCTGACAACTATAAAGTTCAGACGATGTTCATCTCAAAGTTTGAAAGAGATTTTAACTCTCAAATAGACTATCAGTTTGTCAATGCATTTCCAAAATTAGTCACAGCAATTCCCGTATCTTATGGTGCGGCAGATTTACTAAAAGTTTCTGTTCAATTTACATATGACCGATACATTGTGAATCCCAAAGGATCTATCAAAAAATCAAACTCAAGTGGATTTAATGATATTGCTCGTGTGGCAAATGATACAACTGCCACCACTACCTCTCTCCCGTCAACTGGATCAACAGCTGCCGATGAATCCTTTGAGGATAATAGAAATAGTTTACTTAACGATTCAACAGGAAACACAGGGGAGCGTTCGGGACTTTCTTTTGAAGTGCCATCGAATGTTCAACTGTCACCTGGGGCGCGAGTAACTAGAATGTTAGCTCTCAATGATAACCAGGCAGCTGTTTTGAAAGCCATTAAGGATGGTAAAATTACTGATGAAAACTTACCACTCACTGCAGATGGTGTTAAACGAGTACTAGAAGGATGGTGACTTTAAATAACCCCGCTAAATAAAATTACTGAAGTGTTATCACAATTACCATGCCTTTACCCAAGATTAATACACCGACTTATGAGTTGGTGTTGCCTTCTACCGGAAAGAAGATTAAATATAGACCTTTCCTTGTAAGAGAAGAAAAAATTCTTATTATGGCAATGGAATCTGAGGACATGAATCAGATTACCAGTGCAATCATTCAAATTATTACTGATTGTATTCTTGCAAAAGATATTAAAGTAGAATCTTTGGCAACTTTTGATATTGAATATCTATTCCTTAATATTCGTGCAAAGTCTGTTGGCGAGACTATAGAAGTGAATATAACATGCCCCGATGATGGTGAAACTCAAGTTGAGGTGTCTATCAATATTGATGACATCAAAGTTAAAAAGACCAGAGGACATAAGAACATCGTCAAACTTGATGATGATATTTCAATGAAACTTAAGTATCCATCACTGGATCAGTTTATTGAAAACAATTTTGAAGTAAATCAAACAAACACCGGAGACATCGGACAATCACTTTCAATGATTTCTTCTTGTATTGAAATGGTCTATAACCAAGAAGAAAGTTGGGAAGCATCTGATTGCACTCAAAAAGAACTCAGTGAGTTTATAGAACAAATGAACACCAAACAGTTCAAACAAATTGAAAAGTTCTTTACTACAATGCCTAAACTATCACATGAGATTGCAGTGAAAAATCCAGAAACTGGTGTTGAATCCGAAGTGCTTCTTGAAGGGTTAGCAGCTTTTTTCAGTTAGGTATGGCTCACACGAATCTTGAGTCATACTTTAAGATTAATTTTGCATTGATTCAGCATCATAAATACTCTTTAACTGAGATTGAAAATATGATTCCTTGGGAGAAGGATATTTATCTAACATTACTTCAGCAACACATTGAAGAAGAAAACCTAAAATCGCAGCAGCAAAATAGTGGAATCTAACTTAGAGCAGCAAACACCGAAACTACCAAAAATAAATGTCACGAATGTCTCATCGGCAGTGTTCGGAAAAGAGGGTCCTGCTCTAGGAAAAGAAAGTAAAATTGGTAAACTTGCTCGTATTGTAAGAACCACTCGTATCAAAGTAAATACAATTGAAAAAATTCTTCCCGAACATCAGGAAGTAATTGGTTCAAATGCAAAAAAAATTAAAATAAATACTGAAAAAATAATAAGTAACGTAAAAAAAACTACTGAAAATACTGAAAAAATAATAAGTAATGTAAAAAAAACTACTAAAAATGCCAAAAAAATAACAAGCATTAAAAATACACTTCAAAATCAAAAAAGTAAAATCGGAGAAAAATTACCAGGCAGTAATAAAGATAATAAAAATAATTTTAACAAAACATTAGTAGAAACTAATAAAATTCTTGTAGAGATTCAAAAGCAACTTGCAAGTGATTTTGCAATGCAAGTTGCAGAACAAAAAGGCGATGAGCAGAAAGAAAAAAAAGAACGTTCTCGTGAAAAATTAAAAGCAGAAGAAAGCGCACTAGAAAAAGGTAGAAAGAGAATTGGTGCTGCACTAGCAAATACTACGAAAAAAGTTCTTTCTCCTTTTAAGGGTATTTTTGATCAGATAAAAGAATTTGTTTTAACTGTTGGTGCAGGTATTGCAGTCAATGCAGCATTTAAATGGTTGAGTGATGAAGAAAACCGAAAGAAGATGGAAGATGCATTTTCATTCATCAAGAATAATTGGAAATGGATAGCAGGTGTGGCTGCCGGATTATTTTTAATGGGTCCTATTATAGGTATCGTCAGTTCAATAATTAGTGTTGGATCCATATTATTTACAATAGGAAGTTTTCTATTTGGTTTACTCGGTGCTCCTGCACTTTTAACATTACTTGGTATTATTACATCAGCAGGTGGAATAGCAATGCTTGCGGATGCTCTTGGTAAGTCTATAAGTGGTGGAGGACAATTTGCAGCATTTGATGAAGCAGCTAGACAAAAATACTTAAGATCTAATAAAACTACTCAATCAGGTGTAGTTATGGGTGATGATGGAAAATCAGTAAAATTTGAAGATATTTTTGGTAATAAAACTCTTATGGGTAGTGTTACGACCGAAAGGGACGCAATAGCAAAAGGTGAAGATCCTGATGAATATGCACGAAAAATGGGTATGGCATTACCATCTCAAGTGAAAGCATACCTTGGGGAAGAAAAATATAATGCAACCATAGAGGCAGTGGATGCTTTTCAAAAAGCCATGCAAGATAAAGATGCAATTAAAAATAGGTATTTTAAAGAGTTAGATAAAGTTGCACCCAAAGGATTGTGGGATCCCACTGGATATTTTAGAATGGTCAACGCTGATGACAACAAAAAAGCTAAAGTTAAAGCATTAGATGAAAAATATAATGTTGAATTAGCACCACTCTTCGAACGACTTGCTGGTACAAGAAGAATGGGTGGTCCTGTAACATCAGGCAAACCTTATTTGGTCGGAGAATCTGGACCAGAACTTTTTATGCCTAGAATTGATGGATCTATTATTGATAATACGAGAACCGAAAAAATATATCAAGTTCTTTCCTCAGGAAAAAGGGGCAAAATAAGAACGATTACATTACCACCAGAAATAATAGAGGGAGCAAAGGCACAGACTCAGATGCCATTATCAATAGGTGAAGCAACAAAAGAACCAACAATTTCAAGTACTAATCCGATGGATGGATCCAGGGTCGCGACTTCTGGGATTTATGGAATAATGGTATAAGAATATGGAAGTAAAAGAACAATCCCAAGAGGTAAAAAAAGAACCTCAGCAATCAGAACAAGCACAATTAAAACAGTTAAAACTTAATGTCACTAACATTAAGAGTATTCTCATAAAGAAAAATCAGAATACGAAGAAAACTGACAAAAAGGAAGATGATCAAGAAAAGAAAAAATTAAGTGTAAAGAAAAAGAAAGAAGAAGAGAAAAAACTAACAGCAGGGACATCATCCCTTAAAAAGATGGCATCATCTGTAAAAGGTGCTCTAGCAAAACCGGGTGGAAGTCTTTTTGATAAGATGATGGATTTTGGATTGATTGTCCTCACAGGAATCTTGGCAAATGCACTTCCGGCAATAAAGAAAAAATTAGAAAATATTTTTACTGCAGTTGGGAAATTTATAACACCAGTCGTTGATACTATTCAAATTTTAATAAATGCAGTGAGTGGTCCTGATGGAAAAGTAAGTCCAGAGTTAGAAGAAAAACAAATTAAGTTTCGTCAAGACATAGAAACAGCAAAAGATAATCTATTGGAGGGAATACGAACTAAGTTAGGACCTCTTGGAGGTCTTGTTGACGCTTTAAAACCTTTAATAGATAATTTAACATCAAAATTTGGTGCTAAATTAAAATTACAAACTGGTGGTGCAACACTTACAATAAATGAAGCAGGTCAAGAGGGTATAACGACTGCGGAAGGAAATTTTGTAAGATCAGATTTCAGTCCAGATCAAAGAAGAAGATATGATAAAGGTGACAGAAAAGCATATGTAATGCCACCGGATATGCCACAAGGTTATACGGAGGAGAATGCTGCTGCTTCTGCTGCTGCAGCTGCTGCAAGCAGAGATGATCATGGTCCCAATGGGGGTAGTTCCGATCCAAAAAGACAAACTTTTGTTTTACCAACAACATCAGGACAAACAACACCTGTTCCCATGAACATAACAGGATTTAATGCTGGAAGTAATGGAAGTAAAAGCACTTTAATATATCTACATTGGACTGCTGGTGACTATGATAGTAATGGTAGTTATCATACAGTTTTTGCAGGTGACGGAACCCGCAAGCCCAATTCTTCATATGATACTCGTGTCGGACATACTGAAGGAAAGAATACTAATGCCGTTGGATTGAGTATTGCTGCGGCAGGTGGCGCAACCGATTTAAATCGTATGGGTAGTCATCCTCCTACTCAGGCACAACTAAATGCCATGACCGCAGAAGCTGCAAGACTAGCAATCGCATGGGGATGGAGTGAATCTGACATCAATAAAAATGTTTGGACTCATGCAGAGGCAGGTTCTGGTTTAGATCCCAGAGGTCTTGCAGCTCACAATGATGATGATGGAGATGGGAAACCTGATAATTATGGTCCTTCAGAATGGGGTGGCAATGTTGCTCGATGGGATTTATATGGTTTAAGAAAAGGAGCAGCAAAGGGTAGTGGTGGACCAGAACTTCGTGATATGATTAGACAACATTATAGAAGATTCAAAAAAGCACAAACAGTTTCGAGAGCAGATCATAATGATGCTCAAATATCACCCATCGGAAATCAAACTATAGCGGCAAATGTCATCAGTCAATCTTCTGATGATGAAGAAGGACTACTTGTTGTAGTACAACCCATCGTATATACTACTGCATAATATAATAAAATGGCAAAAGCATCCGCAGCATCAAAATACAGCGAAATAACTCTTACCAAAGATAGAGATGGTGAGGAAATCAAGGTGCAATTAGAAGGAAAAACTTTAGAATTTAATTACTATGAAAGTATAATGTCTCCAAATATAACTGCAAACATGGTAATTATGGATACGGGATATTCTGCACGATATAATAAAAAATATGATAAGCAGGAAAGAGTTGGATCAATTTATAATGCACTTCCCCTCACGGGAAATGAAAAATTAAAATTTAGGATTGAATCATCTCTTGGCGAACTTGATTTTGTTAACAGACCTTTATTTGTAAATGGCAGCACAAGTCCGGATCAAAATTCTCAAAGAGAAGCAATTTTATTGAGTCTTTTTTCTGAGGGAGCAAAACTCAATTCAGAATCCACCGCAATGAAAAAATACCAGGGTAATATTGGTGATTCTGTCAAGTTGCTTATCAAACAATTTTTGACCGGAAAAAGTGAATCAATAAAAGTAAAGGAAGAAAATATACAGAATACTGCAAACCCATATAGTTTTGCCGGAAATAGTAAATCTGTTTTTGAAATATGTTGCAATCTGGCATCAAAATCTACTACCGAAAAAGATAGTGCCGGATTCTTTTTCTTTGAAACAAAAGATGGATTTCAATTTAAATCAATTGACAGTTTAATTTCCCAACCAATATCTGCGAGATATTTTAAATCAGAAGTATTATTAGGAAGTATGAATACTGATCAAAATGATTTTAAAATATTAGCATCTCATATGAGAAAAAATCAAAATATTTTGAATGCTTTAAATGCGGGAGTTTTCTTTTCCAGAAACATTTATTTTAATCCACAAACTTTTGAAGAGACCGAAATTGAATATAAATTTACTGATGGCAAATTAGTAAAATCGTTAGGTAAATCCGCAGAAGCACCTGATGTGAATGCATATACTAAAACAAATTATAATATTCTAGATATCGGCACACTTGAACCAACTATTAAAGGTGGTGATAATAATGATCCTAAAGATTATCAGGCACAGGCAGCAATGAGATATAATATATTATTCAGCCAGTTAGTTGACATTCAAGTTCCCTGCAATCCAAATTTAAGGGCAGGTGATACAATTGACTGCTACTTTGAAATTATTACGCAATCCAAAAAAGAACAGGGATATATGGACCCAGTTCAAAGTGGTAAATACTTAATAGTTGATTTATGCCATCATTATGAACCAACAAGGTCTATTACGTCATTAACACTGGCTCGTGACAGTTACGGTCTATATACGGAGAAAAATAAATCATGAAAAGCGCAACATTACCAGACGGATTTTTCTTAGGACAAGTCCCACCTAATTGGACTGAATATCTTCAAAATGGAACATGGAGTGATGCACATAATAATAGAGTAAAAGTTAGAATACCAGGAAAACATTCTAAAGGACCTGAAATTCTTGATAAGGATTTGCCATGGGCTATTGTATCTCAATCAACTTCTGCTGGAAATCGTAATGGAACATCAACCGGACTATCGGGCGGTGAATGGGTCATAGGATTTTATCTTGATGAAGATGAGCAACTTCCAGTCATCATGCAGGTATTAGGAAGAAATGAAGTATCGGGGGCAAAGATAAAAGCATCGGAAAATGGCACGACACAATTCAGAGATGTTTCGAGATTTTCTGGTCAAGTTGCACAAGGACATCAAATGGGTGGTGCGCCACCACCAAAAAAACCTGCTGTTCCGGATGAGGAAGACTTTGAAAAAGCAAAACAGGGTCTATCATCACCTCCGGCACCAGGAGAAGAATTGCCAGGGTTCGTGCCAACAGAAGAAGCAGCAGAAGCAGCAGCAGAAGCACAAGCAGCACGAGAAGCAGAAGCAATAGAAAACATTCCAGAACCAACTGGAGAGGTAATTAATTTGAGTGAGGGAAGATCTACTGACACCAGAACAGATGCACAGAGACAAGCAGATTCCGCAGCCCAAAGAGAAAGAATTATTAACAAAATAGGAGAAGAAGAATATTACAGACGTGTAAGAGCAAATGAAAACCGAGGATTTGCTACTAATCCAGATGGTTCTTTAGCAAGATAAACATTACTATTAAAGATGATAAATACGAGCATAAGGAGGTAAAATTATAGATGTCAATTTCCGCGCAGGATAAGGAACTTTTAAAAAGACTTGCTCTTGCAGAAGCAAGAAGTGAGGGTGTTGTGGGAATGGCACTCGTCATTAGAAGTGTCTTAAACAGAAGAGAGGCAATAAGAGCAGGTGCTAATTTTAATACTAGAAGCACTAATATTAGGGATATTATATACGCACCAAATCAATATCAACCAGTAGGAGACAGCAGAAATTCTATTGATCAAAGTTTTAGTACAACACAATTAAGTAACGCAGAAAAAGCATTTCAACTTGCAAAAAATCCGGCAGAACTTCAGAGGAGTGTTCAATCAGATGGTGTTAGTGCAACAAACGCAAGAGGTTTAGTATTATCCAACGGATTTGATTCTTTAGGTGGTCAAGGTAGACCTGATGCGATTACATATAGAGGACATACATTCACTGATAATATAAACAATTTTGGAGTTACGGGAGACAGCATTTATGCCGGATCAGTTCCTTCAACATCATCATCATCATCATCACCAACAGCAGATCAACAGGCAGTTATACCAAAAGAAAAAGTAAAAGTATCCAATCCCAAAGAGTTGAGTCAAGAAGCACTTAGGAGTGCAAATGCAATTAATGATCAAGTAGATGTTGTCAATAAATTAATAAAAGATAATGAAGGAACTGCTTATGATCAGTGGAGTGATGAACTAAAAGCAGAATATAATAATGAACTTAATAAATTAGCAGAATTAGATGAAAACTTAAAAGAACTTGCATCCGATAATGATGCTGCTAATTGTTTGGCAAGAGAAACTATAGGCAAATCATGGAGTCTTCCAGGAGCTCCTGACTGCACAACATTCAGAAAGACAAAGGCATACGGAGATGCAGTTGCATTATTAAGAGAGGAAGTTTCATTACCGGATCCATGCGGAACAAGTGATCTAGCTAAAATCAATACCACATTATTAAAATTTTTCAATACATTAAAACAAATTAGAAAATTTGGAGACACATATATCAATAGTGCCTTCAATTCCGTATATAGAATTACCAATTTAATCAGAAATACTGCATCTGTAATTGGTAGCATCATGAAAGGTTTGATGCAGAATCTTCGTAATTGGTTGTTAGACAAAATCAGAAAAGGAATTCAATTACTGATTGATAATCTATTTCCGACTCTTGCCAAACAATTTAAGAATACGATAATCGGACAAATCATTGATAATATTTTATGTAAGTTTAAAGATATAGTTGATAATCTTGGACAACTTGTTGCCGACTTCTTATTTGAACTTGTTGGTAAAATTGTAAATGTTCCCCTCTGTGCAGTGCAACAATTTACAAATGGATTAATTAACAACGTTGTTGCAATGGTAGATGAAGCATTGGGACCAGTTCTAGACAGTATCAATGACCTTTTAGGTGGTATTGGCAAAATTGCAGGATCAATATTTGAAGCAATTGATTTCATTCTCGGATTTGAAGCATATCTTTGCCAAAAACCAAATTGTCCAGAAATTAAGGCAACACCATTAGGACCATGGGCAAATGCTCCATCAAAACCTTTTGGAAATGAGTTTGATAATTTCTTAGATAATGCAGAAAGTGCAATTTTAGAGGGAGGATTGGAAGATTCTGTTAATGGATTATCAATTTTTGGTGGTACATTAGGAGATTTGGCAGATGCACCTAATGCACCATTCCCATGTGATACAAATCCATTTAAATGTGGTCCTCCTAGTGTTGAAATTTTTGGTGGCGGTGGTATTGGTGCCGTTGGAAAGGCAGTTATTAATGATCTTGGACAAATTTATGGTGTCAACATAGAAAATGGAGGTTCTGGATACACAAGACCTCCATTTGTAAGTATTATTGATCCGTGTGATAATGGTAATTATGCTTCCGGATATGCAGAGATTGATTATAATTCTCAATCATCCACATACGGTCAGATTACTGACATTATAATGGTCAATCATGGAAATGGATATCCAAATAGACCAACTGGTCGTGATGAATTTGGTAATCTGATAGATCCAACAGCACCTGGTGGTGGCGGAACTCCTGGTGGTGGTGGTGACACTCCCGGTGGTGATGGTGGTGATGGAACTCCTGGTGATCCCGGTGGTGGAGGCGTGATTATAGATCCGAATAGAGGAGTTAATGATTATATTGTTTGCTTAGAAGGATTTGATATTATTTCAACAGGACTTGGATATTCTCAATTAGATGAAATTATAATCACACCAGATCTTCCCAATTTAGAGGCATCTGTGAGAATGACAGAGGCAGGTCAAATTATAAGTATAACCATGATAGGAAAAGTTTGTGGTCTCACCGATATTCCAACTATTACAATAGATAGTCCAACAGGAGAAGGTGCTAAAATTAAACCAAAATTCTCCTTCATCAAAATTACTGACGATACTGAAGAAGAACTGCCACCACAAACAATTATTCCTATTGATAGAACAATTGCCAGCGATGAAAGTATTGCCGTTCTTGCCCAAAGAAATGTTGTTCGTGTAATTGATTGTGTTGGTAATACACCTCCCGTCATTGGATATGTTAATGGTCAACCATACTCTGGACCATTCCATGTTCACCCATCTAAAGGTGTAAAAATGGTTGGTGCCTTCCACATTTCAGGATATCATGAAACAATTTATGATACTGCTGAAGAAAGTTTAAATAAAAGAAGGAGATCTACTCAACCTTCAACTCCTACACCAGCAACTTCTCAAACTCCTGCATCGACACCGAGACCAAGACCCACACCAGCACCAAGATCTACTCCCACACCTACTCCAAGTCCTTCACCTACTCCAAGTCCTTCACCTTCACCACCACCCTCCGGAGGAGGTGGATATGGTGGTGGTGGATATTAAATATAAAACATTATGACATTTATCCCAGAAACTATAGTTACAGATAATCCTCATGGAATATTATCCTTCGGTCCCATAGCACCAAAGGAGAAGGATGATAATACTGCAATGCTTCTGTCCTTAGATGGAGGGCATACTATTTTATGCAACAAAAATGGAAATAAATCAGAGATTAATCCAGGAAAATCTGAAGAAGTTTGCGGGACTAATCTAGTTCAGGGTGACCAACAAGAGGCATCAAAAGAAGCAATTGCAAAAATTATTACTGCGAAAAATGGTGACATCTGTATCATTGCCGAAAATGGAAATATAAAATTTAAGGCAAAAAACATATACGCAGAATGTATAGGTGATGGTAATGATGGGTCATTTTTATTAAAGGCAAATGATCACATAACAATGACTGCCGGAGAGCAAATAACCATAAGTGGTTCTAAAATATGCATGTTGTCATCTGATTCCATTACTTTGAATGCTCAGGGTTTTTTAAATTTATTCTGTGCTGATGTGGTAAAGTCATCTCCTCTTAATGTAGTTGCAAAATTATTAACTGGAGATATTATTGGTGGTTTTATAGATACTGTTAGAAAAACTTGTGGATAAGGAGTAGAAATGGCATTTGATTATTTGGAAGCAAACCATATAGATGTTTTTAATTCGTTTACCGGTGGTGGTCTTGCGTTTCCAAAAATGCTTACCGAACCCGGTGGAGGTGTTCTATCGGCATATAAGGGACACTTTGGACAGGGATCTAGTGCAATTCCTTATAGTGCATCATTAGTTACTGCACCTTCTGTTGGTCCTATTCCCACTCCATTATCATGGAACTTTTTGGGTCTTGGTGCTGAAGTAGGGGTGAGAAATATACTCGGTGTAGATGTAAAGGTTGGTTCTGATATATCACTAGGTGCAATCGCGGCAAGATATAGTGCATTCTTTAATAAAGTAACCGGAAAAGAAGTAACTGTAGCTCCGGCAGATACTTCTGTGGCACCGAAAGAAACACATATAGCTCTGGCAGGAGATTTATTAGGACACTGGGCATATAATGGACTCACTCTTAATACACTCCATACTCACTCCGATTCAAGATTAAAAAAGAAAATTGAATCCATTCCCAATTCTACATCCTTGACAAAGGTGCTACAATTAAACCCAGTATATTATGAATGGAGAAAGGATATTCTTCCCTCGTCATTTGTCAAAAATCATAAAGAGGGAAGACAGATTGGATTAATAGCACAAGAGATTGAAGACATCATTCCTGAAGTTGTAAGAGAAGAAAAAATTTATGACGAAAAATGGAAAAGTGTCAACTACGAGAAACTTACTGCCGTATTAATTGGAGCAGTCAAAGAGCAACAAGAACAAATTGAAGAATTGAAAACTAGAATTACTGAATTAGAATCATGAATGAAAATTTAACAAACAGGGCTCTTGAAGTCGTAAACAGGGACCAGGATCAATTAAAAGGTGTATATGAAAATCAATCAGAATATACTGCTCCCGAGAAAATAGAAAAAATAACTGTCACAGAAAACTCTGATGGAACTTGGAGTCAAAATAAAGAAATTGTTGATAGTGGATTAAAAGATGGTGGAGTGATTGGTGTAAGAGAGGCAGAAATTGAAGAGGAAGCAAAAGTATTGCAAGAATTTTGTGCAGATGTAGATAATAAAATTATTGGTATTTTAACTCAGATTGATGCTAAGAAAAGGGAAATAGTTACTCTATCACTCACAGCAGGAATTTCAACCGGAACAGTAGATAGTCCACTCAATTTTTGCAATTCGTCGGCAGGTATTGGTCTTACACTATTTGAAATAAATGAAGATACAGAAACTATCAAAATATACACCAAAATGGCAGGTCCTGATGTTGATTATGGAGCACAAAATCCATTTGAACCTGACACTACAATAGCATTGAATGAATCAACATCACAATATGCAGGATTTGGATACGAGAATGTTGCAGAACCTTTCATTTATAAAAATAGTGCCGGATCTGTGACCGGACTCAAAACGGATGGAAGTGGACCAGTTATTTCAACAAGTGGCAGACTTGATTTATCTGGAACCGGAATACCCATTAGTGGTTCGAAAACATGTGCTCAAATAAAAACTGAAATCGATTCCTTGTATACCGATATTAATGTACTTAGAAATGGAATAGGAGCACTTAGAGACGATCTTAATACTGTCAAGAATAAAAAATCTGAAAAAGAACTACAAAATTGGGGATGTAAAAATACTAAACTTGAGGTTGAAGCAAGAGCAACTTCCGAATCAGATACAATAGCTGCAATAACTGGACTATCAACAGCTATATAATGCCAGATATGGATGTATTCATATGGGAACTGAAAATGTTAGCAACATTTTAATTGATGTTTGCAAAAGAACTGTCATTGTGCTCGGTAATGAAGGCGACACAAGACTAGTAGAATGCGAGACCATAAACGAGTTTATGAACGTTCTAAAAATTATTGAAAAACATATTGATTCAGAAATGGTG
>Ga0098050_1000569_pt1 | contig 12965 bp, 14 predicted proteins | sample 14_taG_FD_77070 | JGI IMG/M metagenome (GOLD analysis project Ga0098050, IMG submission 77070) | Marine viral communities from the Subarctic Pacific Ocean - 14_ETSP_OMZ_AT15311 metaG | ecosystem: Environmental > Aquatic > Marine > Oceanic | place: Pacific Ocean | collected 2015-01-18
ATTTACTGTGCCTAAACTTACATTCACAATAGTAGGATTCTTTCTACCTGTTGCTGGGTTGATTGATTTGTTTGCGTGAAATTCTCTAATGTAGGCGAAAGATCTGTCAGTGCTATTGCCACCTGATTTACTTTGCTCGTAGGTTAGGTCTAACTGATATACATTGGCATCGTTGGCAAGTCCAAATCTCTCACCTGCGGCATAACCAGCACCAGCCGTTGGATGGGTATCTTCTGCTGAATAGTTATCACGAGCGTCTGCGTGGCTGTAGGTGTAGTTTGTGCCACCTGTGATTGTGTTGTAGTGTTGTCCCCAATCGTAGTCTATTAATCTGCTTGAATATTCTGCGTGATCACTTAATGTGTAGTTATCTACAATTACGATATCTACATTCTTGCCACTTGCTGAATATGTCACAGTATCATCAACACGCCTGTCAGACGAACTTGCGGCATCGGCACCCCATCCTGATCTGTTGTCGGTTTCAATGTGTCTTAGTATTGACCAAGGATGATGATCATTATTGGTGTATTTTACTCTGGTATCACCGTTGGCGTTTGTGAACAATGCTCCACTTGGACTGGTGCTTTTGTCAAACCTACCAGTGAATGTTGCTTGTTGCACCAACTGTTGTCTGTCCAACACGCTTTGCGGAACAACAACTTCTACTCTGTCGTCATAACTTACTTCTTGTGCTTCTTCCAAGGTAAGCATATAACCTGTGGTTCTTGAAGTTGGACGTCTTTCTCCGCAATCTACTTTTCTATCTGGAATAGTTAAAGCACCGCCTGGTGTTTCCATATCATCGTAGAAAGCGTCAATGTCTACACCACGTTTAAGTGTAACTTGGAACAGTTCCATATTACGCCTCCAGTTGTAGTATGTTTAGATCTACTTGTACAGTACTTGTGCTACCGCTCTTATTTGTTACCCTACACGGTATATTTGTTGTTGGAGAACTTTCTAAGTTGAATCCATAAGCGCCTGGGCTTATAATGACGGTATCAGCACCTGTGGTAATAACTTCTGCTATTAGTCCTGCGTCTGAAGTAGGATCAACGCCTTCTGCTCTACTTGCGTCTGCTGTTCTTGTTGCGGCACTAACATACAATCTTACTCTTGCTGCTCTGTCTGTTGTAATTGTCAACAGCATATATGATTTGAATCCTGTGATGTCCAAGTCTGCTTCAGCGGCATCTGCCAAACTTGAAGTTGTGCCTGTTACACTACCTCTGCTTTGTGCGCCACCACCGCTTTGTGCTACCCAAGCATAGTCTGCTCCGTCCCAACTTAGTACTTCATTGCTACCTGCTGAGCTTTGGTTCAAATGTGTATCTACATCACTATCTGTGTATGCTGTAGGAATATCGCTTGTTAGTGCGAGTGTACCGTCTGCATCTGGTAAGTTGATTGTTCTGTCTGCTGTTGGATCAGTTGCTTGAAGTTTTGTTTCAAATTCGTCTGCTGTTGAACCTTCAAAACTAATACTTACAATACTGTTGATGTTTGGATCTAATTCTAATGTAACATTGTTTGAAGCAATACCTGCATTAATCTGTCCAGTAGTTCCTAAGAATGTTAGTGTTTCTGTTGCAGTATTAAAAGTGTGTGTGCCAGTATTGCCTGCAAGCGCAAACGTTCCGCCACCGCCTGATTGTGCCACCCAAGCATAATCTGAACCGTTCCAAGAAAGAACATATCCACTTGTTGGATTACTTTGATTTAGATGAGAGTCAACATCACTGTTGGCATACATTGTAGGAGTACCAGACAATGATGAATATGCTCCATCAAATAATGTTGGTTTGTTTGTTAAGTTTGTATAGTCACCATCAAATGCATCAGTAATGCCATATCCAGCTACTGTAGTTGGTGTTCCTGACAGTGAACCAAAAGCACCATCAAATGCATCAGTAATGCCATAACCTGATATTGTAGTTGGAGTATTTGCTAACGAACTAAACTCTCCATCAAACGCATCAGTAATACCATAACCTGCTATTGTAGTTGGTGTTCCTGATAATGAACCAAATGCACCATCAAACAATGCTGTATCACCTGCAAGTGCTGTTGTACTACTTGTACCTAATTCCAATGCATCAGTAATACCGTATCCTGCAATAGTAGTTGGTTTGCTTGTAAGTGAAGCAAATGCTCCATCAAACGCATCAGTAATACCGTATCCTGCAATAGTAGTTGGTGTTGAAGTAATCTCGCTAAAGGCAAATGTTGTATCACCTGCAAGTGCTGTTGTATTCGTTGTACCAATTTGTAGTGTTGTGACTGCACCTGTGTTTCCGTCAACACTTGTAACAGAATCTGTTGGAGTAGCAAGTAATGTGTAATCTGCCATTGTTCCAGCAGATCCGCCATTATGTATATATGTTTTATTCTCGTCTGATCTAACAACTACATCACCTTCTTCTGCTGTTAAAGCAAGATGCGCTGTTTCGTCTGCGGCAGTTTGAACTGTTGTAAGTGCAACAGCCGCCATATTACCAATAGGCAATGTTCCAGTGACCTGTGTTGTAAGATCAATATTACCCGTCAAACTTGAAGTTGCACCATCAAATGCATCAGTAATACCATAACCTGCAACAGTTGTTGGCTTTCCAGTTAATGAAGCAAATGCACCATCAAATAATGTTGGTTTGTTTGTTAAGTTTGTATAGTCACCATCAAATAATGTTGGTTTGTTTGTTAAGTTTGTATAGTCACCATCAAACGCATCAGTAATACCATAACCTGCTATTGTAGTTGGTGTTGTTGATAGGTCAGCAAATGCAATTGCTGGTATACCTGATAATCCTAATATAGTTGCGCCTGTAAAGTCTACAGTTGTACCCGGTGCATAATCAATAGTATTTGAACCACTACCGATTGTAACTGTACCCGAGGGTGATGTTCCGATGTTAATTGGTGCTCCTGCACCGCCTACGATAGTAATGCCTACTGTACTGCCAATACCCATTGGATTAGCTTCGTCAAACCCAATACTATGTAATGCAGTATTAGAACTTGAAACTGCTGTTGCAATTACTCCACTTTGAAATTCTACTGTATCTGTAGTTGTAGCACCACGTGATGTAACAGTTGCTAATGAGTCAGATTCAGCAGTTAAAAATGTACTAAGATTTGGAGGTGTGTAAGTAAATTCACCTGATACATTGTTATAGTCAACACCTCCACTACCAAATGCTTCTGCTGGCGCTGTAACACTCAGTGAAGTAAGTTGTATTCCAATTGGTGCAATTTCAAAATTACCTGACGTACTATTCCAAGATAAAATACTTCCGTTAGCAATACCAGTAAGATCTACATCGCTTAAATCACCTATTGATTCGTTTTGTATGTCAGATAGAAACACACTATTTCCTATGTCTGATATTTGACTTAGTGTAATAGATAACGCTGCTTGGTGTTGTGTTACAGAACCTTCTGTAATATTTGTATCTGGTACATTTGCCCAAGTAACTGTACCTGTAAGATCATTTATTTCGTTTGCTTGTACTGCTGATGCAAAATCACTAACCTGACTTGCAGTAAGTGCTAATGATGCTTGATGTTGTGTTACACTTGATTGTGTAATATTTGTATCTGGTACATTTGCCCAAGTAACTGAACTTGTGAGATCATTTACTTCTATTGCTGATTGAGCATTGGCTGCAACATCTGTATACAGTTCTGTAAAATTGTCTTCAATTTTTGAAAACGCTGAGCGAATTGATTCGCCATCACCTGCTTCTTCCGCTGTACCTATATTAATATTTCGTTGTGTCATGGTGATTCCTAATGATTTAGTCTTATAACATTTACAGTGCCGTCAGTCCAATTTGTTATTTTTGCTCTTACCCAAACGTAGTTTCCAGTAAAGTTAAATACTTCAACTGTATTAGTTGGGATAGCATACGTTTTTTGATATATTTCAGTTGAGTTACTTACTTTACCAGTAGTATCTATTGAAAATGAATTACTAATGTTACTACTATGTAACAATACTCCAAACCAGTCATCTGCTGTTGGAGTAGTTTCAAGTGTAGCTTCAATGCCTATTGTGCCAACAAATCCTGTTGTTTTATATTGCATTGTGTGTAGGCCATCAGAACGACTATAAAAACCATCGCCTTTATATTTGTCGCCTGTGACTGCTATTGAGGTACTATCCTCAGGGTGACTTTGTGTCGGAAAAATAACTATGCTGCTCATACAAGTATTTATCTTGTTTACTTATATATTGGTTTTCGGCCTGCTGCTATTCTGTTCCCATGCTCATCAATTTGATGTCTTTTAAGAAAATTATTAATGTATAGTCCAGAAATTTTATGTATATTCTCAGCTTCGAACTGATATATAACACCATCTTTCGATACTGTTTTTCCTATACATCTATTTTCTCTAACACTTGTTAAAATAATATCTTCGGTTCTTGGATGTCCATCTCTTGTAGTAACTGAGGCGTTAATTTCAACCCCAGGCGCAATATGTCCATACTCAATAAGTTTTAAAACTAAATCGGTTTTCATGTTAACCCCTCTCTATAGTATATATCTTTTTTATGTGATTATGTAAAAGCAACTGAACTAAAGTTAATACTTTTTTATTTGCAACTTTAATTACACGAGCATTCTTTTTATTTCTATAATATATTTGATTTTTATTTTTCAATGACTGTAATGTTTCAGTGATTCCAATACCGTATTCTAATTCAATTTGATATTTAAATTTACTATCGTCGCTTATGATTACATCTTTTTGATTAACTAACTTGTCATAGAGTTCGTCGGTACTTGGCTGACATACTTCTTTAACTAATTCTGGAAATCTTCTTATTATAGTATCTTTATATGTTTTTTCATTTGTATAAAGATGCCATTTAGGATGTTCGACTCTTATTAAAAAATCATTATCCCACTCTTGTAGTATGCTAAACATTTGTCTTGCTGTTACATAGTCCATGTTTGAAAAATTAGTATATTTAAAGAAACCGAAAGTAGACGGAACAGAGTCATTATTCATATGACAATCTAATACTGTTCTTGCCCACTTCCAATTCTTGTCTCTAAAAATCATGCCAATTGGAAACGATAGCGTTAACTTGAACGCATACTTATTATAAAATAATCTTGTTGTATCATATACTTTCAGCATCTACTATTACTTTTACTTCTTTCGCAGTAGTATTTAATTGAATTTGTTTATCTTTAACATCAATATTAAGCGATCCGCCATCTTTGAGATCTCCAAAAAGAAGAACTTTACTCAACGGACTTTTAATATCGTTATCAATTACTCGTTGCAAGGGTCTTGCACCCATCTTTTTATCAAAGCCTTTATCAATAAGATAATCAATTGCATCATCTGTAATAGTTGTAACAACATCTTTTTCTTTTAATAGATTCTTTAACTCTAATAAAAACTTACCAACAATTTTAATCATAATGTTTTTGCCAAGTTTATTAAATGTAACTACAGCATCAAGTCTATTTCTAAATTCAGGTGCAAAAAACTTTTTAAGTTCTTTGTCGTCGTAACTTTCGTTATCAGCTTCTTCGCCAAATCCAATTGAATTCTTTTCAGACTCTTTAGCACCTAAGTTAGTTGTTAGGATTAAGAAACTATTACGTGCATCCGCTTCCTTACCGTTAGCACCAGTTACTTTACCATTGTCCATAATTTGCAATAATACTTGTGATACATCTGGGTGTGCTTTTTCAATCTCATCGAGCAGTAGTACACAGTTTGGATTTTCTTGTAATTTCTCAATTAGCAATCCGCCTTTTTCTTCGTGTCCCACATAACCTGGAGGTGAACCTAATAGTTTAGATACACTGTGTTTTTCTTGATACTCTGACATATCAAAACGCACAAGTTTTACACCAAGTTGCTCTGCAAGTTGTTTTGCTGTTTCTGTTTTACCACAACCAGTAGGCCCCATAAATACAAAACTACCAATTGGCTTATCTTCACGTTTAAGACCCGCTTGTGAAATAAGAACTTTGTCAACAATAGAATCAATAGCAGTGTCTTGACCGTATACTACTTTTTTCATATTATCTTCTAATGTAGCTAAGTTACCAGTTTCACGTTCTGCAATCTGTTCGAAAGGAATTTTAAGTGCTTTACTTAATTCAAACTGGATTTCGGATTCAGTTACGTTTCCTTGAGGTTCATTATTTACTTTAAAGCGTGAACATGCTAAATCAATTAAGTCAATTGCTTTATCTGGTAGTTTCTTATCACTTTGATATTTTATACTTAATTTAATAGCGGCATCAATTGCATCTTCAGTAATATTTGTTCCATGATAGTCTTCATAATACTTCTTAATACCTAACAGAATATCTCTTGTAGTTTCTTTTGACGGTTCGTCAACACCCACACGCTGGAATCGACGCATTAATGCACGATCCTTTTCAAAGAACTTACGATACTCTTCCCATGTAGTTGAAGCGACTACTTTGAGATCACCTTTTGATAAGGCAGGCTTTAGCATATTAGCCAAGTCATTTGAACTATTTTGTCCACCTGATCCTGCACCACTAATCATATGGGCTTCATCAATAAACATAATGGCTTTGCCTTTTCTTTTAAGAGCTTTTAATACCATCTTAAAGCGTTCTTCAAAGTCTCCGCGATACTTACTACCAGCAAGCATAGCACCAATGTCAAGATTATATACTTTATATTCTTTTAAGAATTCTGGCACTTGATTGTTTTCGATATTCCAAGCAAGTCCTTCTGCAATAGCAGTTTTACCAACACCTGGATCGCCTACTAATAAGACGTTGTTCTTTTGCCGACGGCCGAGTGCAAGCGCAATACTATCTAACTCTTCGGATCGACCAATAACAGGATCTACTTTTCCCTGTAACACTTGTGTATTAAGATTATCTGTAAAGTTTCTCAAAGTTTTATTTAAGATACCGTCAGGAATATCATCTTCTTCGTTGCTAACTTCAACTTCAGCACTTAGATATTCACTAAATTTATCTTTTTCAATACCAGCCTTGTGAATGTAAAATGCTGCATGAGTTTTCTTTTCGTGAATAATACTTAAAAATACGTCAGTTGGTTCTATTTCTGTTCGACCATGAAATAACACTTGAGTAAATGCTCTATTAAGAACACGTTCTACTACCGAAGTTTTCTTTGGCTTGTGTTTTGTTGTTTCTACCTTAATATCGTCACAATTTTCTTTAAGATACTTTTCGAGTGTCTTCTTTAAAAAGTCTACATCTGTGCCGTATCCTTTTAATATAGTTGCGAAAGTTTCCTCGCATAGCATAGCAAAAAGCAAATGTTCTAATGTAACATACTCGTGACGTAATTTTCTTGCGTCTTTTACTGCTTTTGTAAAAATGGCTTCTAATGAATCGCTTGGTCCTACCATGTGTTCCTCTTTTTGTTTTATGTATTGTTTACTATAATATACTCTTTATGTTAAATTGTCAAAGGACTATTTGTTCAAATCCAATTTAATTTTATCAATTATTTCTAACTGCCTGGTTGTAAGTTCGGGCATAGAAACTTTAAAAGTTATATATAAATTTCCACGTCTTTCAGAATTAAAATGATATAATCCTTCATTGTTTATTGATAATGTACTATTGGGATTAGTGCCTGCCTTTATTTTTAAATTAATTTTTCTGCCTGAAATTGTTCTAATCATTTGATCTTTGCCTAATAATAAATCAAAGTAGTCTAATGGCATGTTATAAATCAAATCATAATCTTTAATAACAAATTGCGTATTATTGATTACTCTAAATTGTATTTCTAAATTACCCGGCGGATATTGTGAATACGTATCCTCTCCTAATCCAGAATATCTTACTATTTGTCCGTTTATAACACCTTTAGGAATAGTAACATTGATTATCTTACTTCTGCCATTAGGTAACGTATAGTTTACTACTTCTTGTTTTCCTTCAACTGTATCTATTAAGTTAAGTGTATGGTGTACTCGTATACTTTTGTTAGGTGATCTATTAGAACGTTGTTGTCTTTGGCCAAACATGGCTCCAAAGATGTCCTCCATATTTTGTGTATTAAAGTTGAATCCTTGTCCACCACCGTTTTGCTGATGGTCATACATACCACGTTTTTGTGGATCCTTTAGTGTGCTATACGCTTCGTTAATTTCTTTGAACTTATTTTCATCGCCGCCACGATCAGGGTGGTGCTGCATACTTGCCTTTTTGTATGCTGTCTTTAGATCTTTGTCGGAAGCGTCCTTTTGAACACCTAAAATAGAATAATAGTCCATGCTATTATTTACCGCATGGACTATTATGTAAACTTAGTAGTGATATTATTTGTTGGTAACTGCTTCTTTAGCATAAAACGCTGCTACAATTGCTGCTACAGACACAAAGTATGTCGGAGCCATATCGCCTAACGTTTTTGCTGCTTGATCAAGTCCCATTAAAACTGATACTACAACAGCAAATGGGTATAGTAACATACCAAACAATGCGAACCATGCCATTTTACGTTGTGCATCACGCATTGCATCTTGGTCTTCTAAACGCTTGCGTTTGAATTCAAGATCCATTGCCATTTCTTCTGCAGAAATGTGTCCATCTCCGTTTGCATCCATAGCTTTTGCTACTTCTGCATCAACTGTTACTGCCTTCTTATCTGCCATTATTTTTCCCCCTCGAGTTTGGCGAGACGCTCCTCAATTGCGTCAATTTTTTTAGTAATTTTAGGATATTTTTTACGCCATGCATCCTCAGGTTGTTCTAACCATGTCCAGCCATAACGTTCTACGAGGAAATCAATTGCACTGTCTACCTTTGCATATCCCCAAAGCCCTATTCGTGTTGTGCTTATATATGCTACAAATATAGCACCTATTACACTGCCACCGATTGCTGTGTAAATCCACAGACGGTCAGTTGCCATTCTTTCAATCATTTCCCACATAGTAATCCCTCAATTATTATGTTAGTATTTATCCATCCACTTTGGCAAACTGCCTGTTGTTTCTTGCTGTGTTGGATATCTTCGTATGCCTAATGCTCGTTGAGGACGGTATAGATCATATCTCACTTCGTTGTTTTGATTGCCGCCAAGTATAACCCAATACTCTCGACCGTTGTGCATCTGAGTATCAACATAAAAGCCAACATGCCCTTGCCATCCGTTGTTGCCTCTTGGGAAGACAACAACGTCTCCACGTTGTATATCTGTACGTTCTACCTTCTCACCCCAATATAGAAAACTACGTGCCATCAGCGGAGGATACTTTGTTTGATCGTTTAAGTTAGGTATGCCGTCTATTTCTAAAACAGCATTAACAAATGCTGCACACCATTCTGTACGTACAGGATCTACATCTAATAGTTCTTTAAGTTCGTTACGATGTACTCTTTCCTGTAAGCCAATGTATGGTTGCGCCGATGTCACAGGATTAGTTTCGGGTATAGAATTACACGATGCTACAAAAAACACAACTGAAAGGATACTAAGATTTTTCATAAAATGATTAAATTATTCTTTAATAATCTTTCATTCTATTTCGCCTTGTACGGCGTTATCCATTGCTTCTTCTGCGGCTTCGTAATAACCTTCATAAGCTGCAATAATAGCTTGCTGTTGTTGTACTAATGCACGAATATCACTGAAGTTTAATCCTAATGCACTGTAACCGTCACCTGTAAGTGCGTATAAAGCAAATGCTTTGCCTTCTGAATTAAGTTTAGCAATAACAGCGTCAACGTTATCTTCATTAATTACTATCCATTCGAAATTACGCATGTTTAGTTCGTCTACTGGAGGCAAGGTAAGGGTAGGTTTTTCAACTGGTGCTGTGCTTATGTCAATTACTTGGGGTTTCGTTGAGCAAGCCGCGAGACTTATAATCATCGTAAAACCAAGGACACTCTTTGTTAAAAGCGATGCCATTTTCTGCGTTCCTTTCCTTCTCATTTAATTCTGCTCCTGATAGAAGTTCAAAACATCTACCTGCGTTTAGTGTACCTCTATTTACAGCACGTTCAATGCTTTCTGCATTTGCTATTGCTGCTGCTGTTAAATCTATTTCTTGTAGTTTGTCTGCAAGTCTTTGATTCTGTCTACGTATGCTTACGTACTGTTCGTTTAGTGTAGCAAGTTCGCTGGATGCTTTTGCATAATCAGTTTCCAGCGAACTTATTGTTTGTTCGTTTAGTTCGACTGCGGTATTAAGTTTAGCATTATTTGATGTTAATATAGCCAAACGTTCTTGTGTATCGGTATAATACCAATAACCAATGCCGCCTGCGCCTAATAACAATATAAACATTACTAATGCTAACTTACTACCCATATCTTAATCGTCCAATAACTTTGCAAATGTAGCAGGCCCTGCAACACCGTCAGGTGTTAAGCCGTTTGATAGTTGCCATGCCTTTAATGCTCGTTCTGTACCAGGACCAAAGTCTCCATCTGCGCCAATGCCTAATGCTTCTTGCATTATTTTAACACCTTCGCCTTTAGAACCTTTGCGTAGTACACCGATGTCATCTAAAATTTCCGAAACATCATCATCGTCTGCTGCTAAATCTTCTGCATCCATACCTAATACTTGCATGGCGTGCATATAGCGTTTCTTACGATCATCAAGACCGATTGATCCGCCGTTGATTTTCTTAGTCATACGTTTTACATCATCACCGTCTGCAATGTCATTTAGATTGTTTGCGTCCCAGAACCAACATGCTGATTCAATAGCACCTTTTGGTGTTGCTACATATTCTGCTGCTTCTTCTGCTGTTATATCTATAGTCTTACCAAAACGTGTATAGTTTTCACGTCCTGTTAATTGCTTTAGTCCGCGACCTCTAAATAACCAACCATCGCCTTCGTTGACATTGCCCATTTTGTACTTACGGTACTCGTCCATATATACATAGTTTGCAATCATTTCAGGCTGTCTATGATATTCGTCTGCATCACGCTTAGGTGCTGCTCCAAAGTAACGTCCAAATACAGCACGTAATGCTTTTGACGAATAGTTTAGGTTTTCTTCTAAGCGTTTAAAGCCTGCTGATTCGTGCGCACATTGACTTAGGAAGTGTGCTACTCTGCGTTCAGTTGTAATACCGTATTTTGGTAATAGTTCGCATAAAGCATCAAACCAATCATCAGCATCAGCACTGATAATTTCAGCCAGGTGGTCTTTAGTAAAGTCAAATTCAAAACTCATTTTTAGATCCTTTTTAAAACGAGAGCCTTATCTTCATTTTCAAAAACAAGACTGTCTCCATACTTACTTATGTTATAGTCTCCGACATACTTGGTCAAAAAGAGTATCTCAGGATAGCTTTCCATCAAATCAAATTTGCCATTAATCGTTTCTAATATAGTTTGTTTGTCGTTAAAAGTTATATATTCAAAAAGCAATGGATCAGCATATGCTTTTTTTATTTTTATTGTATTTTCGTTTATTATTATATCTTCTATATAGCTTTTATTAAAAAAGTTTTTATAGTTGTTTAAGTTACTTTCATTTACAGTCATTTCGTAATCTTCAGCAGTAAGGGGTATGCTTCCGCCTAATAATTCTTCATCAATTACTGTACTGTCAAAACTTTTATAGTATCTGTATTTGAACTCGTCTAACTCACATAAACTTTTTAGTCCATTTATAAGTTCCATTATTTCTTGTGGAACTGATGTTTTTCTTTCCATCTCAACAAATACTTTATACGTACCGTCGCTTTGTTCACCAGCAGTTACGTCAGCATCTAAGACAAAATTATATCCTTTTTCAATAAAGTCTACTAAGTCTTCGCCACTTTCTTTAGTAAGAGTACTAAAACTTAGTGTAACAATATCTTTATCGTTACCCATTTTTGATTTATAACTATCAATTTCAAAAATATTATAAACTAAATCTTTTAGATCGCCTTGGTGTAATCCCATTTTAGATTCCTAAATCTTCATCAGCACCAATACCAAGATCAGCTTCTTGTGCAGTATCTGCTGGTGCTTGTGCCTGTATTGTAGGTTGCTTTAATGCTTCTACAGCATCATTGTATCCACTATAAATATCTGATATCAATGCTTTTGGCATTTTGATTGTTACTACCCATACAGGGTGTCTATCTAACTTACCTTTGCGTGTTCCTGAACGTATATCATCAGGTGTTTTAATTTTTCTTGGAGTAACAAAGTGTGATTTTTCAAAAGATACTTTACAATCGTAATCAGTTAAACGTTTGCCACCATCTGGATCTGGCATTTCTGCATACGGCCACATAAATGAACATGTAACCCAATGTCTTTCAATATTAGGTCCTGATACTAATTCGCCGTCCTTCCAGTTTTTGTAAACATATATATCGAGCTCGTCGATAACTCTTTCAAAATCTTTAAGAATAGAGAACTGTGTATTTGAATTATAAATGCTATTTAAATTATTTGCTACGTCAATTTGCTGATACATGATATTTCCCGTATTTGATAAAGTATTTATCTATATTGACAATCCCTTTGTCATCTATGGTAAATAATATTAGTGATATGAATCACTAATAATCCAAAGGAGGATACTGCATGGGTGCGAAGCAGAAAGCCAAACGGCGTTCAGACAACGTATTAAATTTTAACACTTTTACAACAAAACCTAAGCATGTACAAATAATTCCAAGAAATAAAAACCAAGAGCACTATATTCTAAAGTTACTCGATAAACAAAAAGATATTGTGTTTGGTATCGGCCCTGCTGGTACTGGTAAAACTCTCTTGGCTGTACAAACGGCGGTTAAATTTTTCAAGGAGGGAGAAGTTGATAAAATCATTGTAACAAGACCTGCTGTCTCGGTAGACGAAGATTTAGGGTTTTTACCAGGTACATTAGAAGAAAAAATGGCACCTTGGACAAGACCTATATTTGATGTACTACGTGAGTATTTTACAAGCTCTGAAATAGAAGGTATGATTCAAGAAGGTATTATTGAAATTGCGCCATTGGCGTA
>Ga0098050_1000573_pt1 | contig 12895 bp, 16 predicted proteins | sample 14_taG_FD_77070 | JGI IMG/M metagenome (GOLD analysis project Ga0098050, IMG submission 77070) | Marine viral communities from the Subarctic Pacific Ocean - 14_ETSP_OMZ_AT15311 metaG | ecosystem: Environmental > Aquatic > Marine > Oceanic | place: Pacific Ocean | collected 2015-01-18
AAACAATCAGTACATAAATCTATATCGTGAAATAATTTATTTCTAACAAAGTCTTTTTCTTGATTACATCTTTTACACTTGTTCATCATTGTCGTTTTAATACACCGACCTTTGGTTCATATAGCCACCCCTTTTGCTTCCTTGCCTCAATGTATCTTAATACACTATCATCAGTATAAAACATTTTTTGATTCTGTAATAATTCATTGGCTAAATCTTTAAGATCAACGTGTCCATCTTCATCTTCTTTTGCCAAAGTTCTAAAACAATCCTCAAAATATACCTCTTTGTTTGTACTGTGTCCTCTTAGATCCATTTGTGATATGCCCTTTGATACGTTCATGCCAAGAGTACATAGACATTCCTGGTAAAATTTAATCACATCTTCTACTATTTCTGTGTCAATTTCTGTCTTGAATAACATCTTAGCCCATGCTTCACATAGTCTTTGTATTCCTTCCATCTGTCTTGTTTGAATTTGTAGTGAACCGTCTTGCTGTTCTATCTGGGTAAATTCCACGAATCTATTGATGAGTAATTCTTCTGCTTCTTGATTGAATATTGGTTTAAGTTTTCTTAGATAGTTTAGCAATCCTTGCACCCATTTTGGATCTGCTACTTGATCAATATCACCCCTCTTATTCTTTGAGATATGTGCCATCTTTGCCCTGATTTGATTCTCACTTGTATCATGCTTTAGTCTAATCATTAAGTCAAATCTTGATATTGTACTAGCGTCAAAAGGTAAGTTGTCTATAATGTCTTTGGATTCATTCCATCTTTCTGCTTCTGGGTTACAACTAGCAATTACTGTTGTCTTACATTCAGAATCGCCCATGTGACCACCCTTGTTATACTTGGCTCGTTGTTGTTCCATAGCCACGTTTAGTTTCTTCTGCTCTTGTTTAGGCATTTTGTCATATTCATCTACCATTAAATGTCCACCATTGTTAGTAATCATAGCTCCTTGTCTAAGTATTTTCATGCCATCATATTCATCTAATGCAAATAAGATACCAACACCTGTACTGTTAGAGCCATCTATCATAGATGATTTACTTGCAACCTGATTAGCAAACTTGACCATCTCACTCTTACCTGTATCTGCTTCACCTACCAACATTAGATGTGATTCTTTTCTATATCCATCAAAATCTGATCCACCTAATAGTGCTAGGTATAGTGCCTTTTTCTCTAGTTCTCTACCGTATATCTTTGGACAAAATGAGGCAATTAGTTTTTTCATATAATCTTCTTGTTCTGTATGTGCAAATTCTTTGGCTGTCATTAGTTCCTGTTCTGTTAATTCAACCTCTGCTTTTTCCTCTAAATCCTGTACTGACATGGTGTCAATTTGTAGTGTTTTTTCTGCTTCAACCTTTGCACCATTCTTAGGCTCTTGAGTAGAATACACACCAATGAATTTTTTAGTTTGCCCTGTGGCAATATTGTTGGTATCGTCACCATGTAATACTGCCTTTATCATAACAGGATTGTTGTTTCTAGCCTTTGATTCTGTTTCCTGGATTAAGACATTCTGAATATATTTGCCTGTTTCAATGTCTAATTTCTTTGGTGTTTGACCAATGATGATACAATCAAACTGTATGACTTTTCCTAGATCAGTTTCTCTTAGATCAGATAATGTTATTGTAGGAATTTGACAGGTAAATGTAACTTTGACCTTATCTACTGTTGCATAGAATTTATCTAAATCTCTAAGGTGGTATTTTGTTATCTCTTGCTTGATGATGGTTGCCTTACTTTGCTCTGCACCCCCTGCTATATCTTCAATTCTTTGCTCTAACTCATCTTGTGACATATTGTTGACTTTGATTGTTGCCCACTTTCTTATCCAATATGAGGCAATAGCATTATGAACAGCACCACTTACTCTTTTGCCTAAGTCATGTGATGTTGCCTGTATGAAATCCATGTCAGTTACGGTAACATGGTATGAGCCTTTGACTATTACTTTAGATAAGTCAGTATTGATTAATCTGTCTTTTAACTCATCTTCATGTCTTGATGCTGTCTTGTTGTTATCATCATCTCTATGCTCATCTAATGCCAATTCTAGATCAATGAATTTGCTAAAGGTTTCTTCCATAGTCAAACCTTGACTTGTTTTACTAGCCTTAAATTTATTGTATTGGTCTTTATCACCACTATACTTGAAGGAAATTATGTCACTCATACCATTAATTAAGCTTTAAAGCTTAACGGTCAAAACCCCCTTTTTTGTAAAAATATCTTTTCTCATCTTCTAACTCTTTAATTCTCATAGTATAATATTCTATCTTTTTATCCAAATCAGATAGTATTTTAAGATCAGTTTGTGATAAAGATTTCAATATCTTCCTAGCTCCTTTTTTAATTCTCGTTTACATTTTGCGTTTCTTGGTGAAGTGGCTAGTCTAGTTCCACAACAAGGACAGTAATGTTCACCTTTAATGTAATACTCACACTTTCTACATCTGAAAAAACCGTTTCTAAATGCGTCTTTATGTTTGGTTGTTATGGTATATTGTTTTTTAAATTGCGTGGTATTGCAAGTATTTTTACATATACAATGCAATTAATAAGCACCCTTCCATTTGTCTTTGCTGTAAAACTTTGATCTTTTTCTAATTTTTCCACCACAAGTAGGACAATATGCACCAGGTGTTTCTTCTTTTCTAAACCACTTTTCCTCTGATTGGCAGTAATTATGTGTTTTATAAGATGTGTATTCTTTGTTAATTATTCTTGGTGTCATTTTCTTTTACCTCTATTACCTAGATTACCTCTCTTATTAATTTTGGTTTTGACTTTTTTTGTTGACCTAACAGCTAAAACTAATCGTTCAAAATTCTCTGATTTCATTCTTGATAGTCCGTTTCTAGGGTGGTCTATCCTAGTATGAATACCGTTTTTTAATAGCATGAATCTGTTAGGCTCTTTTTCTACCATAGGTCTTAATGCCTTGAGATATTGGTATCTTCCTTTTTCACCTTTGGGATAGTTTTCCCTTCTAACGTCATTCTCAATATACCATAGATGGTGAATAACAAACCCTCTACGTTTGAATTTATCATGTGTTACAAAGCATTGGTTATCAAAGAACCTAAGAGATAATTCTTGCATTATATCAGTAGCGTTATTTTCATTCAATGTCTTTTTTCCATTCATCTTCATCATAATTGTGCATTAGCCATTCTTTTGCTTTTCTGTAAAAGTCACCTATCAATATCTCTTTTGCCATTTCTTTTACTTCTTTATTTTCAAGCTCGTGATCTTCCATAAAGTAAATGTAATTTCTCATTAATGTTTGAAATTCCTTGTTCTTGTAATAATCTGCGTTAGAAAAAAATTGATCGGTCAATCTTTAATTTCCTTTATAGCTTTGACCTTAGCTAGTTGTGTTAGGTGTGTAATACCTGCATTGACAATCTGTCCAAATGTGTTTGAATTTTCATTCAAATCTGGGTGTACGTCTTTAACGTCTTTGTATGCTAATGCTCTCATGCGTTTTAATCCACTTAACAAAATTTCTTCATCTTCTGTCAATTCTCCTGGATCTGTCCATGACACATTGTTTTCTGTTAATAGTTGTGCAACAGTTCTTGATGAACCTGTGGAACAAGTCCACCCACCTTGACCGTCTTTGACATTGTGAGCTTGTTGATCACTTACGTTTCTAAGTGTTTTCTTATCTGGAAACTTTCCACCATAAGATTTAGTCACCCACATGACTTCTGCACCACACACTAAACAACTTCCTTTTTCTGTATTTGGATCTAGTTTTGTGACCATTACAGTATAATTTACCTAGTTTTATTTATTAGTTAGTGATAAAATTTTTTCAATCCTTTGTATATTTTTTTTATACCATTCTATTTGTTTATCTGCACCTTTGTTGTAATGGTCTAACTGTTCTTGTAATTTGTTAAATTTCTCTTGGTATATCTCATTAACTTTAATCTGTCTAGCCTCTAGTTTTACCAGGTTTCTTTCTGAATTTTCTAACTGTGCAGGTAGTTTTTTTGGCTGTTGTAAACATTTCTTAGTACAATATTTCTTGTTGCTTATTTTTGTCTTAAATTCTCGTTCACATACAGGACAGGTTTTATGATAATATTTAGGCTTTAATTTTTTTAATGCTTGACGTTCTTCTTTTCGTTTTAACCATTGACGTTTTCTTGATTCGACACCGTTGTTAAATCTACACATATTACATAATCTGATGTTAGAATCAATCTTTTGTGTCATGTCCTTTTTACATCTGATACACTTTATTTCCCATGTTGCGATATTACTCATATTGAAATATCTATTTCTTACCCTTTTTTAATATTTCTAATTCTGCTTGTAATTGTTGTATCTGTATATCCTTTTGTTGAACCTGTTGTTTCAAGGCTATAACATAATCACATAGATCAATGATTGTTGGCATGATTAAACTTGATATGGTATGTTAAAAATTTAACTATATTTGGAATTGTGTAGGATTTCCACTTGAACCAAATATAATACCTTGCCACCCAGATGAAGAATATTTAATCATTAATGTTGGATTACCTAATGTGTATAATCCTATACAACCAATTTCTGAACCAAAATCAGAGTCAGCAGTTGAGGCATTTCCAACACCTGTGTTTTTTGTTGGAATTTGAATACTGCCTTCTGAACCTACATTACTTGTTGCATTTGTAACAAAGAATCCAATTTCTGTTGTTGTATATGCACGAATTTTTTTACTAGCTGCCATGCTAATATCAGTATCAATATTACCTATTATGTTAATATCATCACTTGAACTGTTACCTAATGTTGTTTCACCATTAACAGATAATGATGTTGACGCGATTACATCATCAAGTAATGTTATTGCTGTTGCTCCTATGTTTATCTTTTCAGTTGTACCACTAAAAAATTGAAATATATTATTTGATGGAACTTGAAATTTAAGACCTGCACTTGAACTACCTGAAAATTGTGCCTCTATACCTGTATCTGTTGAAGCTAATGCACTCCCACTTCCATTTGTTGTACTGAATTTTAATCTATCAATATTGTAAATATCATAGGTGTTTGCATTAAAGTCACCATACATTTTCATTGTTGCAATAACAAACACATTATCAGTTGTATTGTTGTCACCTAGATTAATTTGATTTGAATTAAGATTAAATGGAGAACCTGTGAATGTATTGGAACCTGTCCAGATATTTGCTAACGGTAATAAATTGACAGTTGGACTACTATTATCAGTATTAGTTGCAGTTGGTGGTGTTAATGGACTACTTCTAAATGATGATATAGAGTTAGATTGTCTTATTTCTCCATAGCTTTTTACAAGCTTACGCTGTTGTTCTACGTCACTATCATAATTGTTAAATCGTTTTGCCTTACCTGCCATTATGTAAACACCTTACTTCCTTTGATCTTGCGTCTTAAACCACCTTTTCCACCAACAGGCTTTGTAATACTGTATTCTATTCTTTTGGCTACAAGTTTGATGTTGTTGTTTTCACCTGACTTATCATCATCACTAACAAGGTTGTCGTTATGTAAATAGAAAGAATCGCCAAACGGAACATCAAAAATTTCGTCACCTGTTGATTCAATGTTAAACTCTTTATGCTTGAATTTTTCTATTTCCAAGTGTGATTTAGCTGCACCCTCTAATTGATGGTATGATGTTATATCTGGAAATTGTAAGAAATCAGGCTCTAAATTCCTAGTTGTATTATTTCCACTTGTGGCAAGTAACGGTTTGATAAATCTAAATCCGTCCATCTTTAATGATCTTGTTGCACCGTTAATATTAGACCATGTAATTGATGAACCTGAATCATCTAATATTGCACCACCAGGATTAAATCTACCATACTTATCATATTGTGATTGAAGTTGAACACCAAACATTTTGATATTTCTCCACTCAAATATGTTAATTACCTCTAATTCTTTAGGTGGTATAACACTTGCAACAGCAGCTCCTGTCCAACCATAGATAGGTTTTCTACCTCTATATGTTCTAAATCCACTAATAGGCAATCTAATATCTTCCCAATTATTTGAAAATCTAATCACAAAGTCCTGATACACAACATTGTCTTTTGTGTCAATAAACCATGCCCTAAATCTATGTTCATCATTTAATTCACTACTTGTTACTGCATCAATAACAGAATATTTTAGCCACATGGCAACAGCACTTATCTGTCCATAATCTTCGGATTCTTGACCATGATTGAACCCCTGTTTTCCACCTGATGTATAATTCATATTCTGAATATCTAGTGTTGCAGGTTCATATTTGTTGTTGATACCACCACCATAAAGATCACCAACACCTTCACCTATACCATTATAATTATTATTTGGGAATGGGAATCTTATAGTAAATCCAATGGCACTTTTATAATATGTGTTCTGTGAATTTGCACTACCTTCAAAAGCAGATTGAGCTAATGAACCTGCTACTGCCTTAAACTCTATTGCCGAGTCAAGATTTTTAGTAAATGTTGTACTTCCTGATTTTATTATATCAGGTCTATTTGTAGAGTCAGTTATTTTTGATCTTGTTTTAACTGTTGCACTAGGAATATCATTAACAAGATCAACACCATCAACATTAGTAGGCACAGTTGTATATGGGTGAAAACAATCGTTGCCATAATCTGATGTATCAATATTAGACCATGAATGTGATGGACTTCCTGCACTACCTGTAATTGTGTCAGTATAGACTTTTCCTTCATCTATTACTGCCACTTGGACTTTAGTGTTAATGGTATCAAAATTATATAATTTACCCCATTTTATTCCACCAATATTATTAGTTGGTTGTATCTCTACTACCATATTTGGGAAATCAGCTAATTGTCCTGATGGACTATTTGAATTAACTAATACTCTAAATCCTCTTGGAAATTTATCTTTAGATGATGTGTAAGAATATCCATCAGATGATGTGTTTGCTAAAGCGTCTAAATCAGAATTACTTGTTGCTATTGCATCAACCCATGTTCTAAAATAATTATCTTCATTTATTATTAGATTAATATCACACCACCCACCTGTTGTAAATGTTGATTTTGTAGGATTACAGCCACTATTCAACCATAATGTTGCCTTATCATCTGTCCAAGGTGAATATTGAACACTATCTCCAAACTCATCACCCATGTCTATTGTTGTCCAAACATTTGCCCATTGTGAACCACTTCCAGGTTTATTTGTTGATGTTGCTGATGTATGTGCTTGAGTACATTTGTAATGTGTTGCAGCTTTTTGTGACGTTGTTGATGATTCAGGTGTTATTTTTACTTTAGCATCAACTGAATATTCTATATCGTTTTCCCATTCAGGTCTAAAAATAAAATTTAGTAATTGACTATCATATTTACTATTATCAACAGGTAATGTTCCATGTTCTACTGAACCCCATGCCATAACATTAGTTCCTGTTGGATTAGATAACATACCTTCTTGTTCACCTACTTTAACCCCTGTTACCACAGAATTTTTAATTTGTAAAATTGTTGAATTATCTCCTGATGGTCTTAGTTTTAATCTAATATCATTGACACCGTTTGTTAGATAACTTAATTCATAGAAAGTTAATGCACCACCTGCTTCTACTGCTGAACCTGCATTATCAATTAAATCCATATACCTGTTATACACAGAATCTTCATTAACTGCAAAATCCCAATTATTAGCATTAAATTCAGGTAAACCATTTCCGTAATTATAAGAATTAGGATAATAAAGTTCATGCCCTGTTAATGTTGGTTGTCTTGTTCCTTTATTCTCATTATAAATTTGACCAATAGAGAACCCAACTTCAAAAGAATTAGCAAAATAATATGGCTTTGCCATGTGAATCTGTTGTGTATGATATTCAATGCCTAGACATTCAATGGTCAATAATGTTCCTTCACCTTTTGTTTGTGACGGAATTATGTTAAAGATTTCAAAATATCTATCATAAGAATTTCCTGATAAGTCAGTACATTGAATCCTTATTCTATCAAATTCTGCAAATATTACTGATCCTGTAACATTATACTTTCCATCTAATGATCTAATGATTAATGAAGCATTATTAACTTCACCTGTTCCTGTGTCAGTAAATAACGGAATTGATTTTATATCATCTGTTATATTTGAATTAGTTGAATAGCCATCAGATTCATCATACCATGTAACAGTTAAACTAGAAAAATTAGATGGCACTTGCTATATCTCCACCTAATGCCATAAGTATAACAAAGTGAACAAGGTCTTTATTTTCTCCAATATAATTTAATTTAACATCTCTAATATGATACCCGTAAGTTGACGTTGGTACAACATTCCATTGTGGTGCATTATCTAACCTTAATCCATATCTTCCTTTAGTAAATCCTGTTATGGTATTGCCATCTTGAATAAACTTTGATAATTTATTTACAGAATTTGCAGTTGTATCATTGTCAGCATTACCAATAACACCCTCTAATGTAATATCCAAACCGTCAATACCCATGTCTTGAAGCTCGTTGTTGTCCGTTGCCACAGCCTCATTCTCTGGCACAGCCCTTCTAAAATTTACCGTAATATCTGAAATATATGCTCCTGCTGATGGTACTTTAGATGTGGCATTAAAGTCAATAGTATTAGAATCACCTGCACCTGATTCTGTTCCGTTGCCACTAGCTTGTACTTGCCAAATAGCTGCGTTACTCAATTAAATCTCCTACCATTACCTTTAGATATTGATACCCCAGAAGAAATAATTTGGACAGGATTCATTCCGATATTATCAGGCATATTATTATTCCTGACCAAATCAAGAGTATTTACCATTTGACCTTGACCACCTCTTAATCTGGGTGATGAAGTTATAATAAGATTGCTGAATCCCTGTTTGAGTTTTTGTTGTTCCTCTCTACGTCTAAATGCAATTATTTCCTTGCTAATATCACGTTTGAATCTAATGTCTAACATTCTTCCAGGTTTTAATAATTCAGAAATAACCCATTTTACTGCTTCCATTATGATCAATGCTAGTGCTACAACACCTACACCTTTGGCAAATTTCTTCATAAAAGTTTGCATAATGAATCCTGTTGGATCAGTTGCCAACTGTCTTACATTACCCATTTGAGCAGAAGTGAATTGGTTTATTTCACCAACATTACCTTTGTCAAAAATTGTTACTTTGTCTTTTACGTCTTTTAATGATTTTCTATCTTTCTTGACTTGATCTTCTGCGTCACCAAATCCACCTGTTTTTGTACTACTTGCATCTTTAATTAAATCCCTAATGTCTTTTTCAAAGTCATAAGATTCTGTAATTGTAACATCATCAATATGATAATCGTCAAATCTTGGTGATACTATGTAAGATGATTTTAATGCAGTAGCTATCATATTGTTGATTAAATCGGAAAATTTACCCAATTAAATCACCTAACTTATAGAGATAGTGTCACCTGTAATGCGTACAAATATGTCTATGGAAACCTTGCCTTCACTTGGTTTTGAAACATCATATTCTCTTAAAATTCCTGTAGCTGCAAAAGTCTTGGTTGATCCTGATACGTTTTTGGCTATTATTTTCCATGCTGTTGAAGTCATATCCCCATCAGAATCAATCTGACCTAATGTGTTTAATGTAGTCAATTCAGGTGTAGATACTAAAAGAGTTGCTGTGAAATAATTATCCCCTTTCCCATAAGTGAATAATGCTCCACCATCTGTTGTTGCCACCCTATCTTCTGGGCGACCAATATGCAAGGATAAGTTTGTTAATAGTATGTAATTGTCAGAGCCAACTTCTAAGGTTAATTCAGAAGCATTGACTATTTCAGTAATTTCACCAAGATTAGCCATATAGGGATTATTCTGATTATTGTGATAATAGAAGTAATTATGTTCTTACTATAACTTTGAATTTTATTACTCTACCTTTTACCCTGTCACCTCTAAACATAGTAGGTAGATCCATGATTTGTGTTACCTGTGAGGCTTCTGCTAGTCTAGTTGATTCTGCTCCATCTCTTAGGTCATAGTTTGTTTCTAGTTTGTCAATGATTGATTTGGTAAAATCGTCAATATTTTCTTCTGTTTTTTGTCCGTCTTTTGCTTCTACTACAAAGAGAATTTTAATTCTAATGTCATATTCTTCACCAAGATGTACGTTGTTTTCTATTACTGCCACATGAGATACATTGGCTACTACATCATCACTTGTTACCCATAGTCTAGGTAATGGTGGCTCTTGTATTGCCTTTGGTGATGGGCTTCCTGCCTCTATCTTACGGAATTTGGTCTTATCATTTGGTGTGGAATCCCACAAGTTTGTAGTATCTGATTTTAAAATATCTACGATTCTTTCCTTAATTGCAAATAAATCTACTGTGGTCAAAGTAATGTTTCACCAACACTCAAGCTTTTGATATTGGAATAAAACACCGTTCCACCTGCTAAAGCATACTTGGCTTGGATATACCATATACCAGGGTTGCGTGAGAATATAGCAGATGTTGTAGTAAACTTCCATATTCCATCTGTGCCACCATCAGCATTAGTTGCTGTGGCTGTATGTGTAGTTGTTTCCCCATCTGGATCTCTAAGGTATATTGTGATAGCAGTTGTGTCATTAAGGTCAATAATTGTATCTGTTGTGCCTGATCTTGATTTGGCTGTTCCCTTGATGATTGTTCCAACATCTTCTGATTGGATAGTAATTTCAGTTCCGTTAGTCATCAGTAATCTTCATATCTCCAGAGTCAAAAGAAGTAAATCCAAACATATCACCTGTGTCTTGTTGTGTTGATGTTATAAAGTTACTCAAGTTAATGAGGCTTGTTGTGATATAATCACCTGTATCAAATCCGATTCCTAGTATTCTGAATTTGCTTACGGTATCAGTAAATCCAACTGTGTCAGATATGTATTTTACAATGCCCTCAATATTTGTAAGTTGTTCAGTTAGTCCTACACTATCACTAAAGTTTCTAAGTAAATCTCTAATTCTGAATCCTTCATGGTTAATACCTACTGTACTTGAGATGTTTCTAACATAGCCTATTGATAATGATTCAAGTAGTCCAACTGTTTCTATGGCAATATTTCTTAACATGATTCTTGCTCTGATTATGCCCTCATCTAGTCCAACTGTTTCGTTGATGTTTCTAACCTGATTTCTTAATCTGTTTAGTATGTCAGTTAAGCCAAGTGTTTCGTTAATGTTTTGCACCGTTCCGTCTATTTGGTTTCTTATGCTTGATAATCCAACTGTGTCAGTTATGGCATTTCTTACAATTAAGAGATTGTCAATAGCGTAAAATCCTGCACCGTTTTCTAGCAGATAACTGCCTAGACCATTTTCTAATGTATAGTGGTTTAAGTCACTAAGTTTGGTGGCTAATACCTCTTGTAAGTTTACTATTTTTTGTGTTACGTTACGGACAAATCCTTCAATCTTTTCACTAGCTTCTGTTAAGCCAAGAGTTGACGATACGTTCTTGTAGAAATTCCTTAATCTGTTTTGTGTTCCAACTAATCCTACTGTACTGTTAATGACTTTAGTTGGAATGTCTTGTTTGTATAATCCTGTTCCGTTTTCTAGTAAGTATGATCCTGTGCCATCTTCTAGTGTATAAACATCAAACGTGACCTTTTTGCTAAATGCTTCCTCTACTGATACAAGGAATTGGGTTACAGATTTAGCGATACCTTTGAAATAATTAACAGGGCTATCTTCTGTTACACCGATAGTTGCCTGGCTGTACTTTAGTATTGTTAGTAATCTATCTTTTGATTGACTAGCTAGTACGGTTGAGTTGATTACCTTTGTTGGAATGTCTTGGAGATAATTGCCACTACCATCTTCTAGCTGATAGTTGCCTGATCCATCTTCAAGCAGAAATTGAAACAATTAGAATCATACCTCTGTCCAAGTATTATTGTATAGAACGTACTCTTTGTTTAAGTCAGTATCATAATAGATTGCACCGTCTTGAACGTTTAATGATGCAGTACCGTCACTACCTAATACTGATATATTTGAATCTGTATTATAGTTATTTGTTAAACTAGAAACCATATCAATTCGTGTAAATTGTGCTTCACTACCACCATCTGAATATTTACCTGCACATTCTCTACGTTGTGGAGCATTACCTACTCCAGATGCAGATTCATCACAACAAGAAAATATACCTAATATTTCTTCTCCATCAATATTACAAATATATCCAAATTGGAATTGATCAGATGCATTTTCTGATGCATTAGTTACCCAATCCTCTCTTGATGTTTGTGTGGCATCGGCAGCTCCATTCTTTGATGTTCTTCCAGAATGGTTTGTACCTGTACCGTTATCTGTTATAGATATTCTTGGAGCTAATGTTGAACCTGTATCTAATGTATGTATCATTACTGAATTAAATTTATTTGTAGTTATACCTGATAATGTTAAACTTGTTCCTGCACTTCCCAATGTTGTAGTTCCTGCTTTAATCCATGCCATTAGTCAGCACCCCATACTTTCATTATGAATCTACTAACATTAACACTATTCAGCATTGTAATATTGTTTATTTGATTGGTTGTGTTTGTCCATTTGTATGCAAACTCTGCTCTATTTGGAGCATCTGAAGCTCCTGCTGTATTTTGATTTACTAAATTACCTGTAACCAATTTCTCGTTTGAAGCATTATTTAAAATAAACATATTACCAAAGTGAGGGGAAGCATTTAACCCAAAGTTTTCTGCCATGACGTTTTTGTTTATTTGGGTATAATCTGAATTTTGTCCACTTGCACCTATTCCATTATTTTGATGTCTACCTGAATATGTGCTTGTTTGTGTATCTGTTGAAGAATTAAATTGCCAATCAAAACTAATTGCA
>Ga0098050_1000581_pt1 | contig 12842 bp, 6 predicted proteins | sample 14_taG_FD_77070 | JGI IMG/M metagenome (GOLD analysis project Ga0098050, IMG submission 77070) | Marine viral communities from the Subarctic Pacific Ocean - 14_ETSP_OMZ_AT15311 metaG | ecosystem: Environmental > Aquatic > Marine > Oceanic | place: Pacific Ocean | collected 2015-01-18
CAATTGACTGGAAAAACACGGGAGACAACTCGTATGACGGTGAAAAATTAAGACTGCTAGTACACGACGAAAGTGGAAAGTGGGAAAGACCGGACAATATATTAAATAACTGGCGAGTGACAAAAACGTGTTTACGTTTAGGAGCTAGGGTCATAGGTAAGTGTATGATGGGATCAACATCAAATGCTTTAGACAAAGGAGGTGAAAACTTTAAAAAGCTTTATTACGCTTCTGATGTTGCCAAAAGAAATAAGAACGGTCAAACCAAATCAGGTTTATATTCTTTGTTTATTCCAATGGAATGGAATTACGAGGGTTTTATTGATGAATACGGACATCCTGTATTTGACACGCCAGCAGAAGAAGTTTTAGGCCCTTACGGAGACTCCATAGAAATTGGAATTGTTGAGCATTGGAATAACGAAGCTGAAGGTTTAAAAAGCGATCAGGATGCTTTAAATGAATTTTACAGACAATTTCCACGTACAGAAGAGCATGCATTTAGAGACGAAACTAAGAGTAGCTTATTTAACTTAGCAAAAATATACGAACAAATTGATTATAACCAAGATTTACGAAACACAAGTGTAGTAAGTACTGGTAACTTTAGCTGGGAGAATGGAATAAAAGATTCAAAAGTTTTATTTACTCCAAATCAGCAAGGAAGATTTAAAATAACTTGGGTTCCTAGTTATGATATCCAAAACAGGCAAGTTATAAAAAACGGAATGAAATACCCAGGCAATGAACATATGGGTGCGTTTGGATGTGATAGCTATGATATATCCGGAACAGTTGGTGGTAATGGTTCAAAAGGTGCTTTGCACGGTTTAACAAAGTTTAGTATGGAAGATGCTCCACCTAATACTTTCTTCCTAGAATACATTGCAAGACCTCAAACTGCTGAAATATTTTTTGAAGACGTTCTTATGGCGTGCGTATTTTACGGTATGCCATTACTAGCGGAAAATAATAAACCTAGATTGTTGTATTATTTTAAAAGAAGAGGTTATAGAGGATATTCAATGAATAGACCTGATAAACTTTGGAATAAATTATCTACAGCAGAAAAAGAAATAGGTGGTATACCAAATTCAAGCGAAGATATAAAACAAGCTCACGCTGCAGCTATTGAGTCTTACATAGATAAACATGTTGGTTTAAAAGAAGATGGCAATTATGGAGATTTATATTTTAGTGAAACATTAAATGATTGGGCTAAATTTGATATAAATAATAGAACAAAGTATGATGCAGCTATTAGTTCAGGACTAGCTATAATGGCTTGTAATAAAAACTTATATAGACCTAACCCGATTATGCAAAAAAGAAAATTAAACTTAAGCATCGCTAAATACAGTAACGGCGATTCAATTTCAAAAATAATAAAATAAATATGGCTGAGTCAATTGTAAAAAGTACTTTTCCTAGTCAAGTAGCTAGTGATGCTGAAAAAATGTCACCTGAGTATGGGCTTAAGGTTGGTAGAGCTATTCAAGATGAATGGTTCCAATTAGATTCTGGTACTAATAGATATCGAAGCAACCAACATACGTTTCATAAGTTAAGGTTATACGCTAGAGGTGAACAGCCAATACAGAAGTATAAAGATGAATTATCTATTAATGGTGATTTATCTTATCTAAACCTAGACTGGAAACCCGTACCTATTATACCAAAATTTGTTGATATAGTAGTTAACGGGATATCAGAAAGAGCTTTTGACATAAAAGCATATTCACAAGATCCGTACGGAGTTAGCAAAAGAACAGAGTACATGGAGAGTGTGCTTAGAGATATGTACACAAAAGACCTTAGCAATTTTGTACAAGAGAACTTTAATATTGCGTTATTTGAAAACCCTGAAGAGGATTTACCTGAAACACGTGAAGAGCTAGAAGTTCATATGCAGCTTACATATAAGCAAGCTGTAGAAATAGCCGAAGAGCAAGCAATAAACACTTTGCTTGATGGCAATAATTACGATTTAACTAAAAAGCGTTTTTATTATGATTTAACTACTATAGGTATTGGCGCTGTAAAAAATAGATTTACACTATCAGAAGGTATTATGGTAGAATATGTAGATCCTGCTAATTTAGTTTATTCCTATACAGAAGATCCTAATTTTCAAGACATATATTATGTAGGCGAAGTTAAAGATGTTACTATAAACGAAATTAAAAAGCAATTTCCAAATTTAACAAATGAAGATTTGGAAAGGATATCTAGGACATCGTATCAAAGTAACAGTTATTATGATCGCCCTTTAAACAACTCTGCAAGTCCAGATGTTAACACAGTGCAAGTTTTGTATTTTAACTTCAAAACTTATATGAATGAGGTCTACAAGGTTAAAGAAACTGCTACTGGAGCTTCGAAGGTGGTGCTCAGGGACGACCAGTTTGATCCACCTGTTGAGATGCTTGAAGAACAGTTCGGGAAATTATCTAGATCCTTAGAAGTGTTATATGAAGGTGTACTCATATTAGGTACTGATTATTTACTTCAATGGGAATTAGCTAAAAATATGATGCGACCTAAAAGCGATCATACTAAAGTTAAAATGAACTACAGCATTGTAGCTCCAAGAATGTATAAAGGTAAAATTGAATCTTTAGTAAGCCGCATAACAGGGTTTGCTGATATGATTCAACTTACGCATTTAAAGCTACAGCAAGTATTATCAAGAATGGTACCAGACGGTGTTTATCTTGATGCTGACGGTTTAGCTGAAATTGATTTAGGCAACGGTACTAATTACAACCCACAGGAAGCATTAAATATGTTTTTCCAAACAGGTTCTGTAATTGGTAGGTCATTTACACAAGAAGGGGATATGAACCCTGGTAAAGTACCTATTCAAGAAATAACTAGCGGTGCTGGTGGAAATAAAATGGCGTCTTTAATTCAAACGTATAACTATTATCTGCAAATGATAAGAGATACGACTGGATTAAATGAAGCTAGAGATGGATCAACACCGGATTCTAAAGCATTAGTTGGCATACAAAAAATTGCAGCAGCAAATTCAAACACAGCTACAAGACACATACTTACAGCTGGTTTATTTTTAACTGCTGATTTAGCTGAATGTCTATCATTGAGAATTTCAGATATATTGGAGTATTCTCCAACTAGAGATGCGTTTATACAAAAAATAGGTGGGCACAACGTAGCAACTCTCGAAGAAATGGGAGACCTTCACTTATACGACTTTGGTATATTTTTAGAGCTTACGCCTGATGATGAAGAAAAGCAAATGTTAGAAAATAACATTCAAACAGCTTTATCCGCAGGGTTAATTGATTTAGAAGACGCTATAGATATTAGAGAAATAAGAAACATAAAGTTAGCTAATCAAGTACTGAAGATTAGAAGAAAAAAGAAACTTCAGAGAGATCAAGCTATGCAACAGCAAAATATTCAGGCTCAAGCTCAGGCTAATGCTCAAGCACAGCAAGTTGCAGCTCAAGCTGAAATACAAAAGAATCAAGTTATTACAGAGCAAAAAGCACAGCTTATGCAAATAGAATCCCAGCTTGATGAAAGAAAAATGCAAATGGAAGTACAATCTAAAATGCAACTGATGCAATTAGAGTTCCAGTATAATATGCAAATTCGAGGAGTAGACGCTGCAAAAGCCTCTGATGTTGAAATTGAAAAAGAAGACAGAAAAGACAAAAGAATACAAATGCAAGGAACTCAACAAAGTGAGTTAATTGACCAAAGAAAAAACAATACACCTCCTAAAAACTTTGAATCGTCAGGAAATGACATAATGGGTGGTGGTTTTAACTTAGGTTCCTTCGAGCCTAAGTAATTATAGTAATAATAATTATATAATATTTTATCATGGAAGAACAAGTAAAAGACGCAACTCCACAAGAAGAAAATCAAGTGGAGGAAGCAAAAGCTCCAATGTCTTACGAAGACGGAGTGATTAAAGTAGACTTAGCGGAATTAAACAAACCAAAAGAAGATGCCGTTCAAGAGCAAGAAACAAATGCAGTGGATGCTAATAAATCAGCCGAAGCTAGCGAAGAAGTGGTTGAAGAAGTACCACAACAACAAGAGTCCATTCAAGCTGAAGAGCCAGTTCTTCAAGAAATAACAGAAGAAGAGGTTGTCGAACAAGTTGAAGAACTTAGTGAGCAAGTTGAACAAGCTATAGTCGAGGCGGATGCTGGCGTTGATTTGCCAGAAAATATTCAAAAAGTTGTTGACTTTATGAATGACACAGGTGGAAGTTTAGAAGACTATGTAAAGCTTAACACAGATTATTCTGCATTAAATGAAGCACAGCTTATAAAGGAATATTACGAAACAACCAAACCTCATTTAGACAAAGAGGACATAGAAATTCTTATGGAAGACTTTTCATATGATGAAGAGTTAGACGAAGAGAGAGATATACGTAAAAAGAAAATTGCTTTTAAAGAAGAAGCTGCTAAAGCAAAGCAACATCTTGAAAAACTTAAAAACAATTATTACGAAGAAATTAAAGCTGGATCAAAATTAAATCCAGAACAACAAAAAGCGGTTGAGTTCTTTAACCGATATAATAAAGAACAAGAGGAAACAACTAAGTTGGCTGAGAATCAAAAAAATGTATTTTTAGAAAGAACCAATAAAGTTTTCAATAATGATTTCAAAGGTTTTGATTATCAAGTTGGAGACAAGAAATATAGGTTCAATGTTAAAAATGCAGAAGAGATTAAAACAAACCAAAGCGATATTAACAATTTTGTCAAGAAGTTCTTGAATGAAAAAAATGAAATATCTGATGCTGCTGGTTACCATAAATCTCTATTTACAGCAATGAATCCTGACGCAGTAGCAAAACACTTTTATGAGCAAGGCAAAGCTGATGCAATAAAAGATAGTATGGCTAAAACAAAGAACGTTAATATGGATCCGAGAGGGGTTCATGAAACTACAACGGCTCCTAATGGCTGGACTGTGCGATCTGTAAACGGTGTTGATTCTTCTAAATTAAGAGTAAAAATTAGAAAATAAACAAATTTAAAAATTAAAGATTATGGCTGGAGAATTTCCAACACCGCCGCAAGGCGCTCAATTAAACCATTTAACTCCACGTCCTATTAAAGGATTATTTGGAGATAATTATTTATCAATTACTGATTTAGATTTTACACAACAATTCTTACCAGAAGTATATGAGAAAGAAGTAGAACGTTACGGAAACCGTACAATCTCTGGATTCTTACGTATGGTAGGTGCTGAAATGCCAATGGCTTCAGATGTTATTGTATGGTCTGAACAAGGAAGATTGCATGTTGCTTTTGACGATTGTACTATCGATCAATCAGTAGCTGCAACTAACACAATTACTTTTGTAGCTGATCCTGCTGGAACTGCTGGAGCTCAAACTGCTACTCAAAAAGCTGGATTATTAGCAACAGGTGCTACTATTAACATTACAGCTGGATTAGTTTCAGTAAAAGCTAGAGTAAGCTCTACTTATACTGCAGGAGACACTACTGTAACTGTTACTCCTTACGGAGCTGCTGATTTAACTGCTTTAGGTTTATCTGCTTTGACAGGTGTTAAAGTTTTCGTATACGGTTCTGAGTATGGAAAAGGATCAGGAGATGTAGGTAATTCTATTGATGCTAAATTCACACAATTCAACAACAAGCCAATTATTCTTAGAGATAAGTATAATGTAAATGGTTCTGACGTTGCACAAATTGGATGGGTTGAAGTAGCAACAGAAGCTGGAACATCTGGTTACTTATGGTACTTAAAATCTGAGCACGAAGCTAGATTACGTTTTGAAGATCAATTAGAAATGTCTATGATCGAAGCTGTTAAAGATGACTCTGGTATTGCTGGAGGAGCTGGAGCTGCTGGGTTCACAGGTTCTGAAGGATTATTCGCTGCTATCGAAGATAGAGGTCTTATTTATAACGATCCAGATTTTGGAGCTGCTGCAACTGCAGGTGCACCATTTGGAGGATTAACTGAATTTGACGCTATTTTAGCAGAGCTAGACAAGCAAGGAGCAATCGAAGAGAATATGTTATTCTTGGATCGTTCAACTTCTTTAGCTATCGACAACATGCTAGCACAAGCTAACAACACAGGAGTTGGCGGAACATCTTACGGTGTATTCGAAAACTCTGAAGATATGGCACTTAACTTAGGCTTTTCTGGTTTCCGTAGAGGATCTTACGATTTCTACAAAACTGACTGGAAATACTTAAACGATTCTACAACTCGTGGATTAGTTAATGACGTATTAGGTGTAGTTGTTCCTGCTGGAGTATCAACTGTTTACGACCAGCAATTAGGTCAAAACATTCAACGACCATTCTTACACGTACGCTACAGAGCTTCTGAAGCTGACGATCGTAAAATGAAGTCTTGGATCACTGGATCTGTTGGTGGTAACTTTACTTCTGCTGTTGATGAAATGAACGTACACTTCCTTTCTGAAAGAGCACTATGTACTCAAGGAGCTAACAACTTTGTATTGTTGAAGAAAACAACAGTTACACCGTAGTAAATTAATGTAATTTTTACCCTCGTTGTATTGACGGGGGTAATTATTACTTTTTATCAATTATTTAATTTTATTATATCATGGCTAAAAAAGCTACAAAAGCAGAAGAAACCGTTGAGGTTGCACCTCAGCCAACTAGTGCAAAAACTGCACCAGTTCAAAAAACACCAGCTAAACCAAGCTGGGAAATTAAAGATAGATTATATCTATTAAAAGGCAATAAAAAACCTGTTATTTTTACACTACCAGCAAAACACTCAGCTATTAGACCTTTGTTATGGTTTAACCCAGAAACTGGAGAACAAAAAGAAATAAGGTATGCTACAAACCAAAACTCACCCTTTGTAGAAGAGCAACAGGGAACGGCTACATTAGGTCGTATTATCTTTAGAGATGGAGCTTTAACAGTTCCAAAAGAGATGCAAAATTTACAAAAAATACTATCTCTATATCACCCTTTAAAAGATCAACTATATACAGAATATAATCCAGTGCAAGAATCTGTTGACGAACTAGAGTACATAAACATGGAAATTGATGCGTTAACATTAGCTAGAGAGCTTGACATAAATCAAGCAGAAAGTATTTTAAGAGTTGAATATGGAAATAAAGTAGATACATTAAGTAGCTCAGAGTTAAAAAGAGACTTAATTATCTTTGCTAAAAGAAATCCTTATTTATTCATAGAATTAGCTAACGATGAAAATGTAGAGCTTAGAAACATAGGTATTAAAGCTACACAAGCAGGTATTATACAATTATCGCCAGATCAAAGAACATTTACATTTGGTGAAACAAAAAGGAAATTAATGACAGTTCCTTTTGATGAGCATCCATATTCAGCATTAGCTGCGTTCTTTAAAACGGATGATGGTATGGAAGTTTACAAGCATTTAATTAAAAGACTATAAGTCACTAATTATAGTAGCTAGGCCGCTGTAATGGTGGCCTAATTACTATAAATAATAAATTTACAACAATATGGCAGTAAGCATAGATACTGTATATCAGAAAGTTTTAGGTATACTTAATAAAGAACAACGTGGGTATGTCACAGCTCAAGAGTTTAATTTGTTCGCTAATCAAGCTCAACTTGATCTTTTTGAACAATACTTTTACGATATCAACCAATTCGGTAGAATGCACGGTAATGATACTGAGTATTCTGATATGCTTAACATATTGAATGAAAAAATTAATATATTTGAAACAACCGATTCTTTAGTTTATGGCACTAGCTCATTTGCATTACCAGCTAATATGTATAGACTTGGTACAATAATATATACTAATACGACAACCAACAACTTCGGTGTTGTATCTACGGAGCAAATAGAAGCCGAAAGAATCAACAAAAATGAACTTCTATATATCAACTCGTCTCCACTAACAAAACCTTCTAATATACGCCCTATATACACATCTGACTCTGCTGGAGTAAATGTTTATGGAGCATCAGAATTAACATCTGCGGTTACATGTAATTATATAAGAAAACCCGCTAAAGTTCAGTGGGCTTATCAAATAGTATTTGACGAACCACTATATGATGCAGCTAATTCGGTTAATTTCGAATTACACCCGTCAGAAGAAACAGAGCTGGTTATAAAAATACTAGAATATGCAGGCTTGTTAATTAAAGATTATAACATGTACAACGTTATTAATCAAGAAGAAATAGAAACTATCCAACAAGAAAAATCATAATAGATGGGGCTTATAAATCAAACAAATGAAGAATACTATTTAGGCCCTGATGGGGTTTGGAATAGCTTAGATGAAAATTATGGTGACTACCAATCTATTTCACTAAAAGATATTGTAAACAACTTTATAATTGCTTATGTAGGTGAAGATAAAATTATAAGCAAAATAAAAAGAACAGACGTAGCTTTTCACGCTCAGAGAGGTATTCAAGAGCTTAACTTTGACACATTGCCTTCTTTTAAGTCTCAAGAAATTGAGATACCACCTGCTTTGTATTTTGTATTGCCACAAGATTATGTTAATTATGTAAAAGTTACTTGGACCGATAAAGACGGTATTGAAAGAGTTATATATCCAGCTCACAAGACTAGTGATCCATTGCCGATCATTCAAGATAGTAACTATGAATATACCTTTGACGAAAACGGAGAAATACTTTATGCTAATGATTCAGAAACTTGGAAAAGATTTAAAGCAAATTCCAACGATCATTTAAGTGAAATTAACAATTCTAATGTTGAAAACCATTTACATAGAGTGGTTAATGGCGAAAGATACGGTATAGACCCGCAATATGCGCAATCAAATGGGGTATTTTTTATTGACCAAATAAAAGGATTAATAAGATTTAGCTCTGATATGGTAGGGAGAATTGTTACCTTAAAATATATAAGCGACGGTTTAGCTACCGATGGCGAAATGATAGTTCATAAATTTGCAGAAGAAGCTATTTACAAATATATTGCTCACGCTATATTAGCGACTAGAGCCAATGTGCAGGAGTATATGGTTGCAAGGTTTAAAAGAGAAGCCGCTGTTGCAAAAAGAAATGCTAAATTGAGATTATCAAATATAAAACTAGAGGAAATCACTCAGGTAATGAGAGGTAAGTCTAAATGGATTAAACACTAATATATGCCAGAATTTATTCATAATTTTACTAAAGGTAAAATGAACAAAGACCTTGACGAACGTTTAGTTCCGAATGGAGAATATAGAGATGCTTTAAACTTAGACTTAGCAAATTCTGATGCTAGCGATGTCGGCACTATGCAAAACATTGCAGGTAATTTAGAAATTAGAAGCAAAGTAGGTACGGGTGCAACTTGGACTGGTGGATATATAGACTCTATGACTAATCCTGTTTGCATTGGATCTTATAGAAATGATATAAATGAAAGAATATATTGGTTTATAGCTAGCGATAATGTTAGTGCTATTGCGGAGTATGACGAAGTAAATAATGTAGTCAGCCCTGTGTTAGTAGACACTGCAGGTATTCTAAATTTTTCAACTGACTACTTAATTACAGGTATAAACGTAATTGATAAATTTTTGTTTTGGACAGACGATCAGACTGAGCCAAAGAAAATTAACATTGAAAAGTTCAAGACTGGATCAACTGATTTTGCAACTCAAAGTAAAATACCAAAATGGGAACCTAACCAAAATAATTATAATACAAATTTATCTGGTCGTCCTGACTTTGTAGAAGCAGATATTACTGTAATTAAGCTTTCTCCGTTAACAGCTCCAACATTATTTACCGGAGCTAGTGCTTTTGATAACCCTGGGCAAACACCTCAACCAGGTACAGGTTTAGACCCGCTTACTACAAGTTGGGGTTACTTAGATCTTGAAAATTTTACTTACAAGCCAAACATTATAATTAATCCAATTGCGTTTCAATCGCTACCTACTTATGCACAGTATCTAGATTTAATAGACCCTGTTAGCGGCGATCCTAATGTTTTTGCTAATTCAAGCTTAAATCCCGATAATTCTGCACCTTACCCTAACGGATCAACCACGGCACCTTATTGGGACGGAAGAGTTACTTTTGAAGTTAACCAAGTGCCTGGTAGCGCTTTGCAAGTTGGCGAAATATTAATTCTGTCTGGAGAAATACAAAATCAATTTGGTCCAAATGACGATTACGAAGTAAGCTTAAAGATACACGCTATAAACGGCACATCTATAACAGGTGAAATACAGGCTATATCTAGCAATATAAATAAAGTTTTAGACAGCGAAGGGGAACAATTACCTGTAATTTGGGAAGTGCTTTTAGTAGAGAAAAAACCTTTATTTGAGTATGTGTTTCCAAGATTTGCCTATAGATGGAAATACATAGATAACGAATACTCTTGTTATTCACCGTTTTCGCCAGTAGCTTTTATTGGTAATGATTTTGAATATCTTTCCTCTGACGGTTACAACGTTGGTATGACCAACAATATAAGAAAACTTATAGTTCAGGATCTAGTTTGGAATAAAGATGAGATTTCTGAAATTGATATACTTTATAAAGAATCTAGCAACACGGCTGTTTACGTAGTAGATACATTAAAGAAAAGTGATTATCAAAATACCACCTTACCCACAGAATACGAAATAAAAACAGAATTAATTGGTGCGGTTGTTGAAACTAATCAATTGCTTAGACCTTGGGATAATGTGCCTCGTAAGGCTAAGTCTCAAGAAATAATAGGTAATAGAATTGTCTATGGCAACTATTTGCAAAATTATAGCACCGTAGGTATTGTTAATGAAACAACCGGTGAAATTTCAACCCCCGTTAAGTTAAATACAACACTTTTTTCTACAGAATATCCAGATCCAGTAGTCGACGAGGAGGGTTCTACTATATCAACGACGCTACCCTATGCTTCTCTCAAATCAATAAGAACGTACCAAGCTGGTATAGTATACAAAGATTCTTATGGAAGGGAAACTCCCGTTTTTACAAGTGAAAATTCTGGTCTTCAAATTGATATTGTTAATTCTTCTACTATAAATAAATTAGCAATACAACCAACTAATATACCGCCCAGCTGGGCAACGCACTACAAGTTCTTTATAAAAGAAACTTCTAATGAATATTACAATCTAGCTTTAGACAGGTATTATTTAGCAGAAGATGGTAATGTGTGGTTATCGTTTCCTTCTTCAGAAAGAAATAAAGTGACTGAAGAAACTTACTTAATATTAAAAAAGCAGCATGACAATAATATTGCTGTAAAAGAATTAAACAGGTATAAAATATTAGCTATTGATAACTCAGCCCCAGATTTTATATCTAAATTTGATAACTTTGTAGCAGCAAGAGGTGTTACGGCTGAAAATGAAATTGAACCGGGAAGAATAACTATAGAGTTTGGAACGTCTAGTGACCCAGGCGAAACTTTTAGGGGAGGTTTAAATAGTAGTGCAAATAAATTAACTATAACATACCAAGGTATAACCTCTAATAAGTATGATATTTCAGGCTCGACCCCAAGCCCCAATAATCAAAGCTATGACGTAGTATTATCTCAGCCTTTAGGGAATGAAGTGCCTAATATACCTGATGGAGATGACTTAACTATAACTATATATGAAGAAGTAACCAAAAGATTACCAGAATTTGAAGGAAGGTTTTTTGCTAAAATAAATAGAGATTTTGCTTTTGACACTAATATTATAGATTCATTCGCTGCTCAAAATACCAGCTACGCTGTGGTTGACGAGATTGATTTCGCTGCACCTAGTGCGGGTGGTGGAGGAGGTACTATACTTGTAATACCAGTAGGTAATGAACAACTTGGGTATTATTATGCTGATGTAGGGTGGAATTCTACAACTTGTCCCGGTGCAGATGATGGACAGCCTTGGGAGTTTTATTTAACGGGCTGGTCGGGGCTTGGTGTGAATGCTTATGGTAGTAATATGAGCTTTGAACAAGACTGGCCATACCAACCACCTACTAGAACATCTGATAAATTCGGGTACATCCATGTAGGCAGGGGGCCCGGTAGTTTTATAGATAAAGTTACAGGTAGAGTTACACCAAGACTTCAACAAGCGTCTCCTAACGGTACTCTTAATCCTGGTGTTAAAATAAGATTTGCAAACAATGACCCTAATGCAGAATACAGCGAAAAATTGTCGCGGATATATACAGTAATTGCAACGCAATCTAGGAGCTCTTATAGAGGTAGGACTCAGTCAGGCGTATTTGATAGCTGCGATAATTCTAGCGTAGATCAAAATTCAAAATATGCGGTAATGGTTCAAGTAGAGCCTCCAATCAATGATCCTTGGCTTCCGACTTCTGGAGAATGGGATGTTTTAAACACAACACTTCCTAGTATACAAATTGTAGAACCTGTTTACGAAGGTGGCAATAAAGTCTTAACTTCTAGCAACCCCGCAATTTTTGAAACAGAACCAAAAGAATCTGTTGATTTAGATTTATACTATGAAGCTTCTAACGCATTTCCTATTTCTGAATATAATACACAAAAAACTTTAGATTGGTTTAATTGTTACATTTATGGTCAAGGTGTAGAATCTAACCGTATAAGAGACGACTACAATGCTCCCGTTATAGATAAAGGACCAAAAGTGTCTACCGTTTTAGATCAGCCTTATGCAGCTGAAAGAAGAGGAAGTGGCTTTATATTTTCACAAATGTATAATTCTACATCGGGTATAAACAGATTAAATCAATTTATACAAGCAGAACCAATTACGAAGGACCTTAATCCTATACATGGTACCATACAGAAATTGCACGCTAGAGATACAGATTTAATAACACTTTGTGAAGATAAATGCTTTAGAG
>Ga0098050_1000584_pt1 | contig 12804 bp, 9 predicted proteins | sample 14_taG_FD_77070 | JGI IMG/M metagenome (GOLD analysis project Ga0098050, IMG submission 77070) | Marine viral communities from the Subarctic Pacific Ocean - 14_ETSP_OMZ_AT15311 metaG | ecosystem: Environmental > Aquatic > Marine > Oceanic | place: Pacific Ocean | collected 2015-01-18
CACCACCTAAAGCAGCAGCACCTAAAGTAGAAGCACCCAAGGGAGATTCTGAATTAAAAAAATTAAAAAAACAATTAAAGTCAAAAGGAGTTTCATCAATGGTTTTAAAGTTTATTAAGACAGTACAAGCTGCAAAAGATAAACTTGAAGAATTAGATGATGATGAAGAAGATGATAAGAGTGTTAAAGTAAATCCTATATTTTTTAAAAAAACTTTTCCAAAAGATAAAAAAGAAGTTGAAAAATTAGTAGGGATTATACTACCTAGAAATGAATATACTTTACAAGACCAACGAGATTATTATGATGATTTAGAGGAAATGGCAGATTCATGGCCCAATAGTGCTAAACCTAGACTCAAATACGAAAATCAATTTGACCCACCTGAAAAAAGTTTATTTAAATTATTATATCCTAAATTATTTATTGCTCAAGACAAAGCAGATAAGGAAGCAGCAAAAGAAGAAAAGAAAAAAACTAAGAAAAATGAAAAATAAAATATCTATTGTATAATAATGAATTCGAATCTTTTTAATAGATTGTCGTCCGGTCAGAACTGGTTAGATAACTCTTATTCTGAAGAAAATGTAGAAGAACAAGCAAAAAAATATGCTCAACGACAAGTTGGAGCAATACAAGCTCAAGCAGCAGATATATTAAGAGAAAAAATTGGAGATAGTGCTGTTGAAGCAGTAGTTGGAGCAGGTGCTATTGCTGCACCATATTTAAAAAGATCTTTAAACATGAGTGGAGGAACTTCTGGGGTTACGGATAAGGTTTCTGATGCTGTTGGTAATGTTTCAAAACAAATCAAACAAGGAATAAGAGGTGTACAAGAAACAGCACAAACAGCAAGAGAACAAGCAAGACAAGCAGTTCAAAAAGCATCTCAACAAGCGCAACAAGTATCTCAAGAAGGTGAGGGATTAGTTGAAAGAATACAAAAAAATATAAAGGCAAGACAATTTGACCCACAGGCAGCAGCAGTTCCTGAAGAAGCACAAACAGCATTGGCAAAAACAGCATCTAGAATAGACCAATTTGATATACCAACTGTATCAGTTCCACAACCGGAAAGACTAGCAAGAAGTCAAGCAAATCAAGCGTTAAGAGAAAGAGCAGAACAAGAATTTGGACAGGGAGCAGAAGAAGGATTGAGAGAAATCCCACAACCTAAATTTCCAAGTGAACCAGGAGTGTTTGACCCATTTTCTTTATCTCCAAAAAAAGTAGAAGAAACCCCTGAATCATTTCCAGGAGTATCCGGTACTCCAGAAGTAGCAGAAGGGGGATTTGATGATGAAGCAGAAAGTCAAGCAAGAATGGCAGCGGAAAGGTTTGACCTTCCCACTATTCAAGATTTTAAAAAAGCAGATGCTATAAAAAAAGCATCAGCACTTCCAGATGTTGAAGATTTACAAAGAGAAAGTGAGGCAACAAAAGCAAGAGAACAAGCCCAACCAATAGAAGAAGAAGAGATTAAACCTTATATCCCCCCATCTCAACAAACAGGAGGAATAGACCCCTCAACACTACCAGAAGGAGCAGGAGCAAGAGGCGCGGGAGGTCAAGCAATTCCAGCACAAAGACCAGCGGGCCAACCAATACAACAGAGAGGATTACAAGATACAGCATTCGAACAAGATCCAGAAGAAGATATTAGGACAGGTCAAAAATTAGAAGATGTACCAAGTCAGGAAGAATTATTTAAACCAATTCAAATAACAGCAAAACCAGACGAACCAGACGAACCAGATGAACCAGAGGGTTTTGGAGAAGCAGAAGAAGCACCAACTTTGGAACAACAAGAGAAAAAAGCAGAACCGGATGAACCAGAAGAAGAACCGGAGGGTTTTGGTGAAGATATAGCCAAAACAGTTGGAAAAGATGTTGGTGAAGATGTGGGTGAGGATATAGGAGAGGAAGCAGCTGCCGCAGCAGTTCCAGGAATAGGTGAAGCTGCTATTGCTGCTGTTGGTATAGGTCAACTTATATCAGGTTTAATTAATAAACATAAACAAAATGAAGAAGAGCAGTCAGCAGCAGCTGCTCAAATGAATCAACCACAAGCTCATGTTGCTTTAGATGCGTCACCCACTTTTGATTCCACCTTCCGTTAAATAATCTTTAAATTAATCTTTAAAATTTTTTTATATATAAACATTATACAATTAAAAATGTTTCGTGTTAAGAACTCTTCGATGACAATGGGCTATGACTCAATTAAAATTCCTTGCCGCAATGGCTTGGTTTTTGGTGAAAACCAACAGATAGTTTTTGATTTAGGTCGTGAAATTGGTATTGCTAATTTGAAAAATGCTTGTATTGAAATGGATATAAATATTAACGGTTCTGCATCTGCTCCTTTAGCACAGTTAAACAGAGTGAACGGCGGTCAAAGTATTATCAACCGAATTTCGATTAGGTCTAATGGAAGATTATTAGAACAATTAGATAACTATAATTTATATGCTGGTTTACATTACAGTGCCAGTCAAGATAATGGCGTTATGAATAAACGCTCAGTCACTGAGGGTTGTGCTCCATCTTATAATATTGGAGATAATCCATATGTTACCCAGAATCAGGCTGCCGCATCTGGTGTTGTTTTAGACAATGTTTCCCAGTGCTGGAAATACATTGACCGTAAAGTTCAAATACCTATTTTAGGTGGTATTTTTCAGAGTGCTAAATCTATGCCTCTTATGGCCATTCCTTTAGAAGTTGAAATTATTTTAGAAAAAAATGTAAGATGTCTCATGAGTGAACCGTTAAACAGTGATAATATTGACTGTGAAGATGTGGGAGCAGTTGCCACTGATACTATTGTTTTATCAGAAACTCTTAAATATGGAGTTATTGGAACTGGTAATGAATTACCAACTGACGCTAAACTTAACCCCAAAGCAAATTTACCATTTAGAGTTGGTCAGATTGTTTTAGTGGAAGCAACTGGAGGAGCAGGAGCAACAACTAATGGCGGAGTTGGTACTATTACTGAAATTAATGATGATGGTGCTGGAAAGTTAACTATTAAACTTGCGGCTAATATTAATACTAATACTTTAACTGGAGTAACAGTGAGTGCAACTAATAACGGAGTGGTGATTGATGCTTCTCAGACTCTTAATTATCAAGTTAAGAACCCTCGATTAATTGTTCCAAAAATTATTCCTGCTCCTGCCTTTACTCGTGCTATGAGTGCTGCTATTGCTAAAGGTCAGTATGCTATGGATATTGTTTCCTATACTGATTACCAGCAATCTATAAACTCAAGTACTACAAGATCTACAACTATAGTCCCTGCCGATTTATCCAGAGTTAAATCGATTCTTTCAGTTCCTCAGGAATTAGAGGGCATTGACCTTTTAACTAATATGAGAGCACAACAGGGAAGATATATGAGTGCTGAATCTTACGAATATCAGATTAATAATAGAATGGTGCCGTCTAGACTTGTGGACTTATCCAGAGAAGACCATGGTTCATGGACTGAAGGTGTATATGATTATATCAATGTTCCATCTTGGGCAAATGGTTCTAGTTTAGGAGCAGTGCATACTTATGAAGTAGAGAAAGCTTTACAGGATTCCGGCATTGATGTCAGAAATCTTAAATTTTTAGGTAAAACTAAAGATGATAATTTCAGTGATGGTTACTATGTCATTGGACGCACTCTTGGGCCTTACGGTATGAGTGAGAACCTTATGGGAGTAAGTGCTATCTTATACCTTAACTATAAGACAATTGGTGCTCCATCATTAAAATTATTACATAATTATTGTGTACATATCAGGACTATCCAATTAGGCCCGGGTGGAGTTTCATTGAGATATTAAAGGTTTAACAGTTTTATTCTAAAAAAAAAATATATATAAACATTATACAATTATGCCACCTCCCGGAATGAACCTATCCCAAGTTAGAAAACAATATGTTCAATTGAATCCTGTTAACGCTGTTTCAAATGGTCAGTTTTCTTCAAAATCTGGTATCCCTTTAATTAAATTCGACATCAGTGCCTCACAGGCACCAATGTTTTTACAGGGTGACGAACTTAGAATTAATGGTCGTATTACTACTAACACAAGTGCCGGAGCCCCCCTAACAAATACTGCTGATAATTTTGTTGATAATTTTTGTGGTAGATTTGCTAACTGCATTGATACAGTAACTATTTCTAGTAAAAGATTAAATCAAGTTATAGAAAGAGTAAACAACTATTGGCGGATTGTGCCTTCGGTTGTGTCTTCCATTCACGGTAATGAAGATATTAACACTGTCTTAGCACATGAAGGAGACCATTTTGAAACTAATTTCTTAGGTCGTCATTCTTTAGTTGCTCAAGATGCTGGTGCAAAAGGTAAATCCTTTAGTTCTAAATTATATTGTGGAGTATTAAACTCTGGTCAGATGATGGATTTATCTGTCAATGGTTTAGGCGGTTTAGTTATTGAAATTCTATTAAAACCGGATGTCAGTGTCGTTTTTGGTGATGACGCTTCTACCAATAATGTGACATACTTTTTAAGTAATTTAACATTAACTTGCCCACTTTACCATATGGACTCTGGAGCAGCACCAGCTCAACAAGCATTCAATTTTAACTCGTTGTCTACTGTCTTCCAGACTATTAACTCGAGTACTTCAGTCGTGGCTTTAACTCCAGGATTAAAACAGGTTTCATCTATTTTCTGTAACTTTATGAATACTGCTGAAATTGGAAACCAATCTAGAAACAGTGCCCGTTTAGGTAATATTGGAGAAGTGAGAGCTTTAAGATATTCTATTAATGGTGCTTTATATCCTCTCAGTTATAGACTATTAACCAATGAAGAAGATAATAATTTAACAACTACTCATCACACTTATAGAGCTAGAACTATGATTGACCGTAACTATTTAGAAGCTGTCAACATTAATAGATTTTCGGAAACTGGTCGAACTTGTCTTGCCTGGAATAAATGGAACGCTGGAGTGGTTAACCGCTCTCAGACTCAAAATAACAATGGTTTAGAACAGGGAACTGCGGCCGGTATTGGTATTCTTTACGATTCCTTTGGAACTGGTGAAGATCTTTCTCAAACTGTTTTCAGTTTTGAACTTGAAGCATCTGGTGATGACTTAGACGGAACTGCTGCTAAGAGTCAGGGTGTTTACATGTGTTTCTTAAACAAAAATCAGATTGTCATGAGTGCTCAGGGTATCTCTGTCGTCCGATAAACAATTATTTTTTTTACTTTTTTAAAATTAACCGTTAGATAAAATTTAAAGTCTAAAACTATTTTCTACTTATAAACTATACATTAAAAATTATGGCATCCCCTTCCGATGTTTCGAATCAAGATTACCAAGAATTAGAGGGACAACTTCCTGACCTTCTTACCCCTGATGCCCGTCAAAGGGCTGTAAATGTTTCGGTGGAAACTAATATTTTAGAACCTGTATCTCATCAATATACCTCGAGTGGAGGTGGTGTGACTCGTTTTGTGTTACCTGCTAAAGGTGTGTTAAATGCTCCAAGTGCTGCTTTATGTTTTGAAGTAATAAACGGAGAAGCAGCCGGAGAAGGTGTAGACTCAAATCTTGCTTTTCAGATTTCTGTTGGCGGCGTGGCTATGATTCGTCGTATTACTGTTAGATGCGGTGGTCAAATTCTTTCTAGAGTTGACGAGTGTGCTTTATACAATATGATTAAAAATCAATTTAAATCTCAACAATATAGAGAAAATGTTTTAGATGTTCGTCATTCGTCTTGTAATGCACTTTCTACAAAAATTTTACCTAATCCTGCTGGAAGTGCTGCCCAAGCTGGTTTCACTCTTGGTAAGGGTTTAGTTGGTTATCATCAGTTGGCCAATCCTGAATTAGACCAGCTCAACAGTTACGGCAGTATCCCTATGACTGCTGGTAATGTGACTCATGGTAAACAGAGAAATAAACTTTTAAGAAATTTCAATTTAAGAGGTACAGGTCCGGAATGTGCTATCAGACTTGCGGATATCATTCCGTTCTTTGTGCGTAATCAGTTACCACTTTTAGGAATGGCACAGGTTGAAATTGAGTGTGAATGGCACAGAGGCCCGGCAGCAGCAACTGCTTTAAATGCAATTAATCAGGCTCCGGTTGTTTTAGATAATCCGGTTGCTGGTGGTGCTGGAGCAACTACTGGACATAATATAACTTTTGCCCAACCACCATTTTTAAGTTTAGATTATCTTCACTATGACGAAGATGAACAGGCTAAGATTATGGCTGGAATTCAAAATGGTTCTTATAGATTTAATTTTACTGAGGTTGTAGTGACTAAAGGTATTAATCCGGAATATACTGGAGCAGGTGGAACAGATGGCCCGGTTGAATCTAATCACCTATTAGGAATGATGGGTAAAGAAGTAAAAAAAATATATGTTGTTAAAAATTGGGATGTAAATTCTACTCAAGGTGCTGCTGAAAAAGATAACCAATATGCTGGATGTTTTACTCACAGAAATACTCAGTTATGGGATACTAAAAGTGCGGCTATCCATGGTGAGAAATATAATTGGATTGTGAATAATGAGCGGATTTATAATATGGATGTCGACCAGGGAGCTTTGGCACATCACTATATGAATCACTGTGAAGATAATTTCCAGGTTTTACCTGGTCAGTATGATACTTTAGACTTTAATCAGGATGTGGTGAATGTTTTAGCAAATACTGATTACGATGGAATAGTAGACAATACTAATAACACTTCATGCATTACTCAGAGATTTATGGGAGGTTGTGCCAATGTTGTGGGTCTCAATTTAGATAAATACAATGAAATGGGTAACGCTAGGGGCAATGGTACTAGGATTTCGAGTGCTCCGATTGAGTTCCGATATACTGTTAATAAAGCAAATACTGGAGCAGGAGCAACTGAAAGACGTGCTGCTATCAATTTAACTTTTTTTATTGAACATAGACGTTCTCTTATAATCAATTCCTTAGGTGTGTCTGTATCTGATATTTAAATATTGATTGATATATATATATGACAGTAAAAGATTTAGAAAAAAAAATTATAATTTTAGAAGGTGATAAACAACGACTGGATAAAAAACTAACCGCAACTCAAAAAGAGGTTGAACGATTAACAAAAGCATTTTTATCTTTACAAGAATTTTATGATGATGAAAAAAAATTAAATAAAATATACAAAAAAAAATTATTAGAGATGGGAATGGTTTTATAAATACATTTGGAATCCTTCATCATCTTCATCATTTTGAGATTGCTGAAATAAAAGTTGTGAGGTAATTCCTCTTAACCTTTCAATCATAAATTTAATTATAAGTGGATACCCTGGGTCAGAACCTACTAACATATCTAATTCTCTAGAATAGGTATATAGAATAACCATATATCTTTGAAATGCTGCTACTCTATTTTCAAAATTCTTTTTTTCTATTTCAAACTTTTTAAACTTCTCAGTTAGAGTTTTACCCATCTCTAATAAATCTCCCTCGTCCATATTATTATAATAAAGATATAAAAATAAAAAATAAGTTAAACTCTAACCAATATAATAATGTTAATATTATAATAATGGACTCACAAAATACTGTGTATGAATGTTCCCGGTCTAATGCTACAATACAAGTGTCTAACTCTGAATGGATAAACGAGTGGAATGACGGAATTAAATTAAATAAAGGTGATTCAGTAAGACTTTTAGGGTCATTTATTTCAGAGGCTGGTGATGGTAATGACATAGCTGTAAATGAGGATACAACATTTACTATGGATTTTGAACCGTATTTAAATGCTGAGACAGTCAATTTTGGTGGACCAGTACATTCTGAGTTTGCTGGTGACTTTCAAATAAAAATAGGTGATATAGCTCAACCCGCTTATAGTACTGATAACTTTGGGTCAGAACCTCCTTACACACCTTTTGATTTAGAGGCTCAAGATGTCAGCCCCTTTCCAGTAAATCAAAATAAAAGAATAGCAAGTGATAGGTTTAACTATAGAAAAGATTATGGTGCTCATGTTTCTTTACCATATAATTACCCTGAAACAGATGCCGTTAAAATAGGTTGTTATATGGATACATCTAGTGGTACACCTACAGCTGATGATATGACTAATGAAAATTTAGTTCCTGGTACTTTATCTGAATTTAATCAATTAAATTTAAGTCAAGAGTTTAGAATTGCTCATTTATGTAAGTTAATAGAGTTACCATTATTTCACGGTTTAAAATTTTTTACTACAGGTGGAGCAACTCACACACATTCTTTTGATCCTGATGACATAATAAAAGCTGGTGATTACATTTCAACTTATCACATAGGAACATATCCAACACAACTAACACCAACCTCAAACAATGCAACTACAACGCCTTTATCAAATGATACAGATTTTGGAGGAGTACAGTGGGCGGCTGGACCACAGTCTATGGTGGGTAGAGTTTTAGCAACAAAATATAAAATAAAACAAATATATGACCCTAACAACAACGTGACAGCTCCTATGGAATTTTTACAAATATATGTACAAGATTGGATAAATCCAGGTCAATATAAATATGAAAATGATATAGATGTAACATCAAGAGCGCCTAGACACGGTGCGCCTGAAAAAAAAAACGGGGACAATACTTGTCGTAATTCAAATAAAATGACAGGTAACTTAAATGGAAGAAATACAGGGGGAGCATTTACAGAACCTAGAACAGCGGTTTTAAGTGATGTACAGCCCTACTACTATAATTTGAATAATAGTTTTACTATTGGAGAAAATCAAGAGATGTCAAATTTTAATGATTTTAATAGAACTTTAGAAGGGTGTACAAATTTAGGTTTGTCATTTCCTTGGGCTGGTAAAGGATCTTGGAGAAAACAACTGGCTAACTGCCCTGATTTAAGTATTGCTGATTATCCTGTAACTATGTGCTCTAGTTGGGTAGAGTTTACAAGTGCTTTAACAGGTGTTATAGCAGATGGATTTGGTAGAAATCAACTTGCTATGACTTTAGGAGATAATTTTTTATATATTGATTCATCATTTACCAGAAATGAATTAAGAACAACATACTATAATATTAACTCACCATGTTATACTGATTCTACAGCCCCTTTTTATATTGGAAATATTGAAAATATAGAAGAAGTACCACGAGACCCTAATTTTGCTAATCAGACAGCAGCTCATTATTATAAAATAACTATTAGTGCGCCTCTGGCGGGTGACTATGCTATAAATACAATTGATTTTCATTATCAGAGAGAGTTAGGAGGGTGGGACTGGAAATTATGGAACTTTACATACAAATATGGAGAAGAGGATATTTTAGGTGGTGGTGCTGGAGCTACTGATTTTGTTGAGTATATTGACTCTAAAAATTGGAATGATGTAGGAGCTATTGTAACTTTAGACCCTAATGATGATAATAATATTTATAAGAATCCAACTAATCCAGCTTTTATAAAAAGGTTATATTGCCCTTATAAAGAACAAGCCGTAGCATCTCCAAATTTAGTAAGAAATATGAATGGTGGTACATGGGGTGTAAATGGAGTACCAGCTTATGTAGGTACTTTTGCTACTGGTGCTTCCGGTAAAAGTGCAGGAGATACCACTATACCAAGATTAAGACATATTTTTGGTCAGTCTCCACCATATTTAGGAGGAGGAGATATGAGAAATCCTACTGATAGAGCTTTTGTTTTTCCGTATAGTTTAGGTACTGGACCTTTTATATCTAGATATTTTGAAATAAATGGATATAATGAAAGTTGCAATTCAGTATATTTTCAAACAGAGGACGGTAGTGGGGAATTTCATCAACCTGGAGGAACTACTAACCCTACATTAAATGACAAGATGTGGAAAGAAGATTTATTGTATATAAAAAAATATAAAACAGAATTTAAAATACCAGCAGGATTTTACCAAAATCAAAGAATGGCTGATATAATAAATGAACAGCTACACTATCCTACAGATGAATATTACCAAAAAGTAGGACCTAATACCACAGTAGGACAAAGAGAAAGAGCTTTAACAACTGGTAATAATGTAGTATGGGGTAATTTTGTACAATCTTACATACCTGAGGTATCTTATGGTTTTATACCTTATACAACTGAAGCAGCAGCAGCGGCTAATAATTCAGATTTTCCAGATCCTATAACTGATAATTGTAACTCTTTAATTTTTGATTATGGAACAGATTTATTAAATCCACAGACTGTGGTAAATTCTGAACAATATTCTTATTATACTGTGCCCTATACTCACAAAGCTGATGGTAATAAATACCCTGAAAATAAATCAGTCTATTGCTTTAGATTAATAGGGTCTAGAATTTTACAAACAACTTTTTCAGACCAAATGGACCAAATAAATCCTAGTGCTCTTTTTAGCAACAGAAATTTAGATGTATTAGCGGCTACATTTGGACAGGAGGCTGGAGGTACACCAGAGATGTCATTTATATATTATCAAAATAGAGGATATAAAAATAGGTTGATGTATGGAGGCGCGGCTAAATGCTGGGTAGGTGCTGTAAATCCTACATTCTCTTTTGATGCAGAAGAGCTTTTATATAACTGGAGTTTTCTTTATACACCATACAGACCAGCTACAGATGAGAGTGGAAGTACTTTGACTTTAGTTGGTGGTTTATCTGTACCTAGTGCTATAATAAATACTTTAAACTCTGGAGAGATAACAGACTCTCTAAGTGGTATATATATAAATAATTTAGTAGGTAGTCAAATAAGTGCTAGTAACACTACACCACAATTTGATTTTTTTAATAATGGTTTCTCAACACCTATTGAAGACTATGTTAACAAAGCAACATTATTTTGGAATACCTTAGGATTTTCAAATCAATTATTAGACTCATACAATACTGGTACTCTAAATTTACCTTATGTTTATCTATCTGAGAATTCTGTAGTTTCAAATATTTTAAGGAATCAGGCTTTAGTTGATATTAGTGCTAATGGGTCTAATCCTCTCAAATCTTACTGTAGTTTATGGGCTCCTCCTATACAGTATGCTATTATATGTGAATCAAATCAAAAATTTGGAGATAAAAGACCACAGTACGCTTCCACACCATTTTATTTAATTGGGTCATCATTTCCATCTAAACAATATTATGGTGGTAAAGGGACTAAACTACCAGTCATGGGAGTTTGTTCTCGTCAGTTTTCAAGTTTTGGTTTTGCGTTTGATTTGAGTGAATCTTCTATAACATACACAATAGACCAAGACTGTACAATAACTAGTATTCATACCAAGATTTATAATAATGATTATACTATACCTAAAAATTTAGATGCTAATTCAAGTGTTATTTATGTAATACAAAGAAACAATTATTATCCTAGTCCTACAATTGCACAGTTAAAAGCAATTGAAGAAGAAGATTTAAAAGAAGAACAACCAATAAATTATACTCCATCTATGTTTGAATATACTGCTCCATTAAATTATGAAGCACCACTTTATTTAATAGATAGTGACGATGAAGACCTAGAATAAATTAAAATTTCAAAAAAAAAATAAAATTATATATATAAATGGTATACAACCTAACATGCCCAATTCACAAATGTTCGTCCGTGACATCTCCAGTAATAAGAATGTCCCCTTACAAGTTGACTCCAATAACAAGCTCAACACTTCCGATTCTACCGCACAGTCCACACTCGGAACTATCTCCAGCATCTTATCCGGAAGTCTTTCAGTCAACGATTCTACCGCCCAGTTATCCCTCGGAAGTATTGAATCTAGTTTGGCAGGGACTATCTCAACTTCCGATAATATTGCACAAAGTTCTCTCAGCAATATTGAATCCGCCGTGGCTGGAACACTTACTGTAAATGACATGATGGCACAAACTACTTTAAGTAGTATTGATTCTAAACTTTCCGGAACAATAGCAACTGCTGTACAAGTATTATCAGATAAAGGAGGTTTCGGAACTCAAACTGTTATTGATGGTGATGTTTCAAATGATATTGACGCCACTGGTTATCGTGACTGTATGGTTTTTGGTAATCTTGGAGGTGCTGGTAGTATTATGATACAAGTTTCAAATAATAATACTGACTGGTATGATGACCATACAAGTGAATTTTTTTCTAACGCTACAAGTTATCATGTAGCAGGTAGATTTAAATGTATAACCAAACATTGGAGAGTTAAACATAAAGTATCAGGGTCTGTTGAGATAAGATGGGCAATGCAATCTTAAAAACAATTTAATTAATTTAAGGTACTTAAAGAAATAAAGAACTATATATATAAAAGGAAAATACACTTAACATGCCTTATATGGATAAATCTAAAACCAATAGCTGGAGTACACCTAAAAAACTGCGTGAAGAATTACAAAGAGAATTTGACTTTAATGATTTTGACCCATGTCCTTTAAATGACAATCCAGAATTTGATGGAAAAAACATTGATTGGGTAGGAGATAGAATTTTTGTCAATCCTCCGTACTCAGATTTAAAAAGTACAAAAAAAAATGGTATAGGCTGGGTAGAAAAAGCACACAATGAATGCAAAAAAGGTAAATTGATTGTACTACTTATACCATCTAGAACTGATGTAACATGGTTTCATGATATAATACTTGCAAATGGTTACGAAGTACGATTCCTTAAAGGAAGGTTGAAGTTTGGTGATAAAGGTACTCCAGCACCATTCCCTTCTATAATAGTTGTGATGAAATAAATTCAGAAAAGAAAAAAAAAACAAAAATATAAATTCTTTAGACTTAAAAAGAATAGACGAGGTTTAATA
>Ga0098050_1000605_pt1 | contig 12518 bp, 6 predicted proteins | sample 14_taG_FD_77070 | JGI IMG/M metagenome (GOLD analysis project Ga0098050, IMG submission 77070) | Marine viral communities from the Subarctic Pacific Ocean - 14_ETSP_OMZ_AT15311 metaG | ecosystem: Environmental > Aquatic > Marine > Oceanic | place: Pacific Ocean | collected 2015-01-18
GTATTTGTAGATGTTGATGGTCTTTCTGAAGTTGATTTAGGTAATGGTACTAATTATAATCCACAGGAAGCTTTAAATATGTATTTCCAAACTGGTAGTATAGTTGGTAGAAGTTTAACTCAAGATGGTGATCCAAATCGAGGGAAAGTACCTATTCAAGAATTACAAACATCAAGTGCTAATGGTAAAATAGCATCTTTAATAAATACTTATCAGTATTATTTACAAATGATTAGAGATGTAACCGGACTTAATGAAGCTAGAGATGGTAGTATGCCAGAAAAAGATGCTTTAGTTGGTTTACAAAAAATGGCAGCAAACGCATCTAATACGGCAACTAAACATATTTTAAATGGAGCTTTATATTTAACATTAAAAACTTGTGAAAATATTTCTCTTAGAGTTTCAGATATGTTAGATTTTGAATTAACAAATGATGCTTTAAGGGCTAGTATAGGAAAATTTAATGTAGCTACTTTAAGTGAAATAGATAATTTACATTTATATGATTTTGGAGTATTTTTAGAATTAGAACCTGAAGAAGAAGAAAAAGCTATGCTTGAACAAAATATTCAAATGGCTTTACAACAAAATCAAATATACCTTGAAGATGCAATTGATATTAGGGAAATTAAAAATTTAACATTAGCTAATCAAGTTCTTAAATACAAAAGAACTAAAAAACAACAAGCTGATGAACAATCTCAAATGGCTAATATTAAGGCACAAGCAGATTCTAACGCTGAAGCTGCTGAAAGAGCCTCTATGTCAGATGTACAAAAAGCACAAGCGGTTAATGAAACAAATGTTCAATTTGAAAAAGCTAAATCTGATTTTGAAATTCAGAGAATGGAAACTGAAGCAGAAATTGAAAGGGCACAAATGGCTCAACAATTTGAGTATGATATGAAACTCAAACAAATGGATGTAGATGCAAGCACAAAAAAAGAAGCACAAATTGAAGATCGAAAAGATAAAAGAACAGAATTACAAGCAACTCAACAGTCGAAGATGATCGAACAACGTCAAAATGATCTTCCTCCGACTGATTTTGAAAATTCAGGTATGGATTTACCTGTATTATCATAAACAATTTTATTAATTTTATATTATTATATTATGGCAGAAACCAAAGAAAAAGCTGGAAAGCTTAAGGTCAAAAGACCTAAAAATCTAGTAAAAAGTGATGAACCTATAAAAGTAGATTTATCAAAACCAGTTGAAAAAACTGAAGAACTAAAAACTCAAAAAGATGCCCTTTCAATCAGACCAACAGAGGAAATACCTGTGGGCGAATCACCCGGAGATAGCGAAAGCGTGGGAACTGGAGGAGAAGAACAAGTACAAAAGTCCAGCCCAGATGCTGAAGTTCAAAAAGAAGAAAAACCTATTATTGAAGAAATAATCGAAGAACCTGTAAAGGAAGAAGAGGTTGTTGAAATAGGTGAAAAAATGGAACCTAATGATAAAGCAGAAGCTGTTATATCACATGAAGTTCCTAAAGAAGATATACCTACGTTACCAGAACATATCGTAAAAGTCGTAGACTTTATGAAAGAAACTGGTGGAACATTAGAAGATTATGTAAGATTAAATCATGATTATTCAAACGTAGATAATGATACTTTATTAAGAGAGTATTATAAACAAACGAAATCACATTTAAATTCTGAAGAAATTAATTTCATGATTGAAGATAATTTCTCTTGGGATGAGGATGTAGATGAAGAGCGAGACGTTAGAAAAGCGAAACTCGCTTATAAAGAAGAGGTTGCAAAAGCCAAAGAGCATTTAGAAGGTTTAAAGAGTAAGTATTACGAGGAAATCAAGTTGAGACCCGGCGTTACTCAAGAACAGAAAAAAGCTGTTGACTTTTTCAATCGCTACAACGAAGAGCAAGTAGTAGCAGACAAGCAACACACTACATTTAAGTCCGACACTAAAGATTATTTCGGTCCTGAATTCAAAGGTTTTGATTTTTCAGTAGGAGAAAAAAAATTTAGATATGGAATAAAAAATGTAAACGACGTTGCTGATAGTCAATCAAATATTTCCAACACCATTAAGAAGTTCTTAGATAAAGAAGGAAATGTTACAGATGTGAAAGGTTATCATAAAGCTATGTACACTGCTAATAATGCTGACACTATAGCACAACATTTTTACGAGCAAGGCAAAGCCGACGCTGTAAAAGATCTTGCTGCACAATCTAAAAACGTAAAAACAGAAGCTAGAGCAACAGCTCCAGAAGACGTTTTTGTTGGAGGATTAAAAGTAAAAGCGATTAGTGGACTTGATTCTTCAAAATTGAAAATCAAAACACGTAAATTTAACTAAAACAATTTAAATTATTATGGGAACAATAGCCCCTGTGTTTGGCGCAATAGTGCCTTCACAAGTACAACAAACGTTACAAAGTAACTACTTAGCTTTCGATGGTGGAGCTAATGACTTTGCGCAACAATATCTTCCTGAGATATATGAGCAAGAAGTTGAAAGATATGGAAACAGAACCTTAGGTGGTTTCCTTAGAATGGTTGGCGCTGAAATGCCAATGACATCAGATCAAGTAATTTGGTCTGAACAAAACAGACTACATATTGCATATACTGGGTGTACTGCACCTGCTGGAGTTGGAGCTGTTTTTAATGTACCTACTAATGCTGGTACAATACAAAATGCAATTGCACCGAATGATACTATTGTAGCAATGAACCCTGCAACGGGAGTTACTATTAAAGGTATTGTTGGAGCAGTCGCTGCTGGTGCTGGTACAACTACAGATGTAACCGCTTATCCTTTTACTTTAGGCAACTGGTCTACTTTAGGTGCTGGTGGAACAAATATAAAAATATTTGTATATGGTTCATTATTTGCAAAAGGAACTGCAAGTGGAACTTTTTCTGTAGAACCTCAATTTACTCAATTTTCTAATCAGCCAATTATTATCAAAGATAGATACGCTATCAATGGTTCTGATATGGCTCAAATTGGTTGGGTAGAAGTTGCTACTGAAGATGGTACATCAGGATACTTATGGTATCTTAAATCTGAATCTGAAACAAGATTAAGATTTGATGACTATTTAGAAATGGCAATGGTTGAATCTGAATTAGCTACAGGTGCTGGAGGTAACAGCTTTGCTGCTCAACAAGCAAATGTACCTGGATTCTCAGCTACTATTAATGCTCATGGATCTGAAGGTCTTTTTGCTGCAATTACTGCAAGAGGTAATGTATTTAGCGGATTCGCTGGTGCAACTGGTATTTCTGATTTCGATCAAGTACTTAAAAACTTAGATACTCAAGGTGCTATTGAAGAAAACATGCTTTTCTTGAATAGAGATATGGATCTTGAATTTGACAATATGTTAAGTCAAGTTTCTTCTGGAGTAGCTGGAGGTGTTGCTTATGGATTATTTGAAAATTCAGAAGACATGGCTCTTAATCTAGGTTTCTCTGGTTTTAGAAGAGGTTCTTATGACTTCTATAAAACTAGTTGGAAATACTTAAACGACGCTTCTACAAGAGGTGCTGTTACAGTAAATAACATCGATGGTGTTCTTATCCCTGCTGGAACTTCAACTGTTTATGACCAAATTCTTGGTACAAACATTAGAAGACCATTCTTGCACGTAAGATATAGAGCTTCACAAGCTGACGACAGAAGATATAAAAACTGGATCACTGGTACTGCTGGTGGTGCTTACACTTCTGAAGTAGATGAGATGGTAGTTAACTGGTTATCTGAAAGATGTCTAGTAACTCAAGCTGCGAATAACTTCGTATTATTCCAAAACTAAGATTATTCTTACTTAAAGTTTATCTCCGTCTTCGGGCGGAGATTCTCTTTATTTTTTATTAATTATATTATATTATATCATGGCAAAACAAAAACAAGAAGTATTGGTTGAAGAACCAGTACAAGTAAAAAAACAAGTAGAGGTTAAACAACCTCAAAAAACTCAGTGGGAAATAAAAGATAGAACATATCTTTTATTAAATGAACACTCTCCTTTAACCTATAGATTAGGATCAAGACATTCAACAAGATACCCGTTATTATGGTTTGATGAAGCAAAAGGGGAACAAAGAGAATTAAGATATGCAACTAACCAAAATTCACCGTTCGTAGATGAACAAAAAGGTGAAGCAACAATGGGGCATATTATATTTGAAGAAGGGGTTTTAAATGTAGGAAAACAAAAACAAAACTTACAAAAACTTTTATCTATATATCACCCAAGAAAAGGGACTACTTATAAAGAATTTGAACCACATGTAATTGCAGAAAACGAAGTAGATCAAATACATTCGGAAATCGAAGCACTTATGTTTGCAAAAGAACTTGATATTGATCATGCTGAAGCTATTTTAAGAGTAGAAAAAGGATCATCAGTATCTAAAATGAGTTCAAAAGAAATAAAAAGAGATTTACTTTTAATGGCTAAGAAAAATCCTACAGCATTTATGGCAATAGCTAACGATGAAAATGTTGGATTAAGAAACGTAGCTATTAAAGCATCAGAAGTAGGAATTATTAAATTATCACAAGACCAAAGAACATTTCATTGGGGATCTAATAATAGAAAACTTTTAACAATTCCATTTGATGAAAATCCTTATTCAGCAATAGCTTCATGGTTTAAGACAGATGAAGGAGTAGAGGTTTACAAAACAATAGAGAAAAAGTTATAAGAATATGTAACTATAATTATAATGGCGGGTCACTTAAAATGTGGCCCTGTCATTATCACATAAAAAATTAAAATGGCAATAAACGTAAACACTGTATATCAAACCGTTTTATTAATACTAAATAAAGAGCAGAGAGGTTATATGACACCTGTTGAGTTTAATAAAATAGGTACTCAAACTCAATTAGAAATATTTGAAACATATTTCGATAGTTTAAATCAGCAATTACGAGTTCCACAAGCAAACACAGATTACGCAGATAGAGTCGTAAATCTTGATGAAAAAATCTCTATATTCAAAGAATTTGGAAACGCACCATCAATATCTTCAAGCAATGTTTTCAATTTACCACAACAATTAGGTCATAACACAGGTAAAGCCTCTGTTATAGGAATGGAAACAGCACCTACAGCAACAGCTGGAGCTACAACTCAATATGTTATTGGGAATAATACAGCAGCACCTCCTCAAACTATTACAGCTGCTCAGGTTCCAAATGGTGTTATTCAAGTATTTGGTAATGGTAGTTTAATAAGTCCTTCTGAATATACTATAAATGGCTTAAATATAGATTTTCATTCTCAACCAACTACAGGTTTAACTTTAATTGTAAATTATTATCCTAAGCAATTTTATAGATTAGGACAGGTATTATACCAAGTTGGAGCTTTAAATACAGAAGAATTACAAAGAGTAGATAGAGGAGAATTATATCATTTATTAAGTTCTAAACTTACCCAACCTACAACTGTAAATCCAATTTATTTATATGAAAATAATCAAATCACTGTTTATCCTACAAGTATAAGTAGTGGATTATCAGTTAGTTATATAAGAAAACCTTTACCTCCAATATGGAATTTTTCATTAGGTGGTAATAATCAATATTTGTATAGCGCTGTTAGTTCATATAATTTTGAATTACACCCAGCAGATCAAACTGAATTAATATTAAAAATACTATTATATGCAGGAGTAGTTATTAAAGATCCTGAAATAATTCAAGTAGCAGCCGCACAAGTACAACAAGAAAATATAAATCAACAAAGCTAATAAATTATGCCTATACCTAATGGTGGTTTAATAACCGAAACTAACAGACAATATTACGCAGGAGCACAGCAGTTTAATACAGCCGCAACAGCAAGTGTAGGTCAAACTTTTACTAGTACTTTTGAAACTAATTTAGTATTTGGTAATTCAGATCCTGCAACTAATGGTTATAATTTAAACAACTTTAAACTATATACCAGCGCCGATGCTAATACATGGACAGAATTAAACCCAACATCAGCAATTGCTTCTACTACAGGAAAAAACACTGCTGTTATAGTTGCAGTAGGTAATCCAGTTAATATTCCTTTAACATTAGCAAACGCAGATGTTTTAAAAGACATGACTGTAGTAAATGCTTCAACAGGCGTAGTATATGGAACTGTACTTGCAGATTCTTCAAATCCTTGGACAAGTATAAGTTGTAATATAACTACTCAAATACCTGTATCTACAGATTTAAGATTTCAATTTGCTAGTCCTTGGACAGAAGCAGCTAATATAATTACTGTAAATGCTTCATTACCAGCTTCTACATATCTTAAAATTCAAATGAATGAAGATACATTATGGGATATGCATGGTGATTATTCATACACTAGATTAGATGATGTAATAAATAATTTCCTTATTGCCTATGTTGGACCTGGAAAACTTATTCCAAGTGTAAAAAGAACCGATGTAATATTTCATGCTAAAAGAGGTTTACAAGAATTTAGTTATGATACTTTAAGAAGTGTTAGATCACAAGAATTAAGTGTACCGGAAAGTTTAGCTGTAGTAATGCCTCAAGATTATGTTAATTATACTAGATTATCATTTATTGATAGCATGGGTGTACAACACACAATATATCCAGCAAATGCACTTACATTAAGACCATATGCAACTCCAATTCAAGATAATGAAGGTATACCAACTCAAGATAGTAATAATTCTAATTTAGATGGAACATCTAAAATCACTCAAGAGTGGGATGCAAATAATCCTAAAAAGATAAGTGGAGCATATTTGAATGATTATAATGTAGCTGATATTTATTGGCAAAATTATTATAATGGATCATTAGGCCAAAGATACGGTTTAAACCCTGAAACCAGTCAAAGAAACGGATGGTTTATAGTAGACGATAGAAAAGGTTTATTTGGATTTTCTAGTGATTTAAAAGAAAAATTAATAACATTAGAATATATATCTGATGGAAATGCTTATGATTTAGATTTAAGAATACCTAAATTAGCAGAAGAAGCTTTATATTCTCATATATTATATTCTATATTATCAACTAGTGTTGGAATACAAGAATATGTAGTACAAAGATTCAAAAGAGAAAGAAGTGCTAAATTAAGAAATGCAAAAATTAGATTATCTAATATTAAACTTGATACAATAATTCAAGTAATGAGGAATAAATCTAAATGGATTAAATATTAAATATGGCTGAAATTAAAAATAGTTTTCTACAATCCAAGATGAATAAAGACTTGGATGATAGATTAATACCTAACGGTGAATATAGAGATGCGCAGAATATTTCTGTAGGTAAATCTGAATCAGATGATATAGGTGCTTTAGAAACTATTTTAGGAAATGAATTGTCTACTAATTTTGGATTAAATCCTACAATAATTACAAAAACTAATAATACTGCTTCAATTGGTCAAGGGCCTGATGCTGTTATAACTATTACAGGAGATCAAACTGCTACAATAAAACCTGGTATGACTATTCATGGTACTACTATTGATGGAGTTGCTACAGAACAACAAGTAAGTTCAGTTAGTTATAGTGCACCTAATACTTCAGTAAAAGCACATCCAGGAGGATGGGATGTAGCATTGAATGCCTCTGTAACATTTTCTTTTGAACCTAAAGTTATAGGATATTATGCTGATGATACAAATGAAAAAATGATTATATTTGTAACAGACTATAGAGACATGTATACTAATCAAGCTGCTGTAACATTACCTTATATAGATAACTCTTGTTATATATTTGAATTCATCCCTACATCTTCTCAAACAACTTTAGTTTCTGGTATATTTTTAAATTTTGATAAAAATAACCCAATTACAGGTATAAATACTATTGAAAATTTATTATTTTGGACAGATAATAGAAATCAACCTAGAAAAATTAATTTACAATTAGCACAAGATAATTTAAATTATTATACTAACGAAAGTAGTATTTCTGTAGCTAAATACAATCCTTATCAACCTATAGGTTTATTACAAAAAGTAAAAACAACTACAGCTACCACAGGTGCTTCTACTACTATTGTTGTAGCTGATGCTACCGGAATAGCGAAAGGTATGGCTGTTGTTCAATATGGTAATACAGATTTAGAAGCTAAAGATTATTTTTATGTTACCAATATTGTAGGTACTACTATAACATTAAATGCTTCAACAACTATTGTTGCTGGAGATGTTTATTTTTTAGCTACCACAATGACAGGAGAAGATATTACATTAAATTTTAATGATGGTAATGATTGGCCTGGAGATCCTGATTATTTAGAAGATAAATTTATAAGATTAAGTTATAGATTTGAATTTGATGATGGGGAGTATTCTCTAATGGCACCATTTACTCAAATAGCTTATATTCCTAAACAAAAAGGATATTTTTTAGGCAGTGGAGGTGGAAGTATTACTGCAGTAAATGAAAACGATGCTTATCAAAGTACTATCGTAGAATTTATGGAAAATGGAGTTCAAAATATTGAATTATTAATTCCATTTCCAGATATTTTAGAAAATATTAGTGCTACAGCTTCTGCAAGTTATAAAATTCAAAATTTTCAACTTTTATATAAAGAATCAGATGCAAGAGCGGTTAAAGTATTAGATACTGTTTCGTCCAGTGAATGGACAACTAATACTGATACAAATGATAATACTCAAAATATTTATACATATCAATATCAATCAAGAAAACCTTTTAAAGTTTTACCAGAAAATCAAACTGTAAGAGTATATGATAAAGTTCCCGTCAAAGCTTTTGCTCAAGAAACTTCAGGAAATAGAATTATATATGGTAATTTTTTAGATAAATATAGTCCTCCAACTTCTTTAGAATATGTAGTAGGAACAGGAGATAAATCTACAGAAGAAGACTTTGACAACTGGGCTGAATACCCTACTCATTCATTAAAACAAAATAGAAATTATCAAGTAGGATTTGTATTAGCAGATAAATTCGGTAGACAATCTGATGTTATTTTATCTTCAATTAAACCTACTAGTACCACGGCAGGAGGCGTAGAATATGGAGGCGATACTATTTATCATCCATACAATACAGATTTAACACAAGGAGCGATAAACCAATGGTTTGGAGATTCATTAAAAGTAAAAATTTCTAGTGCTATTTCTTCAGGAACTAATAGTGGTCCAAATGCGCAAGGAGATGAACCTGGATTATATGCAAAAATGATTGGTAGTGGTTATAATACATATAATGCTAATACAGCGTATCAACCAACTATAAGTGGTAATACCTATGTTTTTCATTTAGGATTAACATATACTGATGTTCCTGCTATAAATACATATTTAGAAGGAGAATATATAGATTATGTAAAAGTTTCCAATGTAGCTACTTCTGTTGAAAGTACTACTAGCTCTGATAATACAGCTGGTGGTGCAACTACAGCATTAGTGTTAGTGACTGGTAACGCTAATATAAAAGTAGGAATGGTTGTAAGTGGTGGTGGTTTACCAGCTGGAGTTACTATTGTTACCGTAACAGATTCTCAAAACTTTGTATTAAGTTCAACTCAAACTATTCCATTAAACTCTTCTTTAACTTATTCTATCACTGAATATACTGTTACAACTATTGGACAAGTAAGTTCTATTTATTTACAACAATCTAGTAGTAATCCAGATAAAAAGTTTTCTTATAACATTAATGCTATTGGATGGTATTCATATAAAGTAGTAGTAAAACAACAAGAACAAGACTATTATAATGTTTATTTACCTGGTATTGTAAAAGGTTATCCTCATCAAGATCCAGCTGCAACAGATAGACCTGCTTTTCCTACAGTTCCTGCTGGTTCTTATATTTCTAATACAGTTCTTATAAACGATAATATAAACAAAATACCTAGAGATTTATCAGAAGTAGGTCCGGAACAAAAACAGTTTAGAAGCTCGGTACAATTATTTGGTAGAGTTGAAAATACAATGGTTGCTAATGTAGCATCTAATATACAATATTTTCCTAATCCTACAGGAACAACATCTAAATTAAGTTATTCAGACACGGCTATTACTATTTCTGCAGCTAGTGATGCAAACATGGGATATGAAATATTTCAAGATAGTCAATCTGCAGGACAAGAATTATATTCTACTTTATCTACAACAGGGCAAGCTAGCATGTATCAATTAGATTCTAACCCTTTAATTGCAAGATTATCTACATTTAAAGATATTGGAGCGGTTTCAGATGTTTCAGCAAACAGTATGGTTCCATATTTAGCTATTTATGAAACTGAACCTCAAGATTCATTATTAGAGATTTTTTGGGAAACTTCAACAGTAGGTTTAATATCAACTCTTAATGATGCTATTTTATCAGATTTTGATGGAGCAACAGGATGGGAAACTTTTACTTCTAATAATTTTAAAGAAGCACCTGCAGCTAATTTCATAAGTGGTTTATCTCCGGTAGATCCTGCTGGAGCTCCTTTAACTAACACCTCTATAAGTCAATTTAGTGTTATAGATGGTAATGGAAATAATAAAACAAGTGATTTTTCTGTAACTAAATCGGGTGGACTTCCTTATACTTATACTTTTGCACAGGTAGGAACTGACTTTGTATTTAATTATGATGCTAATCCTAGGACTTATACTATGTCTATGTTGATAACTAATAATGCTACGGGTACAGTTTCTTCTACATTAACTATGCCTATAGAATTACAAAATGTTCAACCAACTATAAATGCGGGAGTAGCTTTAAATCCTGTAGTAGGGGTTAATGATGGTTATACAGGTGTATTAGCTACAGATACTTATGTTGGAGCTAATGGAGCAACTGATGGGACATTAAAAACACAACAATTAAAATGGAGTATTTCAGCTGGTAATACTAATAATTATTTTTCTATAAATGAATCGACTGGAGTTTTAAGTAAAGTAGTATCAGGTAATGCGACTGCAGGAACACATACATTAACTATTAAATTAGAAGACACATGGAATGGAGTTTCATTAGGTACTGGTTCTAAAAATCAAACAGCATCTCAATCTGTTACAGTTGTATCTTCAGTTATAGGAACACCTTTTACCGCGTCTCAACCAGGGGTATTTAATCAAAGTTGTTATTTTGATGGTAGTTTAAATGCTACTTGTGGAACTGTAACATACTATAATCAAACTAATGCGACTCCAACTATTGGTGATGAAATAAGAACTGGACCAAGTGGTGGTAGTTCTCCTTTAGCTGCGGCAGGATATTATTCGTATAACTGTGGTAATACTGGTAGTGGAAATAGAAATTATTTTAAAATAGATTCTAGTTCTTTAGGAATAATTGATGATGTAGCAACATGTTAAGTAATAATAGAGCAAAATAAGTAATAATAAATTATGGCGACCACATTAGAAGTTAAATATTTCAATACCTTTTTACTAAAAAAGCTAAAAAACGTAGTAAACGCTAACCCAGCTCCTACTGCGCCATACGCTAATGTGCCATATGATTATTTAAGCCCAGCAACACCCGCTCATGATTGGTATATAGAAGAATCTAGAATCAGAGGAGGTTATAATAATACTACAGTTGATTTTGGTGTAAAAGCTTATGTAGATGAAGAAAATCCTGTACAACAAAATAGAATTAATACTTTAATATATTCAGGAATATTTAATTCAAGAACTGGTATAAATCAAACAAATCAATTTTCAGTTGGAGAAGATATTACAAGAAGTGTAGATCCAGCTAATGGTTCAATACAAAAATTATATGCAGAAGATACTAATTTAATTATCTTCCAAGAAGATAAAGTAAGTAGAGCTTTAATAGATAAAGATGCTATATATTCAGCAGAAGGAAATGCAGCTGTAACTTCTACCAAACTAGTTATTGGTCAAATAGTTCCTTATGCTGGAGATTATGGAATATCTACAGATCCTTTTAGTTTTGCTGTATATGGTTATAGAAAATATTTTACAGATAGAAAAAGAGGTTGTGTTTTAAGATTATCTACTGGAGGAGAAATTGTAGAAATTTCTGGTTATGGTATGCATGATTTCTTTAGAGATGAATTAAGCGCTTCTTCTACTAATAAAATTGTTGGTGGTTGGGATATGCACACTAAAAATTATATTTTATCTATTCAAAGTGATACTAGTTATAAAACATTATCATTTGATGAAAGTGTACAGGGTTGGACTAGTTTCTTTACTTATAAACCTAAATATCTAGTAAGCTTAGCTAATAGTTTTTATAGTTTATATGATTATAAATTATATTTACATAACACAGGAAATTATGGAACTTTTTATGGAGCTACAAGTTCAGCAAATGTAACAGTTATTTTAAATAGAGATCCTTCAGTAGTTAAAAACTTTAAAACTTTTAATTATGAAGGAAATGATGGGTGGAAATTATCTTCTTTTACTGCAAGTTCAGGAGATTCTATATCTGCAATTAATAGATATGAACCACCTTCTCTTACAAATTTAAGTACATTAACTCAATTAGAAGAAAATATATTTGCTGTAAACTTTAAAAGAAAAGAAA
>Ga0098050_1000606_pt1 | contig 12483 bp, 2 predicted proteins | sample 14_taG_FD_77070 | JGI IMG/M metagenome (GOLD analysis project Ga0098050, IMG submission 77070) | Marine viral communities from the Subarctic Pacific Ocean - 14_ETSP_OMZ_AT15311 metaG | ecosystem: Environmental > Aquatic > Marine > Oceanic | place: Pacific Ocean | collected 2015-01-18
AATTAAAACTGTACTTGATGTTATATTACATAATACCAAAGGCGAGATAATTTCACCAACACCTGGCTCAATTGTTTCTGATCCACCAAAGACCAACTCAGGAACTTTATATTGAGGTACATCCGCAAGTATTTGCCAGTTGGTCGATACGATCTTATTAATCGCAACTGGTTTTGCATCAGGTGCCTGACTCGTTGTAATTGTTTGAACTGTCATCTCTCTTATTCCTTTTTATATTTTTTAAACTACCGCTCTCGAGTTCGAAGCACGTCTTGCTAACTTACGAACCGATGAGGTAAATGGTCGTCCTTCAATACGACCTGTTCTACCGTTAATTCTTAGACCTCTTGCGAAGTACTGGTTATTCAATTCATCAGCACCTGACCAACGAATACGTCCACCATTCTCATTTAGTACAGAAGCGATTGCCGATATAGCAGCACCTAAGTTTCTAAAGTTAAGTGGTAATGCGTTTCTGTTAACACCAGCCGATGCACCGTTGAACTGGTGAGCAATGGATTCAACCAATGATCCGAAGATCAATGTTTCTGGTCTCAATATATTATCTGTAAGACAATCATCAAATAGACCAGTAATCATGTTCTGATGTTCAGCATCAGGTGATAAGTTAGTGTTGATGTAAGTTTTCATTCTATCCCAAGCACCAGCAAAGGCATCAAGCAGATCAGTATTATTTGTACCTGCTGCTGTCCAAGTAGTACCATTCCAATAGTATATATCGCCGGCATAGAAGTTAGTTGTATAATCAGTGGCAACAATATAAGCCCACTTTGGTTTCATTCCTGTAACGTTACTCAGATCAGCAAAACTAGCAACTGAACCTTTGTATTTTAATCCTAGTGTAGCATCGGAAGGATTGAACACTGGGAATACATGAGTTCCATCATAGTTAAAGAACGAAGCAGTATATGTTCTTACAGCATTCTGCGAACCGTTATCACTATATGTTGGTTGTGGGACATCAGGATTAAACTTATCGTAAGCAAAGTCGTTAACAACTGCTGTTAGTAAGTTCCTAGCATCTCTTCTTGTTAAGTTAATATCGATGAAGTTGTAAGCAGAGTTAACGTGTCTTACAGTATCTTTCTGTAATTGCTTTCTTCTTTGACCGATAATTCCTTGAGCATCTGTAAAGATTGAATTACTATATGAGTAATCAGGTTCCATTAATACAGGCAAGTACTTAGTATCATTATACAATTGAGTTTCATAGAAGATATTTGCTAATCCTTCAACCTTTGTACTTTCAACTTCTGTACCGAGTTCTCCAAGTATTGATTGACCTGGGTATTCACCGATTACGATATCCTTACAAATTTTACCTAACTGACGATATGACTTGGCAGTAGGTGTTCTTTGATCTTCAGGCAATCTATAAACTTGATTCCAGAAGTAGAAATCAGCATTCCATCTTGAAGCACTGTTACCACCGAAGTTCAAGTCGAAGCTGAATGCATCAAGCAAGTATCCTGTATCTCTTCTACATTTTGCTTTACTATAATCAAGTACCTTGAAGTTACTATTAATAAACTCAGTTACATCAGCAGCAAGTTCTTCTGTATTATCAACAATCTTATTAGCCGCATCAGTTAATTCTGAATCAACCCAAGTCGCAGTTGAAGTAGGTCTTGGTATTGCATCTGTATCATTATCACGAATTGTTTGTTCAATGATTCCAACCAATGCATGTACCTGAGCACCTTCAGTTGCAGTTGCAGCAGTACCTAATACATTCTGTGGAGTTAGTGTATAATCACTTGCGTTAGTTACTGGTATTTCTTGAACTACCTGCTCAACCGCATCACCTAATAATTGTAATACATCAGCATATTGGTTTTGAGTATCAACCGGAAGTACAGAAACTCCATTCTCGAAGTAAATACCTGCAGATTGTAATGTAGCAAAATTAGTATCATGTTGTATATCGTGTGATATAGAATCAATGATATAACCAATATCTCTTCTGCATTTTGCATCAGGGAAACTTAGAGCATTCCATTCTTTTGATAGGTATGTAATTACAGCTTCTGCAAAGATATCAGATCTTCTTTCAACTGCTTCCTTAGAAGTTACAAACGAATCAGCCATCCATGTTTGTAATACATCAATTCTTTCAGGTATTGTATTTCTGCTTTCAATACTATCATCTACCGCGTTAGCAACAATTTCAGTTAACTTACGAGCAGCAATACAAGTATTTGGATTTGCACCAACAGTGGCCATATCCTGAGCAGTATTACTGTAAGAAGGAATACCATTCCAATATTCGTACTGAGTTAATATATCACCAGTGTAATATGTTTTCAATCTTGGGAACTCAGTAGTTGTGATTGACTTACCACCTACAACATGTTCAACGATTTTTGCTAGGTGTAAGAATGCATCTCTTGTACCCATTCTTTGTTCAATTTGTAATCCAGTATTTACAGCATTCTCAAAATACATTCCTGCAGTTTGAACTGTTGCCGCATTACCACCGTATTGAATATCGTGAGAAATTGCATCGATGATATAACCTGTATCTCTTCAACATTTTGTTTCACTATATGGCAATACTTCGAAGAACTCAGAAAGATAAGCAAGTAACCCAGTAGAAACTGAATCTTTAATTCCTTCGAGTTCAGCAAAGGCAGTTTGATTTGCTGTAGCAAAGTCGGAAGGATCTGGGAATTCTTGACTTGGAGCCATTAGCATTGTACCGCTAGTGATTGCAGTAGCAGTAATATCGAATAACGATTCGGCAATTCCGCCTACTAGAGCTCCTGCATTACCACCCAACATATTTTGCGTTTCAGTATTTCCTGCTGATTTTAATCCACCGATATCTATATCTTGTACGATTAGATTTACACAATCACCAAGGTGAGCAAACGCAGCAGCGGATGGTTCAACTTGACTTGAAGGTAAACCAACATTAACACCGTTTTCAAAATAAAGTTTGGTAAAGTTTAGAGTAGCAAAGTTTCCACCGAATTGAATATCTTGCCCAGCCGCGTCAATTAAGTAACCTGTATCTCTTTCACATTTTGCTACATCGTAACTTAGAGAAGGTCTGTTGGCAGCAAGCCATGCTGTCATTTCAGCAATCAAGAATGCTTTGTTATTTAATAACTGAGATCTACCGTTAAGTCTTGCTGGTCCTGGACCTTCGATGCCGTACTCAATTGTATCGGCAGCAGCTCGACCCTTAGTCATAATGTCAATGGTTTCATTAAATGCAGCTGCAGTTTTAAGTTTCATTGCACCGTCAGATACAGCTTCAACCGCTTTATCTCTTGCGAACTCAATACCTTTAACTGTTTCTGTTAATTGTTCGTTAACTGATCTGTTTGCACCAGCAGTACCAATTCTATATGCAAGACCGTTAAATACTGCAGATTGGTTACTACCTGTTAATACATCAGTCTTAACTGCGTCGATAATAAATCCAACATCTCTCTTACATTTGTCACCGTCGAATACGTAATAACGATCGTGGAGGTAACCTTGTAATTCATCAATGATGAAGTCTCTGTTACGTTGTAATTGCTTTCTTGCCAATGTTCTGTTAGGATCAAAAGAAGCCTTAGTTAACGTTGGCATTTGAGAATCTTCGATATTGGTATCGTCAATCAAATTGGCAACCGAACTAATCAAGTCACTAACCGCTGTTCCTGTTGCTGCACTTGCCGCAGTTCCATCAACGTTCTGATAAGGACCTGTACTAATTGAATCGGCATCAGCAGATACGAAAGTATGTGGTTGTTGACCTGAACCGCCATCTCCTACATTCATTGTAATAGTTGTAGCAGTTGATGATATAACCTTAATACCTTTATTGTAGAAAGGATGATGTGGTTGTGGTGATAAGTGATTTGAAACTCCACCACCTTGACCCATATCACAACTAAACGTAAATCCGTTTGGCTTCAGATACACAACACTGCCTGTATCAAGTAAATGACCAGCAGGTATTGTTGCGACAAATATTCCAGTAGCAGGATCGTAAGTTGCGTCAGTAGCACTAAACTTAGTATAAGAATTTGCTGCGACTGTTTCTGTTACAACTTCATCTGCCAAAGCAGCAAGTCTTAAGAAGGCACGTTTTGTTGGTGTACGTTGTTCATAAGGCAATACATTGATTGCTTCTCTTAAACCTGAAACGTTAGCAGTATCTTCGTAATTAGATAATGTTCTGAATTGACCTTTTACTTCAATTGGACGAACGTTAGTTGATCTTTGCTGTTCGTAATCAGCTGAAGCAGAATCAAACTTGCGGAAGTAATAATCAAATACTTCTAATGTATTTTCGTTTCCACCGTATTCAATATCTCTTGAAACAGCATCAACAATAATACCAACATCTCTTTCACAAGTTGCTTTCTTAAATGGTAATCCGTTATGATCATCTCTGAGCATATCAATAACAGCCAAGGATAAGTTTTCAGATTGACCGTCAATTGCCTGAGCAGCATCAACCATATCTAATTCATAATTAGGTTCGATATACTTAGGTAAGAAGTCTAAAGTATTTTCACTAATGACCTTAGTAATAATATTAACTCTATCTCTTCCGAGGTTAGCAATCTCAAATCCGTAATCTGATCCTGACTCATCTTGACTTACTGCGTTTCCTGTTGTAGGAGTAACAGTTATATCTCTGATGATTTGATATACCACCTCAGCAATATGTTCCCATGTTTTATATGTTGGTTCAATTTGATCTGTAGGTAATACTGATACCGCGTTTTCAAAATACAATCTTGCGAAGTTAACAGAACATGTATTTCCACCAAACTTAACATCTTGAATAATTGAATCTACAAGATAACCTGTATCTCTCTGACAAGCAGCAGTATCATACGTTAATGTTGGATATGTTTGAGAAATATAAGCAGCAACTTCAGCTTTAATAAACGCCTTATTCAGTAGGATCTGATTACCAGCATTATTATGGCCATCACTCAGAGCAGCCTCACTACCCCATTGAGTTGCTGATGCAGCACCGCCACCCATAATAGTAGAGATTTCATCAAACGAAGCATTGGCTCTGGTTAAAGCTGTACCTGTAACATTTGGATCAGCAGCAATCTTAGCCTTGAGGAAAGCAACCGATGCAAGTGTTTCTGTCAACTGATCGTTGATTACTTTATTTGCACCTGCAGAACCAGTTACATAACCGAGTCCCATGAATTGCGAATTCCAGTTACCGTTTGTGGCAACATCTCTTCTAACCGCATCAAGAATAAATCCTGAATCTCTTGAACATTTATCACCGTCGAATACAAAGTAATTTGTTTCGAGGAACGATGATACTTCTTTTGCCAAGTATTCTTTGTTAGTTTGTAATTGTTCTCTTGCGTATTGACCTTGAGAATTGTAAGTAACCTTAGAAACGCATTCTTTAGCAACCGATACAAACGTATGGGCTCCACCTGAACTTGCTATAAGTTGAACTGTAACATCATCACCGGAAACTCCGATAATTCGCATTGGTGTTCTATAATTGAAATCACCTTTTCTTGGGTATGAATGTTCAGTTGCATCACCATCTTGTGCACAAGTAAACGTAAATGAATACGGAGTAAACTCAACATAATCATCTGTTGTTAAATCATGGCCAGGAATTGTTATTACTGATGCACCAGATACTGCGTTATAAGTTGCAGTTGTTGGTGTGTAATGTTTAACGTAAGATGCAGGATCTGTAAATACCAACGCATCCGAATCAATTGCACCAACCTCTGATCTAACGTATGTATGGGTCCCACCAGTACCTGTTCCGATATTCATTGTGATACTATCAGCAGTAACACTTGAAAGTTCTACAGGAGTTCTATAAGCAGGATGATGTGCCTGTGGTGCAGCGTGTTCTGTAACATTTCCATCTAATGTACAAGTAAAGACAACCGAATTAGGTTTGAGCATTACCATATCACCAGCCTCAAACGCGTGCTTACCAATAAAGGCAACAAACTCACCAGTAGATGCATCGTATGTAGCATCGTATGGAGTATGAGTTGAAATGTATTTAGCAGTCTTAACACTATCAGCAGTTGCAGATACAAATGTATGAGCAGATACATCAGAACTTGGTCCTACATTAACTGTAAACGAAGTAGCTGATGTTTGTGCAACAACGACAGGCTTCTTATAAGCAGGATGTTGTCTTTCACCTTTGATTGCGTTTGTGATAGCGGAAACAAATGTATGTACTCCACCTCCGTTAGCAACCGCTCCAACATTACAACCAATTACATCTCCGTCTACAGAAGTAATCGTTACAGGCTTCTGATAAAATGGATGATGTGGTTCTGGTGCAGAGTGTTGAGTTTGACCACCGTCTAGTTCACAAGTAAATGTAATACCTCTTGTGGCAAATTCAATCTCATCTCCAACTGTTAACTTATGAGGACCGATGTTAGCAGTAAACTCACCAGTTGAAGGTACATAACTTGCAGTCGTTGGTGTAAAGCTTGCGATTGTAGTTGTAGGATAAGTATGTTGAGTTGCATTCCCATCAGTTGCACAAGTAAATGTTAAACTGTCAGGAGCAAGTAATACTTCATCACCGACTTGTAAATCGTGAGCACCAATTGTAATTTCTGATAAACCAGTTACTGGGTTGTAAGTAGCATTAGACGGAGTATAGATTTTATTACCTGAGTTCAGGATTTGCTTGACTTTATCAATTGCTTCGTCTGATCTATGAATTGAACCTGCATCGCTTAATCCGATAATTTCTGTTATTGAATTATCAGCAGCAGAAACAAATGTATGAACGTTTGAACCACCTGTTCCTACCATACATACGATTGTATTTGTAGTTACCGAATGTACTGGGCAAGGATGATTAAAGTAAGGATGTCCTGCTGCAGGTACGGCATCGTTTTGAGGACCGCTACCTGTATCACAACTAAATACAATACCGCCATCTGAGAACTGAACGTAATCACCAGGCTGTAAAGTATGCTTACCAACTGTTGCTTCAAACCTTCCTGTCGTAGGATCGTAACTTGCAGTCGTTGGAGTAAACTGAGCTCCTACCGCGTCTGCAGGCATTATTGCATTAGTTACCGCAGAAACGAATGTATGAGGATAGTTAGTTGATCTTCCAACTTGCATTGTAATTGTAGTATCATCGTGATCAATGATAGGACAAGGTTTATTGTAATATGGATGATGAGCTTGTGGTGAAGGATGATTCTGAACTCCACTTCCTGCGTCACAACTATGAACGATTCCTTCAAACGCAAATCTGATATGATCACCAGTAACCAATCCATGACCTGCACCGATAGTTGCGACCATAATACCTGAAGCAGGATCATAAGAAGCATCTGATGGAGTAAATCCTACAGTCGTATTATTCAATCGAGATTTTAAAGTATCCATTGAACCGAGAGTTTGTGGTAGCTGATTATTAATAACATTATCAGCAAGTGTAGTACCTGCTCTATATGCAATACCTGTTTGGATTGCGTTATAGTTTGATCCTGTTAGAATATCTCTTTCAACCGCAGGTAAAATATATTGAGTTACATCTCGACGACACTTGACAGAATCATATCTGTAATAAGTATCTTCAACATATCCTTGAATCATATCCTGTAAGAATGTTCTGTTGGCTTGTAACTGTTTTCTTGCATCTCTTTTCGCTGCAGGTATACTTGCGTTATTACTCCAAGTAATAGTATCACCAAGTGTTGCTACGGCATTAGGTAATGCAGAAACAAATTTATGATCATCAATGATTGCTGATTTGCCTACATTAATTGTAATCTTGCTTGCATTTGCTCCAAGTACTTCAACTGGAACTCCTGCCGCAGGATCGCTTGCTCTTGGGTAACCAGTTCTTGTTCTATGGTTATCTCTTGTGCAACTAAATACCAAACCGCCTGTCTTTAACAGAACGTATGAACCTTCAGACAATCCATGTCCTTTAGTAAACGCGTTAGGCGTTGCACTTACGAAGGTATGAGGTACTTGTCCTGTTCCACCTGTTCCAACATTTAATCTAACCGTATTAGCAGTTACACCAATAACTGGACATGGCTTGTTATAATAAGGATGGTGAGCAGCAGGTGATGCATGATTCTGAACTCCACCGCCCATATTACAACTAAATATAATACTCTCAGGTTTCATCCAAATATGATCACCAGTTTTTACCTCATGTTTAAGACCAACAGTTGCTTCCAAAATTCCTGTAGCAGGATCGTAGGTTGCAGTTTGTACTGTAAGGCCTTTAGAACCACCGAGTGTGATAACTGATAAACCAGTAGCAGGATCATAAGTTGCGGTAGTAGGATTAAACTTGGTACCTTTATTTTCAAGGATCTGTAAAATGTTATCATACGAATCATCTAATCTATCAGAAGCAACATATGAGTCACCGTCAATTAATTCATTCGTTTGATCTTTTAATCTTTTGTATGCAGCGACTGTTTCGTTGTTTTGATTTTCCATAACAGTTTTTGCAGCGAGCATGTAATAAGCACGACCTGCAGTTACTGAGTTATAGTTTGTGTCGAACAACATGTCGTTCTTAACAGCAGGTAGAATATAATCAGATACATCTCTACGACAAGCTTTACTATCGTAAGCATAGAACTCATCGTTGTTCTCAATCCAATCAATTAATTCGCCAGTGATAAGTTCTTTATTATCTTGTAGCAGTCTTCTCGACGCGGTACGAGGTATTGAAGTATCTCTCCATATAATCGGGTTGATGTTTTCTTCACCGTACTCAAGGACATTTAACAGTTCACTAAATGAAGTTTCAATTCTTTGATTGATTTCACTGTTACCTGCGATGAATACTTGCTTTGTTTGATCTCTTAAGTATTCTAATGAACCTTTTGTTTCTTCAAGCTGTTCTCCTGGTACAACATAACTGATAGGTGATCTATAAGTAATACCACCTAAACGACCCCAATAGTTGGTATCGAGTGCAATGTCATATCCTGTACCGTCAAGTACAATACCTGAATCTCTTAAACATTTTTCTGAATCGTATTCTTGGTAACCTAATCCACCATTTGCTGTATTCGATGTTAAGTACTCAACTACATCATCAATGATATCATCACCTGCATAATCAATTGATTCTGCGAACGCGCTGTTACCAACAATTGTTTGAGTTGTTGATTTTGGAGCAAAGAACTGAGTTGTTCCTTTTGCTCTCATTGATATATCACCGAACTGAGTACCTGAGTTGTTCAACGTCATCTGACCACCGTTCAGTGCATAGAACGCACAACGAACGAAGATTGACAATGAACCAATACCGTTAACACCAGCACCGTCTCGAGCAACATATCCTAAACCGTTTTGAGTACGAGGTGTAAAACCAAAACAAAGTACGTATGTATATAATGAATCAGTATCAAGTACTCTTCTATCTGCAAGTACACAACCGCCACCACGACCAACCGCTCTGTTAGGGAAGTCGTCAATTCCGATAGATTGAACTGTACCTGTACCACCGGATTCTGAAGTTACTGTATCTCCTACTTTAAATCCTTGACCGTTCTTGAGGTTACGAACTCTAATCGTACGAAGATTAGATATATCTCCAGGAACTGTACCTTTTAGTGCATCTAACGAATCGTCCCATGATAAGTAACCTACGGCACCGGATGAGAACATAATTTCATCATCAAGTTTCCATAAGCTATCGGCAGGAGTTGCGTTGTTACCTGTAATGTTTGCTTCAAGTACAAATGTTTGACCAAGGTCAGCAAGAGTACCTTTTGAATTATAAGGATTAAGTGGTGGTTCAACATCTTGACGTAAGAAGTTAGATAACTGAGAACTATCTCTTAAGTAAGGTGAACGTAATAGTTTAGCACCTGGTCGATAAGCAATCGCGAATCCACCTTCTGGGAAATCGAAGTTATCGACTTTAAAGTTCTGATAACCAAATCCTTGAACGTAACCACCAGAACCAACCAAGATTCCGTTATTGTTTTCGTACCCAGGAAGCATTTCAATAACTGTAGCATACTGACCTGCAGTCGAAGTACAAGAACAGTCATCAGGCAACATTAAGTTACCTTTCGTATAATAAGTACCAGGACCTACTGAAATATGAACAGCGTTATTAATTGCGTTACGATCAAGTTCACCACCTGCTTTTTCTAAACAAAGTTCAAACCCTCTTTCCAATGTTTTTACTGGAGCTAACATTGTTCCTAAGTTTGCATCATCGCCTGATGCAGCATCAACGTGAACCTTAAGTGCCTGTGCAGTTGATTTAGATACTTCATCAAATAATTGCTTATATGAAATCTGTTCGGTATCACCTGTCTTTTCGTTACGAATGGCAAAGTATGATTCTTCATCCATCGGAGCTTCGAATTCTTTCGAAAGATCCATATCAAAGTCAGCTAATCTTGACCTATCAATTACACCGCCTATAAATGTTGATTGCTCAATATCACCGTTTTCAAACGAGGAGTTGTTAGCAGCCATTCCATCAGCAGATGAACTACGGATTGTCATATTCGTTGATACGACATTGTCCATTGTACCTGTGAACTCACTATCAACAATAATACTATCAGAGATTGTAGAATCATCAATTGTTGAATTCGTTAGAGCTACATTGTTAGCAGTACCGTCGTTAAATTCAGAATCTGTTATGACAACGTTATTGGCAGTACTATCGGAAATTGTTCCATCTACAAAATCTGAATCACTGATGTCTGCATTAACTACAGTGCCATCAGTATATGTTGAGTTTGTAATGTCAACCGCATCTGCAGTTCCACCACTGATGTCGGAATTATTAATCTCACCGTCATTAAACTCAGATGCATTAATGACAAGGTTGTTAGCAGTACTGTCTGAGAATGTACCGTCAGAGAAGTCTGAATTGGTAATCGTAATATTATTTGCTGTGCTATTAGTGATTTCTGAATCATCAATAGTTGAGCTAGTAAGTACAACGTTATTTCCTGTACCATCATTAAACTCAGAATTTGTTATAATACTATTATTAACAGTAGAATTTAGAATGCTAAAGTTATTAGCAGTTCCGTCGAATAAAGTAGTATTTGTAAATACGTTATTATTACCTGTACCTTCAGAGAAGTCTGAATTGGTAATCGTAATATTATTTGCTGTATTGTTTTCGAGGTGACCTAAGTTAAAGGTCGAATATGTCATTACAATATTGTTGGCATCTGAATTCGTAATGACTGTGTCGTCGATTGAACCTCTTAGGAATGCTGTATCTTCAATTTCAGAGTTGTCAATTTCAACATTGTTGAGACGTGAATCGGACATGACCACACCGGAGATTGTTCCCCCAGTGATTTTAATTCTAGAAAAGATTTCATACTGAATCGCTTCAACTAATTCTTTTCTAGTAATATTACTCGTACCATCGTCACCCTGTACAAGATTGACAATAACAAATAGATCTTCTGATCTGGTATTGCCACCGGTAATCGGAGGTAGTTCTGAAATTTTTGCCATCTTTAGTCTATTCCTTGTGGTATTACCTTATTATTTATAAGACCAGTCTTTATTTGCTTTCGTTATTAAGCTTGTTTTCTAAAACATTTACCTTTTCACTCAATTCTTTTATTGCATTTATTAGCAATGGCACAAGTTGAGGGTATCTTACTGCTTTGTAAGTATCATCCTCCATTTCAATATTATATACTACTTCCGGTACAAGTTCTTCAAGTTCCTGTGCCATAACCCCTGGTAAGGTTTCTTCTGGTCGGTCCTTATAATTAAACTCGTATGTTTTAATTTGTTCTAATGTTGCGAGTCCCTTCTGAAGAGGAACTATATTTTCCTTTAATCTTTTATCTGAGAAAGCACCGTTGGTTGTTAAATCACCACTGAATATTCCGTTTCCTGTTGTACCATTAAACTCAATAGTAACGTTTGATCCACCCTGATAGTATCTTGATACATTTGTACTAACATCATGATGATAAGTTTTATCACCGCCGTTAGAAACATAATTGTATGTATCACCAAAAGTATAGATTCCACTATACACATTCATGTTTGATGCGAAATCAACTAAACTTGTATACGTACCGCCTACGTATCTGCTTATTCTTAAATAACCTTGTCCACCTGAAGATCTACCTTCCAAGAAACCATAATTATCGTCGTCAACAACACTTCCTGTTCCGATGAATTTATTACCTGTGTAAGTATCAAGTTCACCTTCACCGTCAAACGATATAACACCTGCATTAGAAATGTTAATACCGTCACCACCAGATATTGCACCTAGAACTCTTGCGGGCGTATGATAAAGATTTGTAGTACCTTCTGAAATATCATCAGTACTTAATCCACCACCGCCTTCACCAATTGTTAAACTGCCAACCTCAAGACTGCCTGAAATTATTGCGTCAGGAACTCTTAACGTACCTGCTACTGATAATGAAAATTTAGGATCTCCTGCACCAGTATCAATAATAAAGTTACCTGGGCTTGAATTTTCCAAAC
>Ga0098050_1000624_pt1 | contig 12319 bp, 10 predicted proteins | sample 14_taG_FD_77070 | JGI IMG/M metagenome (GOLD analysis project Ga0098050, IMG submission 77070) | Marine viral communities from the Subarctic Pacific Ocean - 14_ETSP_OMZ_AT15311 metaG | ecosystem: Environmental > Aquatic > Marine > Oceanic | place: Pacific Ocean | collected 2015-01-18
CAATAACAATTTCACAATAACATTTAAAGCCTCATTTCAAGGTAAGGTATACGTAAACTAATAAACTATGGCACTTTCATATTTAACAGACATTAATTTAAACAAAAACGAATTACAGAATGCAGTAATTCAGAAAGTAGGTACGGATCCTTCCTCAGGATTAACCGAAGGATATATAATATATAACACAGCGGCACATCAGCTAAAAGTATATAGTGAAAAACAAATAAGTGGTAGCGATGAGGGTTGGATAAATGTTGGCGGTGATATTACTGGAGTTAATATAACCGCTGGAACTGGATTAACAGGAACAGTAAATACAACATCTGGCCAACATACCCAAACTTTAACATTAGCAGACACAACTGTAACTGCGGCATCATACGGCTCTGCAACAGCAATACCAACATTTACAGTCGATGCGCAAGGTAGATTAACAGCAGCCGGAACAGTTGCTATTAGTACTGATTTAACAATAGCTGCCGATAGCGGTAGTGATGATGTTGTTTCGGTTGGAACTGACACTTTAACATTTACTGGAACTGCAAACGAAATTGATACTGCAGTAAGTAATAATGAAATAACAATTGGATTAGTTGCAAACCCGACGGTTTCTGGTAACTTGATAGTTTCTGGAAATTTAACGGTATCGGGAACGACGACTACTGTTAATACAGAAACAATAAATCTTGCTGATAATATAATTACTTTAAATAGTAATGAAACAGGTACGCCAAGTGAGAACGCTGGTATAGAGGTTGAAAGAGGAACCGCTACTAATGTAGCATTAAGATGGAATGAGGGTTCTGATATATGGGAACTTACTAAAGACGGTAGTAATTACAAAACAATACAAAACGTAGAAGAAAGTACATTCTCGGCTTCTATCGGTGATGGCTCTGCGACTTCTATAGCAGTAACACACAACTTAGGAACACAAGACGTGATTGTGCAGCTTTATGACACAAGCTCTTTAGACACGGTTTATGCCGATGTTGTAAGGACAAATACTAATACAGTCACTATAGATTTCGGGTCAGCTCCTTCATCGGGAGACATAAAAGTACTTATTAGTAAAATAGGTTAATATAATTTAATATGGCAAATCGCTTTCTTAGTAATATAAGAATTAACGACGCGTACACTTTTCCAGCGTCAGACGGAACTAATGGACAAGTTATTAAAACAGATGGTTCTGGTAACTTAACATTTGGGCAACTGTCAGCTGATTCTGCTTCTGTAATGTACAAGGACACGTTTACAGGTGACGGTAGCACAACTGGTTTTACGCTGTCTAACGCGTTAAATGATGAAGTTCAATCTAATATATACATAGATGGTGTTTATCAATCTAAGAGCACTTATTCAGTCTCTGGTACAGCCATAACATTTTCCACTGCACCTCTAAGTGGTCACGAGATAGAGGTTATATCTACAACAGGTATAAACAGTGGTCCAACAGCAATATTCACAGATACATTCACAGCTAACGGATCAACAACAGCATTCACATTAGGACAAACCGTTCACAGCGAGAATCAAACTATAGTATTTTTAAATGGTGTATACCAATTTAAAGGTACTTATACTTTAAGTGGTACTACATTAACTTTAGATACTGCACCTGCAAATGGTGTATCTATAGAGGTTATGAGTATAGGTTCTGCATATTCTGGTGGTGACATATTATACGATCATGATTTCACATCTGCTGGTTTAATGACAAGCAATGGATCAGGTGTGTATAGCATAACTGCAAATAACTCTGCAAACTGGAATACAGCTTACGGATGGGGAGATCATTCTACACAAAGTTATGCAACACAAAGTTATGTTGGCACACAAATATCAAATTTAGTTGACAGCTCACCCACAACATTAGATACATTAAATGAACTTGCCGCGGCTTTAGGAGATGATCCTAACTTCGCCACAGCCACAGCCACAAGTATTGGGTTAAAAGCACCGAAAGCTTCGCCATCATTTACGGGAAATGCAACTTTTGGAGGGACTGTTACTATTAATAATAATACACCTTTAATTGTTAATGGAAATGACCCTTTAATTAGTTTTCAAAATTCAGCAATTAATCATTGGCAAGTAGGATTAGAAAATACTAATTCAGATAGATTTGTTTTTTATGACAATAATGCTGCTGCTTATCAATTAATATTAGAATCAACTTCTGGAAACGCAACTTTTAGAGGCACTGTTACAGGAACAAGCTTTTCAGCACCCTCTGGTTTTATAAATGGATCAAATGGTGGTATAAGAATACACTCATCAGGTACAAAATTCTTTAATATTACAGCGGCAAATGCAGCAAGGGATAATATTATGGATATTGGCGCACCAGATGCAAGATTTAAAAATTTATACTTAGGTGGTTCAATAACAGCGGGTGGAGGAGCAACTTTTGGAGGAGATGTTATAATAACAACAGGCAAAGAATTAATTATAGGAAGTCAAACTGCCGCGGAAAGTCCATTAGGAATTACAATTAGAGATAACAAAGGAGATGTTCCTGTTGGATTAGTTATACATAACGAAAATACAGGTACCTCGGCAGATGCACAAATAGCGTTTGAAACTCAAGGTGCTATGGATTTTTCAATAGGACTTGATAGGAGTAATAGCAACAAATTTGTAATGTCAAGAGCAGGTGTTTTAGGAACAAACAATGTGTTTACTATAGATGGCGCTGAAGCAACTTTTACAGGAACTGTACAAACAACTCAGATTACAGCCACGAATGGATTAAATTATTTAAAAAGGAATACGGACGCTTCTTTACAATTAAGGTCAGAAAATACAAGGTCAGGTTTATTTATTACAAAACCAGCAACTGATACTGTAATGGGTTCAGCTTTAGTTTTAGCTGACGAATCGTATAGATTAGGTACTTCTAATTATTACCATATATATATGTTCCAGAATGGTAACACTTATTTTAATCAAAAAGTAGGAATTGGAACACCTTCGCCTAACGCATTATTAACTGTTAGCGGTTCAGCTGTACAAAATAGTAATAATGCAGGAATGGAAGTGTCTAATAGTCACAATTCACAAACAGTTCTTTTAATTAACAATACAACTTCTCGAAAGTATGAAATTGCTGTAGGTGGTTCAGCTAACAGCGTTGGCAATGGTTCTTTTTATGTATATGATGGTACTGCTGGTGCAACAAGAATGGCTATTGACAGTTCTGGGCAAGTTCAAGTTAGAAATCAAGGTAATACTGGAGCAGATTTATTATTATATAATACAGATGGTTCTATAGGTTCTAACCAAATGATAGGTAGGCTAGGTTTTTATAAATCTGACGCAAGTGGGGCAGGAGCAGGAGTATCGAGTTCAATACAGGTCCGTTCTGATAGTAGTATTGGTGCAAAGTCATATATGTCATTTCATACAGATGGAGGTTCTGGACAACAAGAAGCAGAAAGAATGCGTATAACATCTGGGGGGGAATTATTAAAAAATCTAACTAGCGCGGTCGGTATAGGCCCATCTTCTCTTGCTGACTTCAATAGCACAGAAATAGGTAATGGATATATAAATTTAGCAAGAGATGACACGGCAGATGCTAAGCAAATAGTATTTGGTAAAAATGGAGCTAGACATTCGTTTATAGAAACAACTACTTCTGGATTAACTTTTCATTATGGAACTACAGCTGTCGCTAATTTAAGAGATAATTTAGATGGAGCAATTTGGTCTAGTGAAACCGTGGGCAGATCAATAGGTATGTGCTCGGGAACAAATTACGCATCAGGAGCTAACCATGCTTTTGTAAAATTTGAGGGTGGTAGTGGAGCAAATATTGTTATGGTTTCTAGTAGCTTTGGTGTACAATTAACTAAAAATTCAACATCATGGAGCTCTAATTCTGATGAAAGATTAAAAGAAAATATAACTGTAATAGATAATGTTTTAAATAAAATACAAAATTATAGATGTGTTGAATATAATTTTATAAATGATGAAGATGAGGATAAGAAAATAGGTTTTATTGCACAGGATTGGCAAGGGGATTTTCCAGCTATAGTTGATAATAATAAAGATAATATGTTAACTATGAAATACACTGAAACAATACCTATTCTATTAAAAGCAATACAAGAACTAAAAGCAGATAACGATAGCTTAAAAGCTAGAATAGAAACGTTAGAAAATAATTAATATGGCACAAACTAAAGTAAAACTTATATCAGACGGCGTAATAGTCCAGGGTAATTTGCATGCTAGCCACGGTATAACAACCGCACATATTGGTGAAGGCAGTAACTTGTATTATACAGATGCTAGAGTAGGTTCTTACTTATCAACAAATAGTTTTGCTACAGAAAGCTATGTAGGCACACAAATAGCTAACTTAGTTGATTCATCGCCTTCAGCACTTAATACACTTAATGAATTAGCTGCAGCACTTGGTGATGATGCAAACTTTAGCACAACAATTACTAATTCAATTGCGTTGAAAGCACCATTAGCTTCGCCTAGCTTCACGGGTAACGCTACTTTTGCAGGAAGTGTAACTGTTAGCGGTATAAGCTCCACATTAAATACTGGTAACTCTGGAACTTTTGTCACAAATGATGCTAATGATTATCCAAGAATATCAACCGCAAGCGCAAACATTCAATTAGGATTATTTAGGACATCAACAGGTTCGGGTGGTGTGTATATCGGAGGATTTAGCGGAGGATTTGAGGTTAGAAATGGATCAACTTTAGCTCCAATATTTAATGTAGATCAATCTGGAAATGGAACTTTTGCAGGAAATGTAACTGTAAATGGAGAAGCAAGAGTTTACACAGGTTCAAATTTTGGTTATTGGGGTGTAGATGCAGGTAATTCTTATGTTTATTTAGGTACAAATTCTTCAGCTTATGGTTTGTCTTTACAAACAGCAGGAACAGAAAGATTACGTATAAACAGTTCTGGAAACGTAGGAATTGGAGTTAGCCCTTCGACTAGTAGATTAAAAGTATCTGGAGCTAATACATCAGGTACTCCGTTAGTAGATTTGAGAGCAAGTGGTACAGGGTCTTTTCAAAGAGGGGTTAGGTTATTAAATACAGGTATGAATGCAGGTGACCATATAATGTACGCTGTCGGTAGGAGTGATAATAGTAGAAATATGGGTCAAACATACTTTTACTACGCGGGCGATGGTTCTACGTCAAATAGAATTTCAATGGGGTTACACAGTGTTGATGATGTATTTAATATTGCAGGTACAGGCAACGTAGGAATCGGAGCGACTAACCCATTCAGTAAATTAACCGTAAGTAAAGCTGGTATAAACGAAGGGTCAATATCGTTTGATGACCAGGCGAATAATGCACATCTTACTTTGGCGGGTTCAGACGCTTATGTCAGACTTCAAATGGGTACGTATAACAACGGAAGTTACGGTGCATGGATTCAAAGCTCTTATGACAATGGAGGTGTAAATTACGGAACAGAACCGCTAATATTAAACCCACAAGGTGGAAACGTAGGAATCGGGACGACTTCGCCTTTGGGTAAATTACATGTTTCTACAGGTAGTGATGGTAATAATGGAAATATTGAATTTATAATAGGAGGAACAAATGGAAGTAACGCAAGAACAGGTAGAATAATAAAAAATACGACATCTCCTTATCAGATGACCATAAAAGCAAGTGATTGGTCAGGGGGTAATTTTTTAATATTAGATGCTTCAGCAGTCGGGATCGGAAATACAAGCCCTGATGAAAAATTAGAAATTTCTGGTACAGGATCATTATATCCAAATATAAAATTTAGCTTCCCAGGTGTAACGTCTCGATATATGAAAATTGGGATGGCAACTGCTGTAAAATACGAATTTGAAGCTAATGGTTCTGGCACGTATATGGTGTTTAAAACTGAAGGCGTAGAAAGAATGCAAATTAATTCTACGTATGTTAAAATAGCACAAGATAAACAACTTCGAATCGGAGATTATTTTCATTTAGGTTCTGGTAATAGTAGTTATATGGGTTCTATTGGTTTTAATAGAGACACAAGTAACGGTGCTATTTTTAATAGTTCTTATGGTGCATATCAAATGCATAATTATCAAGGTACATTAAAATTACAAGTTTATAGTTCTGCAGGTGGTACGATAGGAGAACATAAATTTTTTAACAATGGAGACGTAAGTCTTTTAAAAGGCATATCCTTTAACGGTGACACCGCAAGTGCTAATCTTTTAGACGACTACGAAGAAGGAACTTGGACGCCAGCGGTTAGTGGCAACACCGTAGCTGGCACAACTACATACTCGGGTTCAAACAGTCAAAGAGGTTCGTATACTAAAATAGGCAATCAAGTTACTTGTTGGTTTTCTATTTTAAACTTTGGGCAGTCAGGGGCTTCTGGGCATTTTAAAATATCAGGTTTACCATTTACGTGTTCTATGGATGGCTCTGTTAGAGGTGCTTTTAGCGGTAATTTAAGATTTTATAAAATTAATTTTCCAAATGGTTATGATCTTCCAAGTATAAATTTAGATGATAATACTTCTCATTTTTATATATTGTGGAGTAGGGACAACAACACTTGGGTAAATCAAGATGTGACAAACAATACCAACCAGTACATAGAGGGCTATGTGACATATACTACAGCTTAAATTTAAAATAAAAATAAAATGAGTTTATCAAAACAAAGAATACAGGATAAAATAGAAATAGTTGGAGAATACAAAAGTATCCAAGTAAGATATTCAGATCAAATAATTGAAGATGATAAAGTTATATCAAATTCATATTTCAGAGAAACTATAGAATGTGGTGATGACACAAAAGCTATTGAGCACAATGTAAAAGCTATAGCTGATATATATTGGACAGATGAAATAAAACAAAAATACGCAGAAAGATCAATAATAGAATAATATGGCAAACACTAAAGTAACAGGTGATTTAATAGCGAGCTCAACGATAGCTACAGGTAACATAGCGGATAACGCGGTTACTAGCGATAAGATAAGTGGGATTACAACGGCTCATATTACTGAAGGTTCTAATCTGTATTACACAGACGCAAGAGCTGACGCAAGAATAACTGCAGCAAGCACTAGTGACTTAAGTGAAGGTACTAATCTTTATTATACAGATGCAAGAGCTGATGCAAGAGTTGCTTTAGTTGTAGATTCTGCGCCGTCAACATTAAACACGTTAAATGAGTTAGCAGATGCATTAGGAGATGACCCTAATTTTGCTACTACAACAGCTACGAGTATCGGATTAAAAGCACCATTAGCTTCACCAACGTTTACGGGTACGGTAGAAATATCTGCAACTATACCTAGACTAAATTTTACAGATTTACAACAAGATGATTGGGCAATTATTAATGACAACGGCGAATTTAAATTTCAATGCACATCCGGATCTGGTGTAGCCTTATTATTAGATACGTCAAACAACGCAACTTTTGCAAGTGCAGTAAATATAGCGGGCACATTAACATTAGATCAAGGCTCATTATTAAATGGTGTAATTAATACACCAGCATCTTTAAGAATTAATATAGATAGTAATAATAACAACCAAGGAGAAAAATTTGTTGTTGGCCACAATCAAACTAATATAAATAACAATAATGAGTTATTTGTTGTAGAAGAAAATGGTAATGCAACTTTTGCGGGTGAAATTTCTTCAGGTGATGATATAAATGCTGGTGGTAAAGTCGTATGCGCGAATGTAGGCTCAGATAAAAAAATAGCTTTTAGAAGAACAGGTGCAAATAATTTTTCTATAGAACACGATTCAAGTTCATTATATTTTTATAACGAAACAACAAGTGAATTGCCTATAAGATTTTTTAACAATGGGGATGTCAGTATGATTGGTGGCAATGTAGGTATCGGAACTTCATCGCCTGGTTCTAAATTAGAAGTTAAAACATCTGGTACAAATAGTGTTTTAGAATTGGATAATTCAGATAGTAATTATACTGTGATTCAATATAATGCCAGTGGAGCAACAAAAGGATTTTCTGGGTTTAATGCAGGATTTATGCTTTTTGGAGGTGAATCTGGAACTACAACAAGATTACAATCTGGTGGCTCTTATGCTGCTACGATTTTAGAAAATGGTAATTTTGGAATCGGAACAACTTCGCCTGAAAGAATTTTACATTTAGATGCAGACCAAGGGCGACCAATTATTCAATTAGATAAAGGTGGAGATAAAATTATTTCTATGGGAACAGGCTCATCTGCAACTGGCGCTGATGATACTATATTTCAAATGTTTAATGAAGGCTCTGAATTAGTTAGAATATTTACAGAAGGGAATTCATGGCTTAACGGAGGCAACGTAGGAATAGGACTTACAGACCCAGATTCAAGACTAGATATAAATGCTGGGAGAGCTGCAATAACAGCTGGCCCTGCCGTTAGAATAAGTAAAGGTGGTTCTCCTGTAGGATTAATTAGATACGATACATTAGTAATAGAAGCAGATGACGTCCCCACAATACGTTTAGGTGAAAACGATGGAACAGTTTCTACTATAATGTCAGGAGATTCTAACCTAAGAATTAATTCAACGCACCCTATAAAGTTTTTTACTAATGGTTACGCTGCAGCCGAAGCGCACGCTGGACAAGGTGGGGCTTTTGCTATGATTATAGATAATTCTCAAAAGGTAGGAATTGGGACGACTGGCCCTAATGCTAAATTAGACGTATATCAAGGTTCCGAAAATACGGTTCAAAGAAATTATGGACCTGGTAATAATCAAGGGTTTCCTCAAAAAATGACTATTACAAAATGGTACCCCGTAACTTCTTTAGGAACAAAACTATTAATACCGGTAGAAAGTCAAGGTAATTTAAACATGACGACTATAGTAAGAATGTGGGGTCATAGTGCTGTTTTTAATAGAGCCAGCGGGTATACAAATAGATCTTTTACTTTAGATTTTACATTTGGTTCTTTGCAATTGATTTATGGGTTAACAACTTTAAATTCTACAGGGAACGTAAGTTCGGTAACTCAAACATCACAAAGTGGTGGAGTAGATGGCGAAATACAAGTTAATTTTACAAACAGCTACCTGCAAAGTCAATCTGGAGCTGCATATGGTGGGGTATATATTACACTAGAGTACATGACAGGTTCAACAAGCAAATCGATAATACCAAGCGGTATAACTTTAAATTAAAATACTTAAAATAATAAAAATGTCAAACACTTACAAATGGACAATTAATGCGTTAGACGCAAAAATTTCCCACGATAGCAAAGATAATGTTATCAACACAATCCACTGGGGATATTCCGCAGTAGACGATGGAGACACAACTAAAACAGCTTATTCAATCGGAACACATAACGTAACATACGATGCAGGCAATTTTACAGAATACGATAATATAACAGAAGCTGATGTGATAGCTTGGTTGGAAGATGGATTAGATGTAGATAGCATGAAAGCTAGTTTAGATTCACAAATTGAATTACAAAAAACACCGGTTGACACAACGTTTCATATGCCTTTCGCGCTTAGTGCAATAGCAGATGTTGAAGAATAATTAGAAATTAAGTAAAACAAGTGATAATAAATTATAACCCAAACAATTAAATTAAATTTTAAAAATTAAAGATTATGGAAAACCAAGTAAACAAAATTACACCTGAACAATTAGAAGAATTACAGGGATTTGTAGGTAAGCTTAACAACGCTGCTTCACAAATAGGTAACTTAGAATTAAAGAAACACCAGCTTAACCACGCTGCAGCAGAAGTTCAACAGGATTTGAACAAATTGCAAGCTAAGCTAGAAGAGAAGTACGGTAAGATACAAATCAATATTGAAGACGGATCGTACGAGCCAATCAAAGAAGATGAGTCTAGTTCGTAAAATAAGTATAGGCAGAGACTATAAGAACGACGCTATGCATTACGCTGTAGGCCAAGAAGTATATGGTGGTCATACAATATGTAATATAATAGAAGAGTCTGATAAATTTTCTATTTTTATTAAAAAAGGAAAAGAAGTACTGCCCTGGAAAGATTTTAACAAGAACATGGCAATAGCTGTAGAATACAATTTAGAATATTAATGCAAAGTTTATTTGATTTTATTATAAAACCAAAAAACGAACGATACAGCAATAAAAAATATATAGATGGTCAAGAGCTTTTAGTTAACACTGAAATCTCTGATCATCGATATGTTAGCCGTACGGGAATTGTGCTTGGTATACCTAAGAACCAAAAAACAGAAATACAGGTTGGAGATGAAGTAATAGTTCATCACAACGTATTTAGAAGATGGTATAATCAACACGGCATTGAAAGTAACAGCCGAAGTTATTATAAAGATGATCTTTATTTTGTGAGATCGGAACAAATATTTTTATACAAAAGAAATAACGAATGGAATGCGCCCAAGGGCTTCTGTTTTGTTAAGCCAATAAAATCTACTGATATATTAAATAACGACAAAGAGCAAGCTTTAAAAGGCATTATAAAGCATATTGATAAAGACATTAGCAGTTTAATAGAGAAAGAAGATTTAGTTGGGTTTACACCTAATAGTGAATACGAATTTATTGTAGATGGCGAAAGAATGTATAGAGTGTTTACTAATTCAATATCTATTAAATATGAACGTCAAGGAAACGAAAAAGAATATAATCCAAGCTGGACATGAAGCAGTCAAAGAACTTATTAAAGTCGCTAAAGAACCTATTGTTGAAACTGATGATGATATCTCAGCCGATAGACTCAAGAACGCTGCAGCCACTAAAAAGCTCGCAATATTCGATGCATTTGAGATATTAACTAGAATTGAAGAGGAGAAAGATATACTTGAAAATAAACCAAAAGAAGAAGTAGATAATACTTTTAAAGGTTTTGCAGAAAGAAGATCTAAATAATGTACAATCAAAGTTTATATAAGGTTGTAGAACCTATTAAAGCTACCACCATACAGAGATTAAACAGATCAAAGAAATGGGAATACGGATATAATGAAGAGCATGATGTCATTGTTATATCAAAGACGGGCCAGATAGGTGAGGTGTATAGCATACAGAATTTGAAAATAGCATTGCCAAAAGCAATAAACGTTGATAATCAAAATGACAGATGGACGCCACACGAGTATCCTAAAGAGCTTAAATCAATCAAGAGTATATTTGATTGGAAAGATTATCCGGATGAATTTAAACAAAGATGGCATGCGTATATTGATACAGAGTTTACTAAAAGAGATGAAGGACATTGGTTTAAAAGCAAGGGGGTTCCTACTTATGTTACTGGCACTCACTATATGTACTTGCAGTGGACCAAGATTGATGTTGGGAGACCAGATTTTAGGGAAGCAAACAGATTATTCTTTATTCACTGGGAAGCTTGCAAAGCAGATAAAAGATGCTACGGAATGTGCTATCTTAAAAACAGACGTTCAGGATTTTCATTTATGGCATCCGGAGAGACCGTTAACTTGGCTACTATATCTTCAGACGCAAGATACGGTATATTATCAAAGTCAGGTGCTGATGCAAAGAAAATGTTTACAGACAAAGTTGTACCAATATCAATCAACTATCCGTTCTTTTTCAGACCCATACAAGACGGTATGGACAGACCGAAAACAGAACTTGCATACAGAGTGCCAGCTTCAAAATTTACTCGTAAAAGATTTGAGTCTAAAGACAAAACTCAAGAGATAGCTGGATTAGATACAACTATTGACTGGAAGAATACAGGAGATAACAGTTACGATGGTGAAAAACTTGCACTACTAGTACACGATGAGGCAGGCAAATGGGAACGTCCAGAAAACATTCTTAACAACTGGCGAGTTACAAAAACTACGCTTAGATTAGGTTCAAGAATAATTGGTAAGTGCATGATGGGCTCAACATCAAACGCTTTAGACAAAGGAGGAGAGAATTTTAAAAAACTATATAATAATTCAGATGTTACGAAACGGAATAAAAATGGACAGACTCGCTCGGGATTATATTCTTTGTTCATACCTATGGAATGGAATTTCGAAGGATTCATCGATTCTTATGGAATACCTGTCTTTAACACACCGGAAGAGCCTGTCAAAAACAACCAAGGAGATATTATCGACGTCGGGGTTATTGAACATTGGGAAAATGAAGTAGAAGGTTTAAAAGGAGATCAAGACGGATTAAATGAATTTTATAGACAGTTTCCGCGTACAGAAGAGCATGCATTCAGAGATGAAACTAAAAATAGTATATTCAACTTAGCAAAAATATATGAGCAAGTTGATTTTAATGAAGAAGCAAAATACAGTGCTTTAGTCACAAA
>Ga0098050_1000630_pt1 | contig 12250 bp, 13 predicted proteins | sample 14_taG_FD_77070 | JGI IMG/M metagenome (GOLD analysis project Ga0098050, IMG submission 77070) | Marine viral communities from the Subarctic Pacific Ocean - 14_ETSP_OMZ_AT15311 metaG | ecosystem: Environmental > Aquatic > Marine > Oceanic | place: Pacific Ocean | collected 2015-01-18
AATAAAAAATAAATAAAATAAAAAAATGATTTAAAAATATAAAAAATAAATATTTATTAATTATGCCTGAAATATCTACACAGACTGATTATAGAGATATTGTCGAGGGGACGCGTTCATATTTTAACTTATTATTGACTTTTAGTTCTTTCGCTCAAAATAGTATAACTTGTGTAGGTTGTAATCGAAGAGTTAAAATATCTTATTTTAATCTACATAAAAAACAATGTAAATTATGTAGAGATTATCACTATCTTAATTGTAAATAGGCGGGGATAAGGGGGTGATAGGTGACTAGTGATGACCGCTCCTCGAAGTCTATTTATATATATAAAATTAATTTCTATTTTTGGATAAAAAAATATTTTTATTCTAATTGACTTTCTGAAGACTTATCACTTATCACTTATCACTTTTATAATATTATAATAATTATTATAGAATTATAAGAGAATATATTGTGAATATCAGCCAGTATATAGGGGTTCTGTTTAGAGCATAAAATGTATAATAAAAAAAAAATTGATATGAAAAATTATAAAAATATTACAATAAAATACTTACCCTAAAAACCAAGCCAATATAAAAACTGACTAACGAGATAAAATGCCTATTACCCAACAGAACAAGACTGAAAGCGAGAACTTTATGGATGCTCTTACTGATATGTTGGAAATTATTGACGCAATCTCTCCATTAATTAGTGACAATAATTATTTACAATTATGTAATAATCTTAAAAAACTAAATGATAATAAAACTCAGGGAGAACTTATCCAATATATAGAAATAGTCCGTGAAACTGTTGAGAATAACCCAGTAGTTCGCAACCACCGAGCGAGAAGCCGAATGAAGGTTAAAACTCAAACGGAGATGCTTGACGATGCTGAAAAAATAAAACGTGGATGGAAGATATGCCCTAACTGTGATAGACTGGTTCTTAACATATCAAGCCACCAATACTCCGATGTCTGTAAGCGAACGGCTGAAACTAAAAAATTATCTCACAGATGTAATGTTTTACAAACTGATAAATATACTATTATTATCCACAAACTACGAGCGGTGTTTATTAAATATGAAGGATTTAAATATGGGATGAAGTTTATTAAAAATAAGATTTAATTAGACATTAATAATTCTTGATAAACAATTCCTTACGAACTTTTGTTCCAATATCACTACCCTCTCTACCAGCACCCTGAACTGATAATCCTATAATTCTAAAATCTTTAAATGTTTCTCTTATCTCTGCCGAGTCATTAATAGATAATAAAAACTTACCTTTTAACTTTTTAAGTCTGTCCGCCATTTGTTTATAATCTATAACTGCGTCTTTATATAATCCCTTTGACGCTTCATATGGAGGGTCTAAATAAAAAAATGTATTAGCAGAGTCGTGAGAGAATAATGATTTATAATCTCCATTTGTTATTGTAGTGTTAGATAAGTATTCAGCATATTTAGGCATTTTACGGAGTTTAGGTTCTATATTAGGATTTTTATAAATCTTGTTGTCTCCACCTTTGCTTCCAAAAGTTCCACATAATTTAAATATAATTTGTGCGAGTCTGTCTAATCCTGAATGACTACCTTTTACAAAACTTCTAACTTGCTCTAATGACATATTCTTAAACTTTGCTATATTATCTATATTAGGATTACTCTTCATAATTTTAAATGCCGTTGAGATGTCTGTGTCTTTATCATTAATATAACTTTTAACTTTTGTTGGGTCAAGGTTCATAGCAAAAAATATATCACCTGAACCTACAAATGGCTCTACATAAATAGAGAAGTCTTTTGGACTTTTATTAATTACTTTTTGTTGTATAGGTTTCTTTCGTCCTACTCTACATAACGGACTTACTAATTTACTCATTTATAGTATAATTATATATTTTTTTTATTATATAATTATATTATGCCAAGACATTCATTAGACAGAGGAGCATATTATCGCAACTATTATCAATTAAAGAAAGAATTAATAAGAGTTAGATATATTGAGAATAAAGAGAGAAAGCAGAGAGAAGAGGAACTTTACAAACCTTATGGCGGAGAGAAGAATTACTATAAAAATAGTTTAATGGAGTCAGGACTTTTAATTATTACTTCGCTTTGAGTGTATCAATCTCGGTCTGTAATTGCTGAACTGCCTTTAATAATACTAAAATTAGTTTATCAGTTTTTATTTTATACATATCAATATCATCTGGATTTATACAACCTTCTAAACAAGGGAAGCGTTCCAATTCAGTTGTAGTAATACCATCTGAAAGGTCTAATTGCTTTATACAAGAACTTTCCATTTATATATTACAAAGATTTTTATTTTTAATAAATTATTCCAAACAAGTTGTAATGACTTCGTTTAGTTGTAATGACTTCGTTTAATTAAGCAGTTCTACGATAATATCTTACAACGACATATGGTTGTAAATTGTTGTGTGGCTGGTCGCCACCCGTGTCTTGATTAGTCGCTGTTGCGAAGTTTGTAAAACCATTGTTGAAAGAGCCTGACCCACTAGCACCTGCCCCGACCATTTGAGAACCCCCCGAAGAAGATGTAGATTGAGTTTGTAAGTGATTATGAGGGTTTTGCGTATGAGTATGAGAAGGCATTTCATTAATACTTAATGTATGAGTTTTAAAACCATCTTGTAATCCAATAACATTAAAATCAGTATCGCCCGTATCTCTACCTACTAATGTTCTTCCTTGTGCGAACTCTAACCAAGTTTGATTTGGAAAATACGTCCAATCAGTATTACTATACCAAATAAATACACTATGAACTGGATATAACAAGTCATAAATACTACCACCACTCCAACTTACAGCACTACCCGAACCATTACTCATTAATACTTCACCTGCGTTTCCATAATTAGCACTAACTCCTAATGCTCCACGTCTGTTTATACTTAATCTTTCATTTGGAGTTCCACCACCAGTTTCTAATGTATAGAACTTCATTTCACCTCCTCCAGCATCTTGCGTGACTTCTATTCTACCATCTTCATCAGGACTACCACCTCCTTGTGTATCATAAAATCTTATAGTCTGTGTAGTGTCTGCTTCTATACGGAGTGTTCCATTAATGTCTAACTCTTCATCAGGAGTTGCTTTATTAATTGCTACTTTACTATTAGTTAAATCTACTACTAAATTATTATTACTGTCTCCAGCGACTACTTTATTACCACCTACCCCTACTGTTAGTTGTCCGTTATAAAGACTTGCTGTTGATACATTAGTTAAAGTTCCTTGATTATCTATATCTCTACATACGATGTCGCGTGTGTGTAAGTCTTCACTTTTAATTACTTCTTTGTTTGTATCGTCATACTGGACTACGAAAGGACTTGTTAAAGTTGTAGCATTTAGATTTCTAACTGGATTAATATAACAAGAGTCCGCTTGTTGAGATTGAGTATTTGTTCCAGTAGAATTAATAACTATACAATTATCATTATTAGCTTTTGCGTTATACCCAAGTGATATACTATTAGTCCCTGAACCGAAACCTGATACTCTACCAATATTAATACTATCAATTCCCGCAGAATAACCTGACCCACGACCGATATTTATACTATCATCTTTTGCTAATGAATCACCAGCCGCAGCTCCAATAGATATTACATCATTATTAGTAGTTGTTGCTCCCGACAACCAACCAATAGATATATTCTTTGACCCAAGAGGAGCGTTTCCACCAGCCCCGTCTGCTAATTTAACTTCTTTATCAGTTATATTTATATATGTTCCACTAACAGTTCCATTTGTAGGATTTACATTTAATCTTGGTGTGCTGTCTATTCCACCAGCCCCATCGGATATAATTACATCACCTGAACTTCCACTTGGTAAATCACTTGCTAATACTACTGTTTGGTTAGTAAATAATTCTACAGTTGAGTCATATACTGGTGCTTGTTTATTTAATACATTATCCATCCCAACATCAGCAAGACTTTGTAATGTTTTAATTTTATTAGTTGTATAAATGCCTCCACTCATTTTTAATATATATATAATAAAATATTTTTATTTATATAATAATATATGCCGAAAGTGGAAATTACAAAGAGTAATTTAAAAGGTAAGAAGTATAAGATTGTTTTAATCTATGACGACGGTAAAACCAAGACGATACAAATAGGACAGGAAGGTGCTGACGATTTTACTAAAACTGGCGACGAGGAAGCAAAAAAAAGATACATTAGTCGTCACAAGAAGAGAGAGGACTGGACTAAATCAGGAATAAATACAGCAGGATTTTGGGCGTATCATTTACTCTGGAATAAGAAGACTCTAAAAGAAAGTATAGCGGACATCCAAAAAAGATTTAATTTAAAAATAAATATATAAATCTATTTAAAAATAAAAAATAAATATATATTATATATAAAATGTCGGAGTTAGAATATTTTAAAAATATTATTAGTGATAAGTCTGCTAATACTATCAAGGCATACATCACACAGTATAAAAAACTACACGTTTTACTTAATATTAATCCTGATGATGATTTTAAATATTATCTTACTAATTATGATAAACTGTCGTCTTCTTTTAAAAGAAACATCGGCGATACATCACAGAAAAAGTTAATGGAAATTATTAAAGAAATTGATAATGCTAATAGCAGACAGGCATTATTAAATATTGGTGTTCTTATCAGAACTGCTAAAAGTCTTGATATTAAAGACCTACTAAAATATCGTGATACTCTTAAAGAAGACATCAAGACATCACAGAAACAGAATAATACAACTTTAAGTGAAACATTACCGACTTATGAAGAACTGGAAGAATATACAGAAAGTCTTAAAGGTAAAAATGACCTCAATTTTATTATTAATTACTTGCTTATGAATTATAATGTCCGCAACGAAGATCTCCATTTTAAATTAATTACACGCAAAAAGGAAGCGAAAGACACTAATTTTAATTATCTTTGGTTAAGTCCTAAAAAGGTAGAATACATCCGCAATGTTTATAAGACAGCAAATAATTACGGTCAGAAGTTATACATCATTACAGATAAATCTTTTATGTCTGCTGTAAGACGACTTGTAAAAGACAACTGGGAAGCACCAGATATGAGCCAGATGCCATATATTATCAAAAAGGCAACTCTTTTAGGAATTGGAGAAGGCAATGTGAATAAGGTAATTGTTAATAAGTTTCGTGATAATATTGATATGCTAAAACAGATTAGCGAACGCAGAGGCACGAGTATTACTACACTATTAGACTCTTACGATATAGCAAACCAAGATTAATTTTTAATTTCTACATTTTAATTAAATAAATATTTATTTTTTATTTTTAGATAAAACTATTTAAAAATAAAATATAATATATAATTATAAATAAAAATGACGAGAGTAGTTGAGGAACGCGTAGATATAAATAAAGTATCATATTTATTAGAGAATTATACCTATGAAGAGTTCTTAACTAATTTTGATGGAACGCAAAAGGACGCAAAGGTAATGTATAATAAAATTATTAAATATTTAAACAGTAAGATTAATGGTGAAAAGTTAGTTAGATACAATTACATTAAAGGAAGAACTGATGGACGACTTTTTGGCGAAGCGAACTCTATTCAGGGACTGCCTAAAAATGTAAGAGGTTTTATCTGTGATAATATGACAACAGATATTGATATGATTAACGCACACCCGACTATATTAAAAAAGTTATGCGAAGAACACAATATAGAATGTCCTAACTTATCTCTTTATATTAACGAGAGAAAAAAAAAATTAAATGAAATAGCACAAGACGACAACATTAGTTATGAAAAGGCTAAACAAAAAGTTCTTGTAGCAACTAACAGCAATCGTAAAATTAATAGTAATAACGGATTTATGAAGAACTACTCAAAAGAAATGAATAACATACAGAAAGCGTTTATGGGCTTACCTCAATACGATTACATTAAAGAATATGCTAAAAAAGAAACTAATTTTGAGGGTTCATTTATTAATCACATACTCTGTATTCACGAAAATATTATATTACACAGCATTATAGATTGGGTAGAAACTTATGATGTATCTATTCATTCATATATGTTTGATGGATTAATGGTTTATGATAGTATTACAGAACCGACTTTATTAGACATAGAACAGCACATAGCAAAATTAACTATTTTTGATAATATTAAATTATCTATTAAACAGCACGAAACTACATTTGTATTACCTGCCGATTATATACCTGCTAAACTTATTACTTATGAAGACATTAAAGAAACTTTTGAGAAGACTAATTGTAAAGTTGATGAGCGATTTGTTAAAGAATTAAATGAAGAAGTTAAGATTTATTCACGAACACAATTTTTAACTCTTTATGAAGACCTTGTTTATACAGAAACACTTGGCGGTAAAACTAAAAAGTTTATTAATGCTTGGTTAGAAGACCCCGATAAAAGAAAATATGACGATTTTGGTAATTATCCAAAAAAAAGTTTATGTCCCGAAAATTGTTATAATCTATGGAAACCTTTTCCAGTTAATAAAATTACAGAGTATAAGAATATTCATAAATGTATAAAAGCACTTGACTACTTTACAGAACACATTAAAGTTTTATGTAATCACGACATAAAAGTATTTGACTTCGTTTGTTTATGGATTTCACAGATGTTCCAATATCCAGAACATAAATCAATAGAATTAATATTTATTAGTGAAGAAGGTGTAGGTAAAGGACTTTTATTAGAGTTCTTTAAAACTATTATGGGAGGGAGTAAAAGATGCTGGGAAACTACTTCACCTGAAAGAGAAGTATTCGGTCATTTTAACGGTGCGATGAAAGACGCATTTTTAGTATGTTTTAATGAAGTTAATAAATCTAATTTTTACAATATTAATGATAAAAAGAAGGCAATTATTACAGACAATAATATTAATATAAATATTAAAGGAGTTCCAGAGTTTAATATTGCTTCTTATCACAGATTTATAGCATTTACTAATAATCCTGAACCAGCGACTAAAAATGCTCGGCGAGACATCTTTATTAGATGTAGTAATGAAAAAGTGGGGGATACAGAATACTTCACAGAAGGTTTTAATTACGCAACTGATTTAGAATGCTGTGCTTACATTTATCAATTCTTTATGAAAGAACCAACAAAAGTTAAAATTAATGCGGTAGATATTCCCAAGACTGACTATGATGAAATTATAGAAGAGGCACAAGCGAACCCAATAGTATCATTTATTAAGGACTTCGTTATTGAGAATAATACTTTACCAGAGAGAAAAATTGATGTAGATAGTTTATATGAAAAATATAAAGAATATTGTTATAGTAATGATATATCATTAGAAAGTATGACTAAATTAAAGTTTGGAGTAAGACTACAATTTTTAAAAGGTAAAAATATTATTAAAGAAAGAAAAAAGGTTGATAAAAAAATGCGAAATATTTATGTCTTTAATATTCCCGAATTGATTACACAGTATTCTCTGGCTGATTAACTACATTCTATACATTATTATTATTATTATATTTTAAAAAAGGAGATAAGATATAAGAGATAAGTCTCCAGAAAGTCAATTAGAATTAATAAAATTATTTATCGTAAAAACAAAAATAATTTTATTTATATAAATAGACTTCGGCGAAGGGTCATCACTAGTCACTAGTCACTTGTATCCCCAAAAAGAAAATAATTTTATAAAAAATTGATTTAAAAATACAGCCTATAACAAGAGCAGATAATGGTGTATCGGGCAAAAGTTAAAAATATAGATAATGATACAATTATTAAAATATATGATTTATATACTTGTATTAATTTTGATAAATTAAAATGGAAACAATATAAACTATTAAGTCTGTTAGACAACTTACAGCAATATAATAACAATAAAAATGACGAAGACTATAAAAAAATTGATATATATTATTACAGACAAACACTATCCAATAATAAATATCCCGAAGCGTATAATGATTTTGTTAAATGTATTAATGAAAATATTATAGATAAAAATGTCGGTCATAGTAAGTATAGGGAAAAATTACAATTCTGGATTAACAAAAATAATTTACTTAATTTTATTTGATCTCTTACAATTAATAATTATAGAATAACACACCTTCATTAAGTCAGTAAAAAACTTAACATTAGTTTCATAATTGGGCTGGTTTAACTTACGCAGTTGATAAAAGTGTAATTTAATCCTTTTAGCGACATTATTAATGTGACATATAGCAGTGTCAAACTCATAATGCCGAATAAGTTTAAATATTTGTATTAGTTGTTTAAATATTTTTTCTCTTGTCGTGGATACTATTTTAACCCCAAAAGTATCGTCAAAATTACTTTTCTCTTTTTTAATGATTGCTCTATCCAATTCATCGTGAAGATTACTTTTATTCATATTTAGGTGATGGTATAACGCTTTATTCATATTTATTATTAAATAACATTTATTCTTAAATGGTTTAAAAATAAAAGTTTATAAAAGTATATAAATGCCTCGTAAAGAAATTAATGATTATACATTCTATAAGATAGTTTGTTTAGATGAAGATTTAGACCTTTGTTATGTAGGTTCTACTTCTAATTGGAAAATGAGGGGACACTCTCATAAACATCATTGTTATAATGAGAATAGTAAAAAATATAATACAAAATTATATATAACTATACGAGAGAACGGCGGATGGGATAATTTTAAAATGATACAATTGGGACAAGAGAAACAATTAACATTAAGAGAAGCAGAAGCAATAGAGGAAGAATACAGACAACAAAATAATGCTAATATGAATGGTAAAAGATGTTTTATAACAGAAGAGCAAAAAAAAGAATTATGGAAATCTAATTATGATAAAAATGGTTATAAAAAATTAGAAAAGGTAGAATGCGAATGCGGAATAGTAGTTTGTCGGACTCATTTACCAAAACATAAAAAAAGTGATAGACATTTAGAATTAATTAATACGAATTAAAATAAAATAAAAAATCTTTATTTAATTATAAATGAGCGACGTTAGTGAAGACGAAGAAGTAATTACTGATATTCCCGAACCCGAACCACCAAAAGCAAAACCGATTAAAGAGAAGAAACCTATGTCAGCGGAAAGACTGGAAGCACTGGCACGAGCCAGAGAGAAGGCGATGGCTGTTCGTAAGGCGAATGCGGAAGCAAGGGGTAAAAAAGTGGTTAGGGAAGAGAAGAAGCAAATAGCACAGAAGAATAAGGATGATGCTGATGCGAAGTTTAGAGATGCTGTTAATGCTCGTGTAGAGCAAGAATTAGCAAAACGAATGAATGATTTAAATACTGATAAGATTAATGAACTTTTAGAAGAGAAGTTAAAAGACATTAAGACACCAAGAAAACCTCGCAAAAAAATTGTATATGAGGACACTGAAACCGAGAGCGAAGCGGAAGTAGTTAAGGTAGTAAGAAAGAAGAAACCTGTAATTGTAGAACCTGAACTGCCAAAAGAAATAACACCTGCTATAAATGTTGATACTCCAAAAATGCCTCCACAACAGCATCAATTTAATCAATTTACTAATATGTTAAGGTCAATTCCACGAGCAAATAGAAATCCTCACTTTAACTAATTTTATTAAAATAAAAAAAATATTTCATTATAATAAATATGACGTCATTACAACGAGATCCACGAAAACAATATGTTTTAGATAAAAGAAATTGTAAAGACCTCTCGGTCACGCAGAAGTTATATCACCCTAATTGTCGCAGAGAAGCAACTGAAGAAAAAGCAATTAATCCGAAGCCGAAGCCGAAGCCACCAACACCAAAACCAAAACCTGATGTCCCTGATTTACCACCTGAACCTGCTATTCCATATTCTTTCACAGTTCCAACTTATCAATATAATTATCGTCGAGGACAGTCTTATAATCCTATAATTACAGGTGCTACTACGGGAGGACTGTTAGGTGCTGCGACTGTTGAAGCAATTAGATACGCAAGGGCATCTCCGCCTGAAGGATATTCTCGTGTTGCGACAGAAGATCCTGATAGACCATCCGCAAGGCGTTTAACCGAAGGTGATGTGGATAGACCGAGATTTACAGTAGGACAGAGAGGTTCTTACTACTCTCGGAGAATGAGAAATGTTGCGAGAATTACACCAAGAGACTTACCAGCGGATGAAGGTTTTACTGTAGAAGAGGAAGACAGATTTGAGAGACCACAAAGATTTACAGTTCCAAGACCTAATGTAAGAGACACGCCATCATCATCAGGTTTGCGTTTTAGAGGGAGAAGTCTTGATGATATTACTTTTACTAATATAGAAGAGGGCGTAGAACTACCAACATTTAGTGATGTTCCATTAGACGAACCACCAAGACCAATACAGTCAAGATTACCGAGACCAAGTCAATTTAGATTTCCTCGTGCTAATCCGCCCAGAATGCCTCCACCGTCAAGTTCTACTCAAATGCTTTCACAAAGCGAAGCAGAATTAGCACAAACAAGAGCATCAGCATCACAATTAACAACTGATTTAGATAATTTAATAAGTCAAAGACAAGCAGAACAGGCGAGTGTAGGACAAGCGGAACAAAAATTATCAACGGCAGAAAGTATGGAAGCAGGAGGTGTCACAGCAAATGTAGAAGAGCAAAATATACAAACAATAAGAACAGCAGACATTCAAGCACAAGAAAGCACAGAACTCGCAGAAGCAGAGGGAGACATACCTGCTGATACAGGAATAGACGTCGCCCCTGATACTGATATAGATTTATCACCCGAAGATGTAGTTGATACAGCAATATCGGAAGGTGCTGAAACAGGTATTTTAAGTGCTTTAAAAGACCCTAAAAATTATAGTCGTCCTATTGCTTTGTTAGGAGGTCTTGCTGTGGGTGCTGGCGTGGGAGCCGGAGTAGGTGCTATATCAAACGCCATAGTTAATAGTGCTGACTCGGGAACAAATGAAAATATAGCACAAGAGTCACAGCGTCAAGCGAATAATGATAAAATAGGCAGTATTATAACAAATCAAATAACTAATCCAGTGGACTATTCACCTTACGCGTTTGCTGGAAATATAATTAAAGGAATAATCGTTGGTAATCGTAAAGCACAACAGTTCGCAGGATTGCCTAACACAGGTTTTATGACAGCAGAAGACATTAAAAATACTTTATCATCTGTAAATGATGAATTATCAAAAGCAGACAAAGGAACACAAAAATACTCAGAACTATCGGCACTATCAAGTTCTTTAACACAGGCATCAACAGACGCACACGGTGGGGAAGGACACGTAGTATCCTATATTAACTCGCAAGGAAATAGTGAGATTGCTTTTCCATTAACACCGCAACAATTAGCAACTGCTATTAAAGTGTATCAACAAAATCCTAATGCTTTTAAGGGAGTAGATACAACTAAATTACAGATTATGGGACTTAATCCTACAATGTCATTAGGATCGGCAGGTGCTACAAAAACCAGTATCGGATATATTCCTACGAAGAGAATTGATGGAGCAAATTGGACGTCGGGAGCGGGCGGAGGGAACTGGAGTGATTTTTATTTAGGTAAAGCAAATGCTGGTAATAAAATATTTAGTTCTAACAGTGATATTGATACTCTTGCTGTCCCTGACGCAGAGCAAGAATCTATACTTAACGATAATTATATATCACAAGTTAATACTATTATAAACGCTCAAACTAATCCACAAGTTAAGGCGTATTTACAGTATGAATTAGATACATTTAAATATAAAATAGGCTACCTCCCTGTTCCTCCGACCCCCGTCCCGAAACCAAGCGTGTCCTCTGCTATGATGTCTGAACTTACAGAATTAACTAATAATCTTGCGAGAGAAAAGGGTAATCTCGCTTCTACACAAACATCAATCGCTAATCAGCAAAGTTTAGTAAATACAGCAAATACTAAAATTAGTGATATTACACAGAGCATATCAACACAGAAGACCCAGCAACAAGCACAACAATTACAGTCTTATCAAACGCAAGTAAAAGCGTATAATCAGCAAGTCGCAAAGAATATTGATGTAGAAGCGGGACAGACAGCAAGTTATAATATTGCTTATGCGAGAGCGACTAATACTCCAATAAAGGCTGGAGTAGGTCGCTATTTAACAAACTCGCAGATCCAATCATTCCAAAATCAATTAGCATCAGGTCAGGTTAAAACTACTGGTGTGACACCAATAACCACTATAAAACCTACGGGTATAACCA
>Ga0098050_1000632_pt1 | contig 12218 bp, 11 predicted proteins | sample 14_taG_FD_77070 | JGI IMG/M metagenome (GOLD analysis project Ga0098050, IMG submission 77070) | Marine viral communities from the Subarctic Pacific Ocean - 14_ETSP_OMZ_AT15311 metaG | ecosystem: Environmental > Aquatic > Marine > Oceanic | place: Pacific Ocean | collected 2015-01-18
AGGAGAGTTGTTACCAAAACCATCAGTTAGTTGCTTAGCTGAAGTAGTTATATTTCCGTTATCAGAAAACTTTACAAGTGACTGATATGTATTTTTTATTTTATTTCCTGAAAGTGTAGCCATTATCTTTCTTTTTTAAATAAGTTAGTAATTTTTTGACATTAACCTCTTTAGGTTTGTAATTCTTTTTTATAATACCCATCCGTGAAATCCTGTGTCTTTATCTGGATAAATATCTTGATTTGAATTACTATAATACTCATCAAATTTAGATGGTGCATTATAAGTCATATAGTCAATAAATCTTTGTGCATAATACTCAGCAAAATCTCTCTCCTTTTGAATTAAGAAATCTATCTCTTCTTTATTTGCTATCTGACTGTTTTCAGAGTTATGTTTATATACACCACCATTTGATATAGAATAAGCTGCAAATGGCAAGTATTCTACCATAGCAAAGTGTATAAGCATTGGCTGTATATAATCGTTTACTAAAGCTAAGTAATCTCCACTTAAATTTCCTGCAATAATATCGGCACTTATCTTGTCATATAAATCTGTGCCTAAATAATTTTGTACATGAATTTCTTGTGCCAAACTAATAAACTGTATAAATTTATCTGTATCTACGTTTGAATTTAATGCAGTATTTTTTACTAAATCTGACCTTTTTATAAATAGTGCTGTTGCCATTATTCTTCTATATTTATTTGTTCATCTTCTATCACTTCACTATCATCCTTTTTTATTCCTGTTTCTTTTTCTATTTCTGCGTCTGTAATAGCATTAGTTAAATCAGTAAATTCTAAAGGTTGTAGTGTTTTAAAGTATATATCTAATTTAATTCCATTATACATTAATACTCTTTCTAAGTCATCTAATATAGTAACTTGCATTGGTCGTATAACTGTATTGTCCATAAGCAGTGAAGCCGTCTGTAGTTCTTCAGCATTATTACCTAATCCAGTATTGTCTTTTATACCAACAAGCATTGGTGATACAATTCTGTGTGACACCATTACTTTTCTCATTGATTCATCACTAAGAAATTTATATTGTTCATGTGCGTCACTTAGTATAACTGGTTCAATACTTGCAGATAATTCTTTACTATCGTTAAACGCTAATATAAATCTACCAGCATTAGAAGAACCACTAAACTTTTCTTGTATGTTTTGCTCTATAAGACTTCTTTGTTCTTCTGTTGGAACACCATTATTAAAGTTTATAAGCATACTTGGTGCAAGACCATTCTGTATATTATTTATATGATAATTAGCTATCTCTTCTTCTAACTCTGCATATTGTAATCCTCCTTGATAATCAACTGGAGAATAATAATAAAATCCAGCTCTATAAGGTTTAATATATAATATTTCTAATCCTGATTTACTTGTTCCAAATGCAGGTATTCTTTTAGGTTGAGTTTTAAACGTTACCTCTGACCAGTCTTTAGCGTAGTAATAACCCTGTATATCACCTTTGTTATTTGCTTTCTCTGCCCTTAAAGTCTCTACAGGTATATGTTCTACTTGGACAATCTTTTTATGGTCTTTAGAATAGATTACTTGAAGTGCAGCTTGACCCATCATTTTATAGTCGTAACATACTTTTTTCATACAGCTTTTAGTAAAGAGCTCCTTCATTTGTTTATAATCATCTTCTTTCTCTTTACTATCAACTGCGTCTATCCCTTTTCCGTATATCATTTCTGCTATACCATTAATAGCAGCATTGTTAGTAGGGCTGCCATTATATCTATCTATAAGATAATCAAAGTAATTATTATCATCTCCATACTCTACCCAATCTCTATTGTATTGTTCTTTGACTTCAGGTCTAGTGTAAGACGACATATTAACTATATGTATCTTTCCTTTTTCTACTTTTGGCAAAGATTTGTTGTTGTATCTGTTTTTTGCCATTTTATTTACTTTTCTCATATTATTACAAAATCGTTATCGTATGTGTTTTCTGTAGTGTATTCTCCAGAATGTACATCAAAGGTATTAAAATTAGTTTGATTTGTACAGAAAATAGAACCTCTATATATTACCGTAGAGCCACTTTTAATTACAAATGAATAAAACCTATCCTCGACTAGAGAAAAGCTCCCTGTGAGCGTCATATAGCCGTTAGAATTAGTTACAGAAACAGTAACAGCACTTGTGGTTCTTTTAGATTTATCGGTTAATTCAAAAGTAACCGAGCTTTCTGCACTTCTAGGAATTACCTTAAAACTCTGAGCGTCTGTTGATGTCGTTAATATTACCATATTATAAGTAACAAATAATACTTAATTTGTTTTCATAAAAAAAGGGACACCGAAGCATCCCTTTAATTTCACCTAATTAAATTTAGTTATTATGAATTAGTACCTACTGTTACAGTTACAGTTGCACTAGACATTCCAGCATAAGGGTCTGAAGCAGTTGGAGAGTCTACAAAATTAGCTGGCTCAACTTCCATAGAAGATAAAGTAAGTGTATATCCACTTAAATCTCCCATAGCAGCACCAGTTACTATTGTACCTCCTGAAACATCAGCACCATGTTGTAATCCCATTAAAAACACATTCCCATTATAATCTTCAACAGCGACATGAGGTCTTCCGTAAGCTAACAATTTTAATTCTTTATTGTCTTCTTTAGAAAGCTTGTGTAGTGTTAAATTTAATGTTTGTTCAAAGAATGTAGTTCCGTTCTCTCTTGATGATGTAATGTTTTGTTCAAAAGACGAGTTTCCTTTTACTTCATATTTATAGGCAGTGAAAGTTCCAGACAAATCTGTTATTTCATCATCAGTTTTTGTAACTGTACCTAAATCTCCAAAATCAGTAAAATAAACTGCTTTTATGCCACCAACAACATCTTTACAAGGTTCTTTTCTACCTAATGATAAATCGCAAGCCATAGTTTATTGTTTTATTATAAAAAAAGGGTAAGCAGATATTTACCTACCTACCCTAATTTTTGGTTAATTTAATTTATTAAGAATAAAGAACTATATCAGAACCTATTCCGTACTGTACTCCAGCAGTAAATCTCATAACAACTCTTACGTTTTGAGAACCGTCTAGGTCAGCCATATCAATCAACTTAACTTCGTTGTGGTCAGATAAAAGACCTGTTCCAAAGAATAAGTTAGATTTTTCAGCAGCAACAGCTTTATTGTCACCAAGTCCATTAGCAACAAATAATTTTACACCATCAAAAGATAATGCTCCATTTTGCCACCACATAGTACCTTGATTAGATACACCGTTAGCTCCAATGCTAGATACGTTTTCACTTCCAGCAGCGTTTTCTAAGATTCCAAATCCTCCTAGTGCTCTTACATAAGCTCTAGCAATATTTTGAGATACATAGATAAATAAATCTTCTTTACCGTATAAAGCAGAAGGAATAGCGTCAACTATTTTTCCTAATTCTGCAATTACATTAGAAGAAGTTACAGTTCCAGCAGCAACGTCGATAATATCTCCGTCAGCAGCCATTAAAGTAGAGAATCCGTCAAATTCACCAGCGTTTCCGTTAACACCAGACCAGATGTTGTTTTCTGTTTTTTCAGCAACTAATCCAGAAACGTGACCGATTAAGTAGTCACTGAATTTAGGAGGTAAGTTGTCAAAAGCAGAATATCCCATTGATATAGCTTCCCAGTCACTTCTAAAGTCTTTCTTACAAAGCTCTAGGTTTACTTGGAACTCTTCTGGTTGAAGGATTCTTTCAGTTAATGTAATAGTTGCAGTGTCAGTAAAATCACAAGTTGCATCTTTGATTACGTTAGAATCAGTAGCAATCTTTTTAATTACCTCTTTGAACTTTACATTTGGTTTGATTTCAATACCACCTCTATCAAGTGTAACACCTGATAATAAAGCAGCAGAAATGTACTTGCCTGCAAATTCGCCAGCATAAGTACTTGTAATTGATGTAGTAGTAGCCATTTTTTAATTGTTTTTGTTTTAGTTTATTTTAAATTAGCAATTCTGTTCATTACTCTATCTCTAGTGCTCAGTACTTTGTTTTGACCATAAGATTTAAAGTTTTGTTTTACTTCCCCTTCAGGGTTGTGTGATATTGGTTCTGAAGCTGGTTCAGCAGATAACTTCTCTATTTTAGTTTCCATAGATAGTTTTTCCTCACTGTAACCTAATTTCATTTCCTCAATCAATTTCTTTAGTTCAGAGATTTTAGAATCAAACTCGTCTCTTCCAACGTATTTGGTTTCATCCATCTCAATTTCTTGAGAAGCTTCCTCTATAACAGGAACTTCTTCTTGTAATTCTTCAGAAACAACTTCTTCAGTAGATAATTCCTCTTTAACTTCTTCTTGGCAGGCAAGTTCTGTTAATTCTTGAGATAATTTCTCTTCTTCTTTAATTTGTTCCGAAAGATTTACTTCTTGATTCACTTCAACTTCTTTTACTTCATCTTTCTTAACTAGTGATAGTTTTTCCATGATGTCGTTCAAAATTGATGTAGCTTTAGTGTTTTCCATAAATTTCGATTATTAAATTAATTTATCTTACTTAAATAACTGTATGTAAAAAGGTTGTTACATTTTTAGTTTGTATCGATACAAGTTGTACAATCACTATATAATGTGGCAGAATTTATGTGATGTTCTCCACTTGAAGCAATATTTAATACAGTATAACAATTACTATGACCTGAGTTCTCAAACTCTAAATAATATACATTACCAACTATAAGCTCAGTATCGTGCAAATGAATTTCTTTCTTCATATTATGACCACATCTTTGTACCCTGTAATAGTACTCATCTCCAACATAAACTTCACCTCTTATTTTACCAACTCCTTGAGCTCTTAAAGTTCCATCACAACACTTTCTTGAGTATGTACCATTTTTACACATACAACCTCTTCTACTACCACTTGGAACAGCGTTTCCTACAGTTTCATTTGTTTTACTCATTTCTTACTGCTTTTAGGATGTTTAGTTGGCAGTATATCATAATCAGTTGTATATTTAGCATTTTCTGGTCTTCCATTTCTTACTAGATACATAAAAGCATTTACTCTAGCGTGTGCCCATTGTGAAGGTGATTTTACATTTGGTGAATGACTTGTATTATAAGCTCCTAAACCTCTTTGAAATACTGAAGCTAACATACCAACAGTTATGCCATAACCTAATTTTTCTTTATATTTTTTATTAAAATCATCAGCTTTCTTTTGTAATGAAGCTCTATCTTTTGCAGACACCTTAGCTCCTGTCTTACCAGAAGCATCTCCCTTTGCTGTTCCTTTACCTTTAGGGTTTTTGTTAGGTGTATCAGATTTAGGTGCTTTAGGACTTTTTCTTATTGCTCCATCTTTTCCTACTTCTGCTAGCTTGTGTTGTTCACAAGGCATATACCAAGTTTTACCTTCAAGCTCGTGTTCGTGTATTCCTTTACAATCTAAATCTTCAGCCATCTTTTCAGCCATTTCTTTACTTGAATATGCTAATCTATCATTTATAATTGCATGGTCTTTATCTACAACCATGGATGCCATTTTTAATTCACCAAGTTCTCTTAGTTTACCTCTTGACCAAGCTAAACCTGCTTTGCCTCCCCATAATAAGTAAGATATAGTTCCACAAGCTTTACTGTCTCCAGCATCGTAATATGTCTCTGCTCGACTTAAATATGAGTACATTCTTTTAATTGTTGATACACTCAATTTTTCACCTCTTGACAACTGCTGAGCTCTTATTTTTCCCACGCTAGTTGCACATTTATTGTTTACCTTTTTATTAAGTTCAATACCTCTTTTAGCGTTGTTCCTAACACCACTTCCATAATCACTATATGTAGCAAGCTCATATTTATTATCTAGTATTGAATTGGCAATCTCTAGTAATATTTCAGTTGCTTCTTCTTCATTATGTATTTCTTCTATCTTACTCATAGCAATTTTATCAGTGAAATAACCTTCTATAGAAAATCCTTTTACTTTACCAGTTTTAACATAATCATTCCAAACTTCATCATTGTTTACTTTCATTGAAACCATCCAAGTACCAATAGGCAAATCCATACCATACTTTCTTGATTTATCGTGTACATCATCTTCTATAATCCAAGATTCAACAACAGATAAACCATGTAATTCAGCTTGATGTTCTAAAGTAGATTTGTTTTGATTACCTCTCATTAAGAATAATTGTGATGCTTGTCTTACTGTATCTTCACTAAAGAATATGTAATATTCGTCTTCACCATTTCTTCTATAGATATTTTTATTAGGAACTAAGGCAGCTCCCATTAATATTTTCTTTTCTTTATTTACTTCAGCAAGTTGTATTTCGTGCTGTTTAGATAAAGCAATAAAGTTTTCTTCTATTGCAGGTTCATCAACTATAGATATAGCTTCTATACCTGATAATAATTGTTCTTCGTCTATAAGTAATTCTACTATTTTCATATTGAATTTATTTTAATAATTAACCGACTGATGCCGTATCTGTAATATTTCTTTCTAGTTCTTGAGCTGATGTTATTTCTTTGCTTACAACAAATGCTTTTAATGGTTGCCCTGTTACACCTGCTAATGTAGTTGCTAATTGGCTTACACCTCCTGCACCTACTACATTAAAGTCAGGAGCTTGCACTTCTCCTGCTTCTCCTGCTTCTCCTGCACTACCTAACGATGGACTAACAGATGATTTGCTTTTAATTGAATTTATACCTCCTGCTGCTGCTGCTACAATACCAGCTATATTAATTCCAGAAACTATATTGTTTTTTAATACCCTAACCCTCCCTTTAGCAATAGCTGTAGGGTCACCTAATGCAGATTTTGCAAGAGCAGCAGCCTGAATTACTGTATTTGTTTCTTTTGTTTTTATTACTACTTTAGCTATAGCTTGTGCTTTTTCTGTAATAATTGATGCTATTTTAAAGCCATCATCTAAATCTCCTAAAGCTTTTAATCCTTTACTAATTGAACTAACGCTATCAAAGTATGCTTTTTTTATTCTTATTCTAGCGTCAGCCTCTATCTTCTCGTGTCTCGTTGCTAGTTCTAATCTATCTTTACTCTTTTTACCAAATTCGTCTAAACTTTCACTTCTTTCTTCTAAGCCTTCTACAAGAGCTTCACCAGCAATTATTTGTCTAGTTCTTTCTGTATATTCTTCGCTTTGTTCAATTCCTTTTGTAAATATTTCTTGTGTTTTAACTACTGTTCTTTCTGCAATTTCAGTAGCAATATCTGAGAACTGTAGCAATACATTTATTCTTTGTTGTATCTCCTTTTCTTCTTCAGTTTCAGTTTCACGAAGTTCTTTTTGTTTTTCTATTTTTTTATCTATTCTTTCAAGTTCTTTTTCATGATTTATAATATCTTGTTCATTGTTTATAACTTTTAATCCTTCTGCTGCTGTAATTTCTTCAGTAAGTCTTTTTTCTCTTATTCTTTTATTTTCAGCTATTCTTTTTTCATTATCCTCAATCTCGTTTTGTTTTTCGTTTAATGCACTTCTAACTGCTATTTCTTTGTCTATTTCTATTTGTAATAATTTAGCTGATTCTTCTTCTATTTTAGTTTGTGCTGCCCTAGATATAGCAAGCTTTTTTATTTCTTCTCTTTGTAGTTTATTTATATCAATAGATTCTTTTGTTTTATTTTTAACATCTTCTATAGATAAACCTGCCTTTTCTAGTTTTTCAATGTATTCTGGAAATTCTTTATTTAATGCAGTAATTGCGTCTAAATGTTCTTGCTCGCTTTTTCCAGCGTCTTGTAAAGTTCTTAGGTATATTTCAAATCTACCTGTGACAGTTCCTATACTTGAACTAATATCTTCAAAAGACTCTTTTAATTCATTACCAAAACCAATCAAATCCTTAAAGAATTTAAATATTGCAGGACCAAATGAAATTAATAATTGAATACCAATTAGTAATCCACCAGTTCCCCACAAAGAACCAATTAACTGTCTAAATGAAGCTATAACACCATCATTAGTTTTAACAAAAGAGCCAAATAAACTTACTATCTGCCCTAAGTTATTCGCCATAGCAGTAAAACCATAAGAAGCATCTGATGCTAAACGACCAGTTTCTAAAAGTATTGCATTATTTAATCCAGATTGTGCTCTTGCATTTCCAGTCGCTTCAGCTACATCAACTTGTGATAGTGCTTGTGCTTTAAGTGAATCAGTATATAATTTATTTTGTATTACGTTTTTTTGTTGACTAACATATTGTTTTTCTTGCTCTGCTGTCATCTTTTTAAACTCGCCAGTAGTCTTGCCTAAACTATTGCCAAGCTTTTTATTAGAAGCACTCGCTTTATCATCAAGTATTACTTGAATAAGTATTTTCTTAGTTGCCATCTTTTAATCTTTTAAGTTGTTCCTTCATTTCTTCAAAACTATTCACTGCTGCATATTTTCCTTTAGCTATATCTATGTTTTCTCCAATTCCATACCAATCAGAGGCGTTTAATAAATCAAGTATATCTTTTATCATAATTATAATTTGTTTAGTAATTCTAATTGACTTATTTCAGTTTTAAAGTTTGTGCTTATAGAATTAATCGTAAAAGTCCTATCTTGTATCACAAGCTCATCATTCAATCTATAATTAGCTAATATATCTGTTGGCAAGTATCCTTTTAACTTATATATTCTTTTCTTTTCTTCAAAGATTCCATTAATGTAATTAGCATAAAACTTTTTAAACAAAGAGTTAGTTCCTCCATCATAATTTGTTAAGTTCCATTCATCAATTTCATCATCAAAGTTAATTGTAAAAGAAGCCTCAGTTGATGTTGTGCCATCTTCATTAGTATTAGAAGGTCTATAGTATTGTGTTATTTCTACAGGAGTACCATCTGAAATCCATTTAATTCCTGTTCCTGAACTTAACCCTGTTTCTTGTATTGCATAAAACACAAGTGGTTTAGTTAATACTGGAGAATAGTTTCCTGTAGCTGGAGTTACATCTGTTTTAGACTCAAAGTCACCATCTGCTGAATAACCACATAATATATCAGTTATATATGGAGCTGGAGAGGTTACGTTTCCATAAGGACTAATTTTTCCAATATTGTAGTTTTCTCCACTTTGCATAATATCTATACTCAAAGAAATAGTAGTATTACTATCTATAGATAATACAACAGCACTAGTATTATCTGTTGTGTTGTTAACAACATCTCCTACTAAAATAGTAGTTGTAAATGTTTTTGTACTATCAACAAGCTTGTTTGCTGTGGTTGAAGTTGTAGTTCCAGAAACTTTTGGAGTGTTTGAGTTATTTATATCAATTATTCTTTCAAACTTCATGTGCTCAAAAGGCACTTTAACTTCATATTTAGTTCCTCTGTCAACAAATGTAGGTTTTACTTCTTCATTACCAAATATCTCATTAAACTGTTCTTGATGATTAATAGACAATAAAGTAGATGGCTTTTCATATTGAAAGTTAATTTGATTATATTCAAACGCTCTTTCTATTGTTAAATCTTTTGTGTCTATATGTTTAGTTATATCATAACTTCCTTCTGATGGATTGTTTATTCTATCAGCATAAAAATTATCTAAGGTATCTACATATATTTTACCAAAATCTGCATCTGAAACATCATCAATATAGTATGCTGTTAAATTAAACATCTTAAATAATCCTGTAAGAAAATCTATAGTTTTAATTTGTGGAACATTATCAGTTATAATTATTTCTGAAGTTGTAGATATACTTGCTCCTGTTCCCCCAATATTAAATACAGCAGTATTTGTTCCTGTAGGAGTTTGTGTTATTGGGTCAAGAATATACTCTGTCATATTTAAACTAGGAGTAAAAGATAAGGTTTCGTTAGATTCTACAATCCATTTAATTTGATAATTAACTAATTCAAATGTTGATATTAATTGAACAGTAAAATCTCTTGACGCACCAGAACCTAATGCTAGTTGAGCTAATGTATTACCTGTAACATAATCAACAGCTTTCACACTATAAGGTTTGCTTTGGTTAGCACCTGATGTTGTTATTGTTAACTGAGCATCATAACGTCTTGTGTGTCCTGAAGTTGATACAGTCCAAGTATCTCCATTTATATTAAACCCTAAGTCACCAGAAGAATATCCCCAAGCACCACATATACGACTTAATGTTTCTTCTTGATTTTCATCCCCTCCTATATATCCTTTGTTTCTACTTAACCAAAGAAATAAATTACTAAATTCAGTTGAATTAAAGAAGTCTCTTGTAAAAACAATATTAGAAGAATATCCATTAGTTGTAGTATATTTATCTTCTATAGCTTCTATTATAGTTAGGCATTTCACAGCAGGCTTTAAATCATCAAAATTTAAACCAATATTATTTTGTGTAGTATTATAATATAAATTACCACTATAAAAAGGAGCTGAAGGAGCAGAATCATAAAAAAACCTTTTAGTATGAGATATTAAAGGATATATTATTTTTCCAGAAGATAAACCACTTTGTAATCCTGTTTTAACATTTGTACTTGTATAATCATGAGTATAATCATCTAATTGACCAAGTGTACTTAATTCGTCATCTCCAAGTAAATCTTTTAGATTTATAGTATTGCCATAAAAAACAACCTCATAAGAAAAAGGTTTATTATCTTTCATCTTAACATTATTAAGAGAAATCTTGCCTCTTCTAAATGGAGAGAAGTCCAGTTCCATTATAGCATCTTTTCTGCTTCTTGCATCGAAACCATTATCAATATTATAATTATACCAATGTTGAAATAGTTTGTTATTTGTTTTAGAGGCAGGTAGTGTAAATGTTTGACTAAAATCAGTAAATACCTTTTGTATATCTCTTACATCTTGTATTTTAGATGTTAATGAAATTGTTTCATCATTAAACATATCTACCCTCTTATAGACGTCATCATTATTCTTTATATATAATACTATTTTTTGCATTATAAAATGTTATTTATTTTATCGTAAGCATAGTCAAAAGATAAAGAATAACTAATAAGTTTATCATTGACTGACTTTTTAAATTGTAATGTATTAGATTTAAGATTTATTGGTAAAGTGTTCGTGCCATCATAAATCCATACTTGTTCTGCAAGTAACATTTCTCTTACTACTTCATTATGGTCTTCACTATAAAATCCTGAATTTACAGTTATTGATTCTTTACCATTTGCCATAAACTTCTTTTCTTGATGCTTACTTAAGGCATAAGAAGGAGTGCCACCAGAGTTTTCTATATCTAAAATATTATTTTTAAATTGCTGTGAACTAATTTTTATATTAGTCATAGATTTCTTAAAGAACCATAGATTTTGCAGTGCTCCGTATTTATTATAAAATATTATATTTAGTGGGGTATATTTAGGCTCGCATACTTTCTTTAATGTTATGACAACGTCTGAATAAGAAGAATTATCACTGGATATAGTTATAAAATCATTATCATTTAAATCTTCACTATCAGTAATAATTAAGTATTGTATTTTTTGATTTGTGTTTCCATCATCATTAATTACAACAGGAGTTTGTCCTGAACCCCAAGTTTCATTATAAGTGTCCCAAAAGTCATCTGCATTATCCCAGTTTATATCTGCACCTGCTGTACTTGTTAATGTAGCTGTTACAGTTTCAGCTTCTGCATAAATAGGAATCTTTATATCAGCACCATCATTATAATAAACTGTAGTGTTGTGTTGAAGCACCATAGGAGTTGTATATTGTACGCTTCTAGGATTAGTGCCATCTTCAAAGTAGCCATAACCATCTATACCTAAAAAAGTAGATGTATTTACATCTTGTGAGTTAACTTGTACTATAGTACCTGTTGAATCGTATATAGTTATGTCTGCGTCTATCCATAAAGTGTCAGTTGCATAGTTATTGTACTCTGTTTCCATAAAGTCTCTTGCAAGCTCACTTAATTCAAATACAACGTAAGGTTTAGCAAACAATATATAATTTTCACCTGAAGCCATAATGTCGGAGCTTATAGATAAAGTTGTATCACTATCAATAGCAGTAACACTTGCTGTTGTTGAATCTGTTGTGTTCTTTATAAAACTTCCTACTTGTGCTGTAGTTTCAAAGTTTTGTGTACTGTCAACTAATTTATTAGCAGTAGTAGAAGTGGTTGTTCCTCTATCTAATTCATCTAATAATTGTTCTTTAGTTAAAGTGTATCTTTTATACGATGCGTTTCTTTGTGCTGATGTTCCAGTCCAAATATAT
>Ga0098050_1000639_pt1 | contig 12166 bp, 18 predicted proteins | sample 14_taG_FD_77070 | JGI IMG/M metagenome (GOLD analysis project Ga0098050, IMG submission 77070) | Marine viral communities from the Subarctic Pacific Ocean - 14_ETSP_OMZ_AT15311 metaG | ecosystem: Environmental > Aquatic > Marine > Oceanic | place: Pacific Ocean | collected 2015-01-18
GATCGAAACCATGACCACTAAACCGAACCTGAACATTCTTAATGAAATGGCTAAAGACATCTTCAGCCTCGGAGACGTTCACCAGCTTGTGCAGCTTCGTGATGTTAAAGAGGGCGAATATTTCCGCCGGAAACCCACGGCTGCTAAAGAATACATTCGTGAACATTACAATAGATCCGACAAAACATTCACCTGCACAGATGCCGATGATATTGGCCGGAACCTGTTCCTGAAGGCAGACACCCTCGTATGTGTGGAGCGGTACCTATGAGCACCATTCAAAAATATATTGGCCCCGATCATAAGATTTCAATTCACCAGCATAATGAGGGTGACTGGGAAATTGCAGTCATTAGCGCTGATCCAAAGAACACGTTTTTCGTGTCGCCTTATCAATGGGCAGTATCAGCCGATGGTCTCAATTTGCTGTTCCTCGAAGCACAATGCTTTGATGATGATGATGTCATCCATTGTGTTAGAGTTGATCAATTCCCTAAGCTTTGGGAAGCAGCACGGCGATATGGGCTGACACAAAAGAAACCAGTGTGCGTCCTAGACGTTGAGCAGCCGTTCTGATGCTGGGTGATCTAATAGGCGGCTGCTGCCTCATGATCATCATGGTGGGGCTGCTCTACGCTCCGCTGATGTTCTAGGCTCCAAACAAATCAAACAAAGAGAACCCTGCTTTCGAGTGGGGTTTTTTTGTGTCCGATGACCAGAAATCAGTATGCTCTGACAGTCGATATAAAGCCCACTGGTGAGGCAAAGCAGACTGATGCACATTTATATCCAAACAATTAGACCCTACTCAGTGGCTCTTATATCGCCTCTTAGAGGCACAATACTTTAGGTAGTACACTGGCAAATCACGCACCTATTGGTTGATTGCTTGGGGCATGGGGCTGATGGTACACAGCGCTGCGCTTCGCCACGCGCTATTGAATTTGTCAGGCTGTCGGACGGCTGCGCGATGGGGTCGGGTGCTTGATTTTATCCTGCTTCTGGTCGGCTGCTGCTGGGGGATTGCATCCCGTGCCATAATTCTTTGGGCTGCATTCTCTTAAGCCCATGATTTTATTGATTTAATTCTATTGAGTCGGTGACCTATTCAGTCACAGGTTATTAGATTATTCAATGATTTCAATGGTTTAACTATATGACCATATCCCTTGCCCGAAACCTTTAGCCTACCCCCGCCAGTGCCACCCCCACCCCCCCGGTTGCCATATACAGCCCTGACATAATTTGGGTATTTTGCAACCGTAAACCACCCCATCCACTTACTATGTCTGTGAAACTGTAAACACCCTACCCCTAGTGGTGGGTTGAAAATATATTACCATGTCAAGTGTCTTAGGGGTTGCGGTACTAGGTGGCGTATGTTATGGTGTAGTCACCACTTAGTAAATTGTTGGAAGAGACACTATGAGTGACGAAGACTTGGGGCAAGACGCCACATTGTTTGAGGGTGGTATACCTATCTGGTTAGACTTGGAATTTGAGGTAGATGATGACGGGATGTTTAACGTCCTGATTTACCTCACTGTGGATGAGTTTGAAGAGAAGGTTATCCGTAAGCCTCTATATGAAGTGATTGAATATATGTTAGACGATGAGACTGATTATCGGGGGCTATATGCAGTAGCCAACGAGATGGTTAAAGAGTCTGAGAAGCTGAGGGAAAAAGCACAGCGAATAGAAGACAGTACTGCAAACGTATCTGATCTATTTGATTCTGCTTATGACCCAACTTAATCTTTTCGATGATGAATGGGTTAGCCTAGCCTCTTTCGAGGGGGATTCTAAGGTGTGTACTAAGTGCCATCAAGAGAAGCCTCTGACTGCATTTAGCAATCACTCTGGAGCAAACTACCTTAGACCTGAGTGCAAGAGTTGCAATAACGAACTCAGTCGAGTGCGTAATGATCTTAGGGCTAAGTACGGTATGCCTGATGAGGACTACACCTGTCCTATTTGCCTGAAGTCTGCTGAGGAAGTAGATGGTAAAGGCGGTAAGGCTGGACCTTGGGTTGTAGATCATTGCCACCATACGGATACGTTTAGGGGTTGGCTATGCCATAGCTGCAACCGTGGTATAGGTGGGTTTGAGGATAATACAGTACGCCTTAAGAGGGCTATTAAGTACTTAGGTGCATAGCGGGTATACGTCTCTGAAAGTACTCGCCTAGTCTCCTGCGTGGTATAATGAAACCACATATAGAGCAGGAGATAAATATGTTTACCAAGATGTTTGCCGTAATGGTTCATGCCTTCACTGGGGATGCAGCGGTAGTTAAGAAGATACAGCATATGCAGCAGCGCAGAGCAGATTACTGGCTGTTACAGAATATGACTGACAAGGACTTACATGATATTGGGATTAGTCGCGGGGAGATATATGATAAGGTATATCGTGGTTAACGGCTTATAGCCATCTACTATAGTATACGGCCCCGAAGACAACTTCATTTTATCATGAAAACAACCAACCGTCAATAACTCATTGGTATAAAAACCAGTTAATTAGCTGTTGACCTTACCCCTGATTTAATGTTACAATGAAGGGGTAGGTTATGAAAGGTGTCTATGTCTTTTAACCTATACTATATTCGGGCTGCTATACAGGCCCGTACAGGCCAAGTTCTTAAGTTTGATAAGATACGCCAACTCCTTCTAGAAGAAGGCTTAGTGTCTCAACAGGAGTTGGACCGTAACCCAATGGCAAAGGAGTTCGACGGATACGGACGATACTTTGCAACTGAAGATTGTTCAGTAACCGTACCCCCTGATCCCAAGCAATATATAGCAGAACTACTTGATGAAGAGTTTGATGAAGGAGAATAAGAATGCCCCAAGGTAAAGGAACTTACGGCTCTAAAGTAGGCCGTCCTCCAAAGAAGAAGAAACCAGCCATGATGGGTGGTGGCATGGCCCACAAGAAGGGTAAGCCTAAGATGATGTACGGCGGCATGGCTGCTAAGAAGAAGAAGTAATGTGGATCGGGGTTATCCTGATATGTGCTTCACCCGTAGATGCTACTAGTTGCGATGTCTTAGTTCGCACTAGTGGCGGGTTCTTTTCTCAGGATACTTGCATAGCTCAAGTCAAAGACGATCTCAGCAATATGAATGTGCAAAACGTCTACACTCGTTACAGATGCTTTGAGATGCAAGGCTCAGTCTAAACCAACTAATTACCAACCAAGGCCACTATGTTAGCAGAAACCTTAGCAGTCGTTTCGGCGGCGAATGCCGCTATATCACAAGTTAAAACTCTCATAGGGCATGGCAATGACATTTCCTCTATGGGGCGTCACTTGGGTGCTATCCTGACTGCTGAGGAAACTCTCAAGGCTCAAGGTAACGTAAAGAAGAAGTCACTCTTTTCTACGGCACTGGGCAAGGATGAGGACTCGTTTGAAGAGTTCATGCAGCTTGAGAAGATCAAAGAGGCTCGTAAAGAAATAGAGTCCATGATGCGTCTATACGGGCGTCCGGGGCTTTATCAGGACTGGGTAAATTTTCAGGTTGAGGAACGTAAGCGGAAGAAGGCTGAAGCAGAAGAAAGAGCCAAGGCCAGAGCAGTTATCATGGAGATTATACAATGGTGTGTTGTGTTCCTGATTGTTGTTGGTGGTTGTGCAGGATTAATTTGGTGGGCTTGGCAGTTTAGATGACCCTTATATCCCACATGCCCTTACCTAGTATGCCGTTTCAAACTCATGTGAATATTGTTTTTGAGAATGGTGTAGGTGAGCCTGTAGAGAAAAAGGTACGTGCTGGAGAAGCCGGATCAGTTGAACCCATTGATGAGCATACCCCCGTTGAGAACCTAAAGTTAGTGGACCAACGATATGCGTATAACCCTGACCCTAATAAGCTGAGAACGCCTACAGGTCAGATAGTGGACTTTGTAGTGGCATGACTAAGCGTTTAGATAAATCAAAGATGGCCTGTAACAAACCACGGCGTACATCTGGTGGCAGCAAGAAGTTTGTAGTCAAAGCCTGTCAGGACGGCAAAGAGAAGATAGTTCGATTTGGCGACCCTAATATGAAAATTCGTAAAAGCAATCCTAAAGCCCGTAAATCCTTCCGTGCAAGACATAAGTGTTCGACAGCTAAGAACAAATTATCTGCGCGGTATTGGTCCTGCAAGAAATGGTAATCTGATGGCTGCTAAGAAGAAGAAGGCTAATGACGCCTGTGTACGCAAAGTAAAATCCCGATACAAGAAATGGCCTTCAGCATACGCTTCAGGTGCTGTGGCTAAGTGCCGAAAAGTAGGCGCTAAGAACTGGGGCAATAAAAGCAAAAAGAAGAAGTAGTATGGCGGTACGAAAGTCTAAAAAAGGAGCCGCCTTAAAGAAGTGGTTTAAAGAGGATTGGCGTGATGTAAAGACGGGCAAACCCTGTGGACGTTCTGGAAAGAACGATAAGCGAAAAGGATACCCTGCCTGTCGCCCTGCTTCCCAAGCAAAGAGTAAAGCTGCCAAGAGCGCAGCTAGTAAAAAAACTGGTCCGAAGCGCGTTAGCTGGGGCAAAGCAAAGTACAAGGGGTAATCATGTCTGATAATCGTCTGCATCGGATTGAGGAAAAAGTGGATAAATTAGCTGAAGCTATGGTTGGAATGGTCCGTATGGAAGAACGACTAGTTTCAGCATTTAAACGCATGGATAACATTATTGAATATCAAGGAAAGTTGGATGCTCGTTTAGGGGAGATGGAGAAACAATCAATTGTACGCGGTCAGAAGATTGCGTTTGCTGAGAGATTTTTCTGGATGGTGGCTACAGGCGCAGTTGGCCTAGCCTTTGTATTTCTGAGGTAGATCATGGACGATAAAAAATACACAGATAAGCAATTAATGTTCTTGGAAGCCTTGATGTCTGAAGAGTGTCGAGGTAATCTACGTTTAGCAATGGACGCGGCTGGGTATTCTAAGGAAACCAGCATATCGTCCGTAGTATCTTCCTTACGTGAAGAGATCAACGATAAAGCCTCAATGACACTCGCTATGAACGCTCCAAAAGCTGCTTGGGGCATGATTGATGTTCTTAATGATCCCAGTGCTATGGGAGCTAGAAACACTGTAGCAGCAGCGCGTGAAGTATTGGACCGCACAGGTCTGATCAAGAAAGAGCAAGTCGAAGTTAAAAACACAGGCGGTGCAATGTTTATATTGCCACCGAAGAGTGAAGATTGAGTATTTGGTTAGACAAAGCCAGACCAAACAAAACTGCTAAGATACCATACGCCTACAAGCCATCAGAAGATGATCCGCTTATATTGGTTGCTGACCAAGAGAAAGCGATACTAGTAGAAGAGGCATTGGACTACTTAGAGGATGGTCATTCCAGCCGTAAGACCGCTGAGTGGTTAGCTGGTAAGACTGGTGACAAGATAAGTCATCAAGGTCTTATTCATATATGGAAGGACAGACGGGGCAAAGACTCTGACAATCCTTCTAAGAGATTAAAAGAATTAGAGAAGGCTAACCGCAAACGTAAACCTAAGACAGCCGCTGAGAAGAAGCTCAGTGCAGCTAAACGCAAACAGTCTGACGCTAAGAGACGCCTTACAGTAGCTAAGAAGAAGCTAGAGGAACTACAGCCAACTCAAGAGTTGGAGACTGCTAATCTCGACTTCTCTGTGATTGAGAGTGAGAGACAAAAGAAGGAAGTAGTATTTGCACCAAACGCCGGACCCCAAACAGAGTTTTTGGCCGCTTCAGAACAAGAAGTATTATATGGGGGAGCAGCCGGAGGGGGTAAGAGTTACGGACTACTTGCAGACCCAATGCGCTATTTTGATAACCCTAACTTCAATGGGATCATATTAAGGCGCACGAATGACGAACTCAGAGAACTCCTATGGAAATCGCAGGAACTGTACCCAAAAGCATTTCAAGGAGCAAAGTGGCAAGAGAAGAAATCACAGTGGACGTTCCCGTCAGGAGCAAAACTCTGGCTCACATACCTCGAAAGGGATCAAGACGTTTTACGATACCAAGGTCAGGCATTCACGTACATTGCGTTCGACGAACTAACCCAATATGCCAGTCCATTCGCATGGACATATATGAGATCACGACTTCGTACAACTGACCAGTCTTTGCCGATATATATGAGAGGCACTACGAACCCCGGAGGTCCGGGGCATGGTTGGGTTAAGAAGATGTTTATTGACCCAGCACCCGCCAATAAAAAGTTTATTGCTAAGGATTTAGATAGCGGTAATGATTTAGTTTACCCAGAAGGACATGCTAGGGCCGGAGAACCTCTGTTCCATAGACGATTTATTCCAGCATCACTCTACGACAATCCATATCTAACTGAGGACGGTGCGTATGAAGCAAACTTGTTATCATTGCCGGAGATGCAAAGAAGGCAGTTGTTGGAAGGAGACTGGGGCGTGGCAGACGGAGCCGCGTTTTCAGAGTTCAGACCCAATGTGCATGTCATTGAACCCTACGATATTCCAAGTGAGTGGGTACGATTTAGGTCATGCGATTATGGATATTCTTCTTATTCTGCTGTTCATTGGTTTGCTATTGATCCCAGCTACGGCACATTGATCAACTACAGGGAATTATACCTGAGTAAACACACAGGCAGAGACTTAGCAAGAGCCGTACTTGAAGCTGAAGGCTCAGAGAAAATGCAATACGGAGTACTCGACTCCAGTTGTTGGCATAATCGAGGACAGATTGGTCCTTCTATAGCCGAAGAGATGATTGCTATGGGCTGTAGGTGGCGTCCAAGTGACCGAACCAACGGCGCACGTATAGCAGGAAAGAACAGACTACACGAAGTTTTAAAGGTTGACGAAGTAACTGAACTTCCGGGGATACAATTCTTCAATACGTGCAGACAGATCATTGCAGATTTGCCCGTACTACCGTCAGACCCAAGAGGTACAGACGATATTGACCCCAGATACGCCACTGACCACGCATACGACAGCGTAAGGTACGCAGTTATGAGTAGACCTAGAGCCTTTTCGCCCTTCGATTGGGGTAAAGGCGTTCCACAACAGAGTTGGCAACCCGCTGACGCAACATTTGGGTATTAAATATGGCTTTAATGGATAAACCTACCCCTGAAGATATGAATGAATCCGCTGAAACGGTGGCCTTGGAAGAAGATGGCAACGTAGAAGAGGAAAACATCACGTATTCTGGGGCAGTCGCCTTTGTAAATTCGCAGTTTACCCGTGCAAAGGACGCACGATTTACTGATGAGGACCGTTGGCTGGACGCATATCGCAATTATCGCGGTTTATATTCGTCTGAAGTACAATTTACGGACACTGAGAAGTCAAAAGCATTCGTTAAGATCACTAAAACCAAGGTTCTGGCGGCATTTGCCCAGTTAGTGGACGTATTATACGCCGGATCGAAGTTTCCACTGGGTATTGAGGCCAGTAAGTTCCCTAAAAACGTAGCAGATGCTGTTTCGTACAATCCTAACGCACTTACTAGTGAAAAAGTTAAGGATAAAGTCGGTGTATCTTACGATGTGCCGGAATCTATTGTCCGTCCAGAGATCGCCAAAGACTTAGGGCTGTTTAAAGAGAAACTTGCCCCTGTTCAGGATGATTTACAGCTTGGTGCAAGTGCTATTGAGGGCGCAATCACGTTTGAACCCGCCAAAGTAGCTGCCATGAAGATGGAAAAGAAGATGCACGATCAGTTGGATGAGACTGACGCGCAAAAACACCTACGATCTACTTCATTTGAGGCTGTACTCTTTGGTACTGGCGTAATGAAGGGTCCATTTGCCCAAGACAAGGAATATCCGCGCTGGGATAAGGACGGTAACTACGATCCTATGTTTGAGACGATCCCTAAAGTGGAATACGTTAGCATATGGGATTTCTACCCTGATCCAGACGCTAGAAACATGACTGAGGCCGAATATTCTATTCAACGCCACAGATTAAACCGCTCTCAGCTACGCAGCCTTAAAAAGCGTCCGCATTTCCGTACGGAAAGTATTGAATTAGCTGTAGAAGCTGGTTCTGACTATATAAGGGAGTACTGGGAAGATACCCTAGAGGATGACTCCAATAACGGCGCTATGGACCGATATGAGGTCTTAGAGTACTGGGGTATCCTAGATACAGAGTTGGCTGAGGAAGCTGACATTGAAATACCGCGTGAATTAGAAGATCAAGACGAAGTACAGGTTAATATCTGGGTTTGTAATGGTCAAATCCTACGTCTGGTACTGAATCCGTTTACTCCCACCCGCATTCCATATCTAGCCGTACCATACGAATTAAACCCGTATTCATTCTTTGGTATAGGTGTAGCGGAAAATATGACCGATACGCAATTATTGATGAACGGCTTTATGCGAATGGCTGTAGATAATGGCGCATTGAGTGGAAACCTACTCATAGAGGTAGATGAGACTAACTTAGTTCCGGGGCAGGATATGTCTGTGTATCCGGGCAAAGTGTTCCGCAGACAGGCAGGGGCACCCGGACAGGCCATCTTCGGCACCAAATTTCCCAATGTTTCCCAAGAGTTACTGATGATGTTCGACAAGAGCAGACAACTTGCGGATGAGGCTACAGGGATACCTTCCTATACGCACGGTTCTGGTGCAGTTGGGGGCATTGGTAGAACTGCTGCGGGTATGAGTATGATGCTTGGTGCTGCTGCACAGAATATTAAGGCAGTAGTCCGTAACATCGATGACTATCTGTTAGCTCCGCTAGGTAAGTCATTGTTTGCATTCAATATGCAGTTCAACTTCGATGAAGAGTTCATTGGAGACTTGGAAGTAAAAGCCAGAGGAACAGAAAGCCTGATGCGGAATGAAGTACGCAGTCAGCGTTTGCTTCAGTTTATGCAAATGACGGCTAACCCCGCAATGGCTCCGTTTGTGAAATATGATTACATTTTACGTGAGTTGGCGGCTTCTATGGACTTGGATGAAGAGAAGATACTCAACGATCCAAGAGAAGCGGCACTTCAACAAAAAATGATGGCTGAGATACAGGCGCTTATGCCTGAGCAACCAGCCCCACCCCAAGGGCAACAACCACAAGGCGGTCCACCCCCAGTATCTGATCCAACAGGTAATGGTGGCGGCAATATAGGTGCAGGGGCCGCACCAGAGCCAGATGCAGCAGGATTTACAGGTGCTGGTGGTGGAGCCAACGGCGGCAACGTACCACCTCAGCAAGGTCAACAAGTACCACCTAATGGGGCAATGCAATAATGGATAAAGACTTATACCGTTCACTACTTCCATTGGTGAACGATAAAACGAGTATGGAGCTTCTCGTGCAGTACGCTGAAGCTCGAATACCCTCTCTACACAACGCCTTGGAACAAGCACAGACGATAGAAGCTGTACGTGCGTTACAAGGCAGAATCGCAGAACTTCGTAGGTTCAAGACCCTGCGAGAAGAAGTATTGGAAGGTTCTAAGTAATGGGCATTTATGAGCGTTTATTTGGCGGTGGTACTGAAGCCGAAACTGAAGATGCTTTCATGGGATTTACTGCTGAGACAGCAGCCCAAGAAGCAGAAAAACTGGCAGTAGACGTTCCAGAGATTACTTGGAAAGACGTAGGCAATGTAGCCTTAGATTTCACCCCTATCATAGGAGACATCAAAGGCGGTTACGACACCGTTAAATTGATTGGGGAAGAGCTAGATAAAGAAAACCCTAACTACTACCTGATTGGTGCAATGGGCGGTCTTGGGGCCGTAGGCACTATTCTTGGGTTAGTTCCGGGGGCTGGTGACGCCGCACAAAAGGCTATCATGCAAGGCACAAAGATGATGGCTGAAAAAAGCGGTCAACTTGCAGGAGACGTTACTGGTATAGCTAGGGCCGTTAAAGACGGCGATATAGAGTTTCTTAAGAGCTATCGTGATCCATCCACTACTCAGGGTGTAGGTGCTGACGTAGTTAAGAAGCCTGTAAATAAAGCTACAATTGCAGAGCTTGATCCAACCACTATGCGGGATGGAACAAAAAGACAGGGCTATTATGAAAACAAGCCCCCAAATTACATTGAAGACATTGAGGTACAGACTAGGGATACTGGAGAGCTAATACCTGAAAAACCATTAGTTATTGATGATCTACAAGATACCACACTAATACCATTACCCGCTGATAGGTCAGACACAGGAAAAGAACTTCTTGGTATTAAGGGTGGAGCTAGAGACTATACTTTTACTAATCCTATATACTTAGGTGGCGGCGATGGCTTTATGCGTGATCCTTATACTGGAGCATTTGCATCTATGCCTAATGTTGTAAAAGAGCAGACGGACCTTGCCAAAAAAATAGCGGATGAAGGTGGTGATCCCAGAGTAATATTTACAGCAATGGGTCCACAGGGTGTAGACTTCAATGACATGATGACTAGCACTGCTATGGATATGATCCGACAGGATTTACCCAACATTAAAAAAGCAGATGTTGATCAACTAGATAGCTGGATAAGAACTAATATAGATCGTGACTTTCCGGGAATATCAGACTCTGGGGCAGAGCAATATTTAATTGATAATGTTCCGGGAACTCGTAGGCGTTTAATTTGGCAAGAACTTAATAGAGGTGAGTATACTAAAAAAGGTTTCCCAAATATGGGAGATGCCAGAGTAGGTATTACAAAGCCCTCACTACTTACAACTCCTTCGTTAGAAGGTACGTCTGTAGCTAAGATTAGCACACAAGGCTCTGAATTATACGGCCCAGTAAAGCAACATAAAACGTACTCTGCTCAGTTTGGCCCCACAGGTGCAGAGGGATATGTAGGTACTCTTGGTGCATTACCTTACGAGATACTTCATAGAGACTTTTTTGAAGCACGTAGACTACAAGGAAAGCCACTAGGATCAGACCAACGTGCTTTAACTATGGGCAAGTTTGGTACTAATGTTGACCAACAGATGGTTGATGAAGCCAACGAATATACAAATCTTATTGATCAGGCTGAACGAGATGAATACCGCAGAAACATCTCTGAGATGCGACAGGATCGTAAGCAATATAAGTTTGGAGACAATGGTGGCCCACCCCTAAACGATCCACCCGTTGAAACTCAGATGACAGTTGCTTTTGCAGAACCTTTAGAGATTGGTATCAATCCGGCTGCTGCTGAGGGAGCATTTTTGAAGCCATACACAAATGAGGATGTACAGATGCTTGAGCAACTCGCGGAAGGTGCTACAGCGGGTACGCGCAAAGCAGATGCTTTAATAAATAGCCCAGTGGAAGCGGGTACTAAAGTTGGAATACGCCTAAACTTGAACTCAAACATACCAGACGCTCCACAGGGCATGAATAAATTACAGACCCTGCATAAGAATAATTATAATGGAACTGCGCTATCATATCTACCTACTGCCACCGTTGAGAATGTTAAGTTTAATGTGAGTCAGTCTGGTAGAGCGGGAATTGCAGCTAAAAAATACGCCCCCGATACTCCAGAAGCTAAAAATAAATTCCCCGCAATGTCTGTGGATGGAAATTATGTTCCAGATAGAAATATTCTTAATGAAATGGACGATACTGTAGTACAGATAGGAACTAATCCTATGAACCTACACCTATTTGTCGATATGGCTACAGGACAGGCAGTAGAAAGCGCAGAGATAGCCACAGTTATTGGGGATAGAGTTTTTGCTAAAGGGGTGACTTACATGAAACAGGCTGATGCTCCAAAGCCTAAAGATGCTTCTGATGGTACAGCCCTACCAAGCGATGTCAGATATAAGTTCAATCAAGGTGGTTTTGCTACCGCTGTAGGATACTAATATGGACCCTCTAGTAGAACACCACCTATTTAACATTGCCAATAACAAGGCGTTAGAAAACGAAGATGGTACACTGTCTACAGTGAAGGGCATCATTGTTGATATAGACGGCACTCAAACCCTCATTCCATCTATCTGGGATGGTAAGGAAGTAGACACACAGACTGCCATAGAGAACGCTAATAAGTCGGGGGTTAATTGGCAACGGGCGTTTGGCGATAGTGCTGTAGATACGCTCAGAGAGATTGAAATTGAAGGCAAGAAAGAGATGTCTGACCAGACAACGCCTGAAGAAGCTCAGTCTAAGCTAGATGCATACTATGAAGAACTAGACAGCATCCCTGTTGGCGAAAGAGTTGGAGTTAGAGAAGTTGGTA
>Ga0098050_1000640_pt1 | contig 12162 bp, 16 predicted proteins | sample 14_taG_FD_77070 | JGI IMG/M metagenome (GOLD analysis project Ga0098050, IMG submission 77070) | Marine viral communities from the Subarctic Pacific Ocean - 14_ETSP_OMZ_AT15311 metaG | ecosystem: Environmental > Aquatic > Marine > Oceanic | place: Pacific Ocean | collected 2015-01-18
GTTGTTGGTGATGATAGCGCACCTTGTTTGGAAGTTGGTCGTGCTGAAATCGAAGGTACTATCACTGCATACTTCGAAGATGCTTCCTTAATCAACCGTTTCATAAATGAGACTGAGACTGAACTCTCTGTATCCGTAGATGACCCTACTGGTTCTAACACTTATACCTTCTTATTCCCACGCGTCAAGATTAACTCTGCTGACGTTGGTGTAGATGGCCCTAACAGCCGTATCATCAATATGTCCTTTGTTGCTCTATATGACAGCACTGAGGAAACTAACCTGAAGATTACCCGTTCATAAGAATCCCGCAAGGGAGGGGCTGGCGCTGTGTCGGGTGGTGCTGGCCCCAACTATATAACACCCGACTTTCATAAGGAAACCCGACAATGGATTTGATGGACCTTAAACCCACTAGTGATACTGTAGAGGTCACACTAATGCACCCTAACACTGGTGATGTTCTTAAGAATGACGACAAGTCTGATATGACCATTACAGTGTACGCAATGCATTCTAAAGAGCATAAATCTGTGATGCATGAACAGACTAATAAACGTCTTAAGTCTATGCAATCTGGAAAAAAGCAAGAATTTACCGCTCAAGACCTTGAGGATGCAGCCCTTACGTTGTTATCTAAAGTTACGGCAGAGTGGAACATAACTTACGGTGGAGATAAACCTAAACTCACTGCCACTAAAGCCAAAGAGTTATACGACGAAGTGTTCTGGATTAAAGATCAGATTGAGGGGGCTTTATCTAACTCTCTGGATTTTACGAAAGCCTAACTTCTCAGTTATGTGAGTGGTCTGAACACCAGTTCAACCTCAACAAACCTGACAAGGATGGCATTACGGAACGACAGCATCTTGAACAAGTAGAAGGGCAGATCGGACGAAGACCTGAAGCACTGGAACCCCCGACAGTATTTCCTCAGCTTTTGTCTCATGTCTGGTCTGCCTTTTGTGTTTTAAGCAACAGTAGAACCTCTGGTTTTTCTGGCCCTAATCCGATAACATACGAACAAATTAAAGCATGGAAGGAACTGACTGAGACACCTATTACTCCTTGGGAAGTGGAAGTGATTAAACGTCTTGATACAGTTTATATGGGGGTAGCAAATGGCTGATATACAGGTAATTATGGAAGTGGTCGGTCAGCAAGATATGGTGAAGGCCATTAAGACTGCTGAACGTATGGAGCTTGAGTTCAAGAAGTTAGACAAAGCCTTCAATACAAACAAGATTTCTGGTCAACAGTACTCCAAAGGTGTTGCTCAAATAGAAGCAAAGTACAAAACTCTAACTAAAACGACTGACCAACTAACATCTTCGACAAAGAGGTTTGCTGCTTCACAAGCTATGGCAGGTAAGAGAATCAACCGAATGGGCGCTAACTTACAACAGGTTGGCTATCAGGTTGGCGACTTTGCTGTTCAGGTTCAAGGTGGCACTAACGTCATGGTCGCCCTTGGTCAACAGGGTGCTCAGTTATTGGGTATCTTCGGTGCAGGGGGTGCTTTAGCTGGTGCTGCCCTAGCCATTGGTACTGCTTTAATCGCACCTCTAATGAAAGGGGAAAAGGCGGCTAAAAACCTTACTGACAGAATTAAAGACCTCAAGGCTGAAATATCTGACCTTAAAGGCGAACAAGTAATACCCCAAGAGCAAGTGGACCTTCTCCAAGAACAAGCGAAAATTCAAGACAAGTTATTGAGCCTTGAGGACCAACTCCTAACGAAAAAGGCATCCCTTGAAGAGATTAGTAAGAAGGTAAGTAAATCTTCGATGCTCTACGGAGATGCTCTAGCAGAGGTTAATGCACTAGAAGAAAAAATATTAAAAGTTGAAGAGGACAGGGCAGCAAACTCAAAAATTCTAAATGAGTATGGAGGAGCTTTATTAGAGAAAAGAGAAGAGCTTCGGAGACAAGAGGAAGAATCTTTAAGTCGTGAAATAGACCTACTCACTACTATCGAAAGGTTTGGTGAAGATTCTCTGGTTGTTCAAAGGTTAAAGAAGCAACAGGCTATTGAAATCTATGAGGAAGAGCTTAAGAGGTTACATTTACACCCAAGCATTATCAAAGGTCTGTTAGCGCAGAAATCTTTAGCTCTAGAAATATCAAATGCTATTTCTAATTCTGCATCTGAAGCTGCTAGGCTTGCTTCTAACTTAGAAACTTCAATGTCTTATGGCTCTTTGTCTAAGGGGGAGTTTTCTGGTGTTCCTTCTGGACTTGATTCTTTCGGTGGTGGAGGAGATTACAGATATGATTTACCTAGCACAATTAGACCTCCAAAAGTTAAAGGTAAAGGTGGGGGCGGTAAGGGTAAAAAAGACCCCTTAGCTGAACTTATGAAGCGTATAGAACTTGACACTAAACTCTTAGATAAAACTATTGAACGTCAAGAGGTAGAAAGAGCTATCGCTAAATCTAGGGATGAGTATTCTGAAAAGGCAATAGACTATGCTGTAGCTGAACTTGAGGCATACAATAAGATTGTAGACAAACGTAGACAGATAGACGACCTATTCGGTGTAGCACAATCCACTATGGAAGATGGTTTCATGGCTATGGTCGAGGGTACTAAGTCTGTAGAAGATGCCTTCAAGGATATGGCAAGACAGATCATCGCTGAACTCTATCGTGTACTTGTGGTACAACAAATGGTTGGTAGTTTTTCGGCTGGTGGAGGCGGTATACTAGGTGGTGCATATAAAATGTTTGGAGGTAAAGCCTCTGGTGGTACTGTTATGAGTAACACACCTTACCTAGTGGGAGAAAAAGGTCCAGAGCTTATCGTACCTCAGAACAGGGGTCACGTTATGAATGCTGACCTTACGTCTAAGGCTATGGGTGACTCAGGTGGCACTGTAGTAGTCAACCAGAACTTTAACTTTCAAGCTAATGGTGATGAATCAGTTAAGAAGATCATTGCACAAGCTGCACCATCTATTGCTAATATGGCTAAACAATCCGTCATAGACGCTCGTAGACGTGGTGGAGTAATGAAAAACACATTCGGATGAGGATAACATGGCTATAAGCTACCCACTATCTACACCTACGAGTATAGGGATTGAGAAGGTTGAACTTAGGGCTGTCAATGCTGTCCTTACCTCTCAGTCTCCCTTTACTTACAAACAACAGGTTATAGCCCACAAAGGACAGAGGTGGGAAGCCTCAGTTTCTATTCCCCCTGTACGTAGGGATAAGGCTGCTGAGTGGAAGGCCATGCTGGTAGCCCTTAAGGGTCAAACTGGCACCTTCCTCTTAGGAGACCCTGACTACGCTACTCCTAGAGGTACAGTGTCCTCTTGTAGTGTATCAGGTTCTGAGGGTGATGAGACCGTAACTGTATCTATGTCAGGTTCCTTACTAGCAGGTGACTACATACAACTAGGTAGTGGTTCTTCATCTAAACTTCATCAAGTTCTAGTAGATCAGACAGGTGATGGCAGCTTAGAGATATGGCCTAGTCTTAGGGATGACTACTCATCTAGTACTGCTGTGCTAACAAACCCTAAAGGTGTCTTTAGGTTAAATAGTAATATGTCCTCTTGGTCAATAAACAACGCAAGTTTTTATGGTATATCCTTTGAGGCTATAGAAAACATTATGGGGTAAATATAGGATGGCTACAAGAGATTTAACATCAGCTATTGTAGATAGTTTAGACGATGAAGTTCTTCAGCCTTTTTTCGCTATAGAGATGCTATTTGACGGTAATAAAACGCTAAGGTTATGGACAGGTGTAGGTGAACTAGACTACCAAGGTAACAGTTGGTATGGTGCAGGTACTATGCTTGGGGTAGAGGCTGTAGAGGAGACTACAGAAATATCTGCCAAGGGTGCCACTATAAGTTTAAGTGGTGTACCTGCTGAGGTTCTATCTCTAGCCTTAAATGAACCATATCAAGGTCGTAAGGCTAACATATACTTTGGAACTTTTAACGGGGGTGCTAGCCTATCTGAAATATTCTCTGGCTACATGGATCAGATGAACATAGAGGAGACTGCTAATACTTGTACTATTAGCCTTACCTTAGAGAACAAGTTAGTTGATCTAGAGAGACCTAGAGTATCTAGGTTTACTTCCTCTTACCAGAAGTCTGTCTATAGTGGTGATAGAGGCTTTGACTTCGTAGAAGACCTACAAGATAAAGAAATTGTTTGGGGTAGAGTAGTTGGAAATTAAGTATCAACAGGAGTTCCTTTACCTAATACAAGATGAGATTAAGCCTCTGATTGAAGAGGAGGTTACTGCTGGTGGTTTTTCAGGTGAATATGTAGACCCTGTTGAAACCTACTTGTTATACGAGAGTAATATAGTTCTTATCACGGCTAGGTCTGAAGGCAACCTTATTGGTTATGTAGCTTTCGTTAAATCTCCTATACCTTTTCAGAAGGATACGTTGTCTGCTCAGTCTCTTGGTTGGTTTGTATTGCCTAAGTATAGAGGACTTGTTGGTCGTAAACTTCTGTCTGTGTGTGAGGGATACCTTAAAGAAGATGGCGTATCTCAAATTCTCCTTGGGGTAAGGGCTGAAGGTTTCGGTGCATTCATGTTAAAAAATGGTTACTCTTTAGATGAGATAACTTACAAGAAGGATATTTGATATGGCTGTCTCAGTTGGTATGGCCTTACTTTCTACGGCTGTAGGTGTCGCTACAGGAACTGTCGTTGCAGGTGTTGGTATTGGGGCAACTCTTTTTGGTGGAGGGATATTTGCTGCTGCTGCTGGACACTTCCTAGTAACTACAGCCCTCGGTGTAGCTCTTAATGCTTTAACACCTAAACCTAAAGCTCCTTCAGGGGACTCCACAAGTCGAGGTTACCAAGTAACTCAGACAGGCTCCGCACTAGCTCATCAGATTATCTACGGTAAAGTTAGGGCAGGTGGTGTTCGTATCTTTGATGGTACTACTGGAGATGAAAACGAATACTTACATCGTGTTATAGCTTTCACAGGCCATGAGATTCAATCCTTTAGCCAGATATATATAAATGATGAGGTTGTCACATTAGATGGTTCTGGTAATGTTACCTCCCCCTCTGAATATGAAGGTCATGTAGTAATAAAGAAACACTTAGGCTCCCCTGACCAATCCGCAGATAGTGACCTAGTATCTAATATCTCAGGTTGGACAAACAAACATAGATTACGTGGAGTGTCTTACCTCTACATTAAATACACTTTTGATTCTGACGTATTCCCTAACGGTGTACCTGAAGTAACTGCAACAATCAAGGGTAAGAAAGTATACGATCCTAGAAATGGTTCAACTTCTTGGTCTGATAACCCTGCACTATGTCTAAGGGACTACCTAACTAACACAACCTATGGTCTTGGAGAGAAGTCTTCAAATGTAGATGACAGCAAGGTTATTGAAGCAGCAAATGTATGTGACCGAACTAACACACCTAATGGTAAAACAAGGTATACTTGCAACGGCTCCTTTACTACAGGCTCTACTCCTTACGATGCCATAAGTACCCTACTAACTTCTATGGGTGGCTTACTGTGGTATGCACAAGGTGAGTGGAGAATGAAACCCGCCTACTGGACTTCTCCTGTACTTTCATTAGATGAGGATGACCTAAGAGGTAACCTGACAGTAAACACTAGGCACTCTAGAAGAGATAACTACAACACAGTTAAGGGTACGTTTAGGGGGTCAGAGAGTAACTGGCAGATAACAGACTATCCAGAAGTCTCTAACTCTGCATTCCTATCTGCCGATAACGGCCAAGAGTCTGTTATTGACTTAGCTCTCCCTTTTACAGATAACTCTAAGGAAGCTAGGAGGATAGCCAACGTAGCTCTTGAGAGGAACAGGCAACAACTTACCTTCACAGCTTCTTTTGGTATGAGAGCCTTTCAGTTACAGGTTGGTGATAACGTAAATATTACTAACTCTAGGTTTGGTTGGGAGGATAAACCTTTTGAAGTGACATCTTGGACTTTTGGTTTAGTTAATGGGCTAGACCTACAAGTTGAGATGGTACTTAGAGAAATATCTTCTAGCGTATTTAATGATCGTAGTGATGGTTCCATATACGAGAGGGACAACACTAACCTACCTAATCCTTTATACAAAATACCTGTAGGTTTTAGCACTGAGCAAAGTCTTAGGGTTATCAACGAGCAAGTGTTAGGTGTTATCTCTGTAGATATTACAACATCAAGCGTGTTTGCTACATCCTACATAGTACAGTTTAAACCTAGTTCAGAATCTACTTGGGCTAACGTAGGTACTGGTTCATCAGGTCTGTATGAAATCTTAATTGTAGCTGATGGTAAATATGACATTCGCGCAAGGTCTGTGAGTACACTAGGTGTTCACGGAAAATGGACTAACAAGACAGTAGACTTTAAGGTTTTTGCTATACCTCCTCAAGATGTAGAGGACTTTTCAGGTAACGTAATAGGTAGCTCTCTATACCTTACTTGGTCTCCCGTAACCGACTTGGATTTGTCTTACTATAAGGTAAGGTACTCAGCAGAGACTTCAGGTGCTACCTACTCAAACTCTGTTGACTTAGTAGATAAGGTGGCTAGACCTGCAAATTCTGTCGTAGTACCCGCACAAACTGGAACTTACTTTATTAAGGCTGTAGATAAGGTGGGTGGGCTATCTATTAATCCTTCCAGTTTTGTGGTTCTAGTAGACTCAAACAACATAGAAGATTTTAATGTTATAGTTACACTGACTGAAAGCCCTTCCTTCTTAGGAACAAAGTCCAATGTAGTAGTCATTAGTGATGATGGAAGTGACTACTTAGCTTTAGATACGGAGTCTGAGTTTGACCTCGCAACAGGAGACTTTGATGACTCTCTAGGTTTTTTTGATGGTGGTAGTTCTGGAGGTGTTAGTGACGTAGAATCTTCAGGAGTATACTATTTTGCTAGTTCTATTGATCTAGGTGAGAAGTATACAAGCAGAATAAGACCTAAGTTTAAAGTGGATTACTTAGATTATGTGTACGACTTCGACGGTGCTACAGGTAACTTTGATGACCGACAAGGTAACTTTGATGGAGACCCTGATCAGTTTGATACAACCTCAGCATTTTTTCAGCTAAGGCACACGGACGACGATCCTTTAGGTACACCGTCTTGGTCAGATTGGCAAAAGTTTATCGTTGCTGACATCTCTGCTAGGGCGATGGAATTTAGGGTTATCATGACCTCTAAATCTAAAGCATCTTCTCCCGCCGTTAGGGAACTATCAGCAGAAATAGATATGCCAGATAGAACTGAGTCTGAACAGGACATAGTATTTACAGGTAGCAAGGTAGTAACATTTCCCAATGCATTTAAAGACACTCCCGCTTTAGGTTTATCCTTAGCTAATTTAGCTGATGGTGAAAGATATGTCATAACCGACAAAAGTCGTACAGGGTTTACTATAGAGGTGCTTGATGGAACTTCTGCAAGTACAAACCCTGTAACTTTAGATTACGTGGCAAAGGGCTACGGAAAGGAACTAAGTTAATGTCTCAACACGATTTCAACATAGCAAACCAAGGATTTCCTTCTACTAGGTCAGACTTAAATAACGCTTTAGCTGCTATAGCTTCAAGCTCTTCTGGTGATTCAGAACCTACTACAACCTACCCAAATCAGTTTTGGTATGATACAACAAACAGCAAATTGATGTTTCGTAACGAGTTGGATGATGGTTGGCTCTTACTGTTCGAAGTAGATCAGTCAAGCAGCAGTGGTGTTTTTTCTAGCGATGCAACCGATATAAACTACAATCACGGTGGAACTGGAGCTGTAGATCGTAGCGTCAAAGAAAAACTTAAAGATACTGTATCGGTCAAAGACTTTGGTGCTGCTGGCGATGGCGTGACGGATGACACTGTGGCTATTCAAGATGCGATGGACGCTCTATCAGATGGTCGTTCTCTATACTTTCCCAAGGGTCGTTATATAGTCTCATCTACAATTAACTGCACTCGTGAACATTTTCGCGTCTTTGGTGAAAGTGCTCCTTCGCAAAAAGGTCAGAACCAAGAGGAAGGTTCGGTTATAGAATTTACCCAAGCTACAACTCAAGGCATCATATTTGATGATCTACAGTCGGGAGATAATCCGACAACCCGACGTATAGCTGTCGAAAATATGGGCTTTGTTGGCAATACTACTTCCGCAGTCGTGCAGTTTCACAATGCCCCGCAGATAAATATTGAGAATGTTTTTGTAGACAACCAAACAACTGGCGATGGTCGGGGTATCAACTTTCTTACTTGTTTTTTAATTAGTACAAAGAACCTGTTTGTATTTAAGAGCGAGAACGTCCGCGCAACAGACAGCATTGGTATTCGACTCACACTAAACGAAGAACAAATGGCTGGCATATACAATTTTGAAAGCACAACCATGAGGGAGTGGGGTACCGGCTTAAAGGTTGAAGGCTCTTACACCCCTGACCAAGAGCAAAGATGGCAATCGTTTAATTTGCATGGGTCACAAACTAAAAGTAACAACGTTGGAATTGATTTGGTTGGTCAAATTCAGTCAGGAACGATTACGGGAAACTACTTCGAAGGTGATATGAGTTCGTCAATTCGTATGTCTCAGGGTGTAGAGAATTTTCTAGTTGCTGGCAATTTCTTTAATGGGGGTTCGGTATCTGGTCAGATCAACGTAGGCTTGGACACTTCCACAAACGAAGGATTCGTGCGCAACATCACTATGCTTAGTAACAATCACACAAGCATAGATTCTCGTGGAGTTTACATCCGCGCTAACGACAATTTTGCAAGCGGTATTAAAATTGAGAACTGTTATTTTGAGGAAGCATCAGGAGCCAGTTCAACGATTGGTATTTCGGTAGCTGGCAATCCAACAACAACTCGCATTCAAAGCTGTTCGTTCGGGGCGATTGATACTAAGATCAGCAATGATGAAAATGCTTTGTATATCGACGATGTTGACGGTCACTTTGTTCGTTCAGTTAATCTTGAAACGATTTCAGCAAAATTAACATTAACTGCTGACAGCCCGCGCATTCAAAGTATCGACTGCGACCCAACGAACAGGTCGATTGTTCTTCCAGCAAAATCTGTTTCGCAGGGCAAAGAGTTTCTAATCACAAACACAGGCTCTTCTAATGACCTAATCGTCAAAGACAGCGCAGAATCAACAACTATTGTTACAATTTCCGGTGGAGAATCTGCATTAGTTTGGAATGATGGGACTGATGATTATGGGAAAATTTTATAATGAGAACAAGTGATGAGGGTATTTGTGCTTTAATGCAGCATGAGGGTATTGTACCTGCTCCTTATTTAGATTCAGTGAATGTGTGGACTTATGGTATAGGTCACACGAAATCGGCTGGTGAACCTAATCCTGAGTTAATGGGAAAGGGGATGCCATCCGACCTTGATGCTGAGTTGCAAGTTGTGTTTGATGTATTTCGAGAAGACATAAAGAAATATGAGGCTCTTGCAGAGAAGGCAATTACGGTTAATGTTGAGCAACATGAGTTTGATGCTCTTGTTTCGTTCATATATAATACAGGGGCAACTACAGCCACTTGGATTAAGACACTAAATAGTGGTAACCGTGAACTTGCTGCTCAACAGATTATGAACTGGACTAAACCACCAGAGATCATCCCACGAAGAACTTCTGAGCAAGTACTTTTCAGGGATGGCATTTACCCTACAGACCCTATTACTGTTTGGAAGGTTAGTGACAGTGGAAAGGTGATCTGGTCTCCAGCACGTAGTCTATCTCACGATGATGCTTTAAGTCTTATGCACAAGCAACCAAACCCTACGCCTAAACCTGAGACACGTCCCTCTAGAGGTATACACCAATCTAATACTCTTCGTGCTTCTTTTGGTGCAATGTTTGCGTCTATAGGTAGTGCTGTAACGGCATTCTCTGCTCTTGATAGCCTATCTCAGTACATTGTCTTAGGTTTCGCTGGCATCGGTATACTGATGACTGTATGGATTGCGCGTGAGCGTATAAAGAAGTGGGGTCAAGGTTATAAATGATGTTGTTCAAGTTTAAGTTTTACGTATTAGTAGGTCAATGTTATGAGTTCTGATGATCTAGACCGTAGGATATTGCGTTTAGAGGAATCGCATGAAACCCTAGAAGACAGCTTAAACCAACTGAACACCACTATAGCTCTGTTAAACCAGACTGTAGAGGCTATGGCTAAGAGGGAAGAGAAAAAGCAACAGTTCTTAGATAGGACAGGGTTGTTTGTTGTTGGGGGTTTAATCTCAGCCTTACTCGCTTGGGTGATTAGGGGGGGTCTTGGACAGTGACTGTTGATCGTATTAAGAGTAACTTAGGTTGGCTTATTGCAGGTCTGGTAGTTTTTACTATAGCTATGTCGGTGTACCTTGAACTTAGGAGTTTTTACTCTAGCGCAGAGAAACCTTTAGATAAGAACGAAGTGGGAGAGTGTAATTGGCAACATACTTGGACACAATAACAGTGGTTTTAGCTCTGATTACTTTGGTTATTTACTCTAAAAGGTTGGTTTATAGTACCAGCTTTATAAATGTTCTAAGTTTCGTTATAGTGTTTAGCTACCTTTTTGCACAGACAAATTGGACTACCGCTTGGATTCTAGGGTACGAATGGGGTAGGGAGTTTGCAAACTACATTTGGTTTATATTTAATACTTCAGTTTTCATTCTTCTTTTTACTAGTAAGGAAGATTAACTTGGAGGCAAAGGGGTATGCTAAGGCAGGTTTATGAGGGAAGACTACTTCTCTTATCACTGCTACTAGTCTTAATGTTTATGTCAGGTTGTGGCAAGAGTCCACTTAGTTTTCTGACAGGAGGTGGGACTAACGTAGCTGCTAACACACAGATAGGTAAAACTAATAACCAGACTGTTGGGACTAATACTACTCTGGCACCAACCGTATCTTTAAGACCTAAGTCTAGGGTTGATACGATAGACCAAAGTAACGAGACTGTTAATAACTACCAGTTACCCTTGTGGGTCTGGATTGCAGGTATTCTACTGTTCGTTATCGGTTGGGTAACAGATACACCACACACTTATATTAGGCGTCTAAGAAGGCGTTAGAATCACAAAAGCCCCCCTTCGGGAATCCTTAAGTGGAAACCTGAAGGGGGGCTTTTTTCGTTTATACTTCTGAAACTACGAAGTTGATAATATCTAGAAACTCTTTTGTGTCGTCATAACCTCCAATAGTTACCCAATTTCCATTGTTAGCCTCTAGCTGAACCAAAGGTATAGTCCCATGCACCTCTAGGGTGTAGTTCTTGAACACAGGGCTACTATCAATGTCTCTGAATACATAAGGTATCTCTGCTGTATCTAGTTCCTCCTTTACCTTCTGACAGGGTTCACACCAACTAGCCCCATACACTACTACTCTCATTTATCTAGTTCCTTTCAGTTCATCTTGTGTCATTGGCCCTCTTTTCCTTTGTTTCGTTGCCATCGTTTGTACTCAATCCACTCATACACTTGTCCACTGGGGAGTTTGATTAAGTCTCCGACGTGATTTCCTCTTTTTGGAAAGTCCTCTACAAGTCTTGGAGTTTTCATTTCTTCACCTTCCATTCCCCACACCACCTTCCTTCAGACTTTAGTAAAGCTTTAGGGTATCTGCGGCAGTATCCTCGCGGGTTACCGAATAGTTCTGACTCAGTTTCACTAGGATCAAAGTATCGGCAAGTTTTACATGTTTTCATTTAGTTAGTTCCTTCTTTCCACACCTTATACTTAAATTCATACCATCCGAGAAGACCTATTGTAAAGGCCATACCAAACAAAAAACCTGCTAGGAACATAGTGCCGCCCATGATACAGGATACAAAGGTTTCACGATGTCACCAATCTGTTTAGCTAAGTCCTGTGTTTCTTTCTGTGCATGACTGTCAGTACGTTGGTTGTACAAGTTAGCAATGGCATAGAGGTTACCTGTCAGGATCACCTCAGTATACATCGACTGTGGTAAGACCATACGTGCCTGCTCTGGTGCTACTCCTACTTCCATTAGGGTCTTGTAGGAGTCAAGACACGTTTCGTAAACCTTCTCTTGGACATAAAGAGGTACGTCCCCTCCCACAGACTCATCAGAACTCCCTTGCTTCACGTTGTCAGCCTTCTTTCGCCATACGTCAGGCAAATAGAACTCA
>Ga0098050_1000643_pt1 | contig 12140 bp, 9 predicted proteins | sample 14_taG_FD_77070 | JGI IMG/M metagenome (GOLD analysis project Ga0098050, IMG submission 77070) | Marine viral communities from the Subarctic Pacific Ocean - 14_ETSP_OMZ_AT15311 metaG | ecosystem: Environmental > Aquatic > Marine > Oceanic | place: Pacific Ocean | collected 2015-01-18
AATGAGGCAGGTGAGGTGCAGGGTAAAGTCAAGAAGATGTTACGTGATGATACGTTTGACAAACCTGCTATAGCTGCAGAGATAGGTGATGTGTTGTGGTATATAGCTGCACTGTGTCGTGACCTAGAAGTAAGCATGGATGATATTGCTACAGGTAACCTAGCTAAACTAAAGAGTAGACAAGAACGTGGAACTATACAAGGAAGTGGAGACAATAGATGATTGACCCCTCTATGACAGAAATTTATAAAGGCATGTTCATATTGTTATGTGTAATAGTAGGAGCCATATGGGTATTTACAAGGGATTACAAATGAACTATTGTGATATGAAAGGTTTGATATGGCCTTTCCTTTTTTGTGTATTCGTTATAATAATATTACCAGTGTTACTGGTAGACAATAAGAAGTACTGTAAACAAAGCATCGTTCCATGTTACCCTTGGAACAACGGAGGATTAAATGAGTAACTTACTACCAACAGACTATCAGAGTTTTATACACCAGTCACGCTATGCCAAGTACATAGATGGCAAAGGCCGTGAGTCATGGGCAGAGACAGTAGGACGCTACATGGATAATGTAGTACGTCCAAAGCTAGGCAACGATTCGTGGAGCAATGAGATAGAGCAAGCTATACTTAGCTTAGATGTAATGCCAAGCATGAGAGCCATGATGACTAGTGGTGCTGCGTTGGACAGAGATAACACAGCAGGATATAACTGCTCATACCTACCTGTCGATGACCCTAAGTCTTTTGATGAGGCCATGTTTATCTTACTCTGCGGTACAGGCGTAGGCTTCAGCGTTGAGCGTCAGTTTGTGCAGCAGCTACCAGAGATACCTGATTTGTTTGACAGTGAGACTACCATTGTAGTTAAGGATAGCAAAGAGGGTTGGGCTAAGTCTTTCCGTCAGCTACTAGCATTACTATGGGCAGGTGAGATACCTAAGTGGGACATTACTCGTGTACGTCCTGCAGGTGCTAGGCTCAAGACATTTGGTGGTAGAGCCAGTGGTCCTGGACCTCTTGTCGAGTTGTTTAACTTCTCAGTTAACACGTTCAAGAATGCACAAGGACGTAAGCTTACCTCTATGGAATGCCATGACTTGATGTGTTTCATTGGACAGATAGTTGTAGTAGGTGGTGTACGTAGGTCAGCCATGATTAGTTTGTCTAACCTAAGTGATGATCGTATGCGTCACGCTAAGTCAGGACAGTGGTGGGAGACAGCACCACACAGAGCATTGGCTAACAACTCTGTATCATACACAGAGAAGCCAGACATAGAAACATTCATGCGTGAGTGGACAGCATTAGTAGAGAGTAAGTCAGGTGAGAGAGGTATCTTTAATCGTGAAGCATCTAAAGCACAGGCTGCTAAGTATGGTAGGCGTGACCCTGACTGGCAGTTCGGAACTAATCCATGCAGTGAGATTATACTTAGACCCTACCAGTTTTGCAATCTTACGGAAGTTGTTGTTCGTGCCACTGATACGGTTAAAGACTTGGAGCGTAAAGTCAAAGTCGCCACAATACTTGGGACAATCCAAAGCTCGTACACAAAGTTTCCTTACTTGCGGAAAGTGTGGCAACGTAATACGGAAGAAGAGAGATTGCTTGGTGTGTCGCTAACAGGTATAATGGACAACCCATTGATGACTGCAGTTAACTCTAACTTGGAGAAGACACTTGATAACTTACGAAATGTCGCACTGGCTACTAATCATGAATACGCTGACTTGCTTGATATACCTCAGTCTGCTGCTATTACCTGCGTCAAACCTTCGGGTACTGTCTCGCAGTTGGTGGACAGTGCCAGTGGTATACATGCTCGTCACTCTCCATATTACATCCGTACTGTACGAGGTGATAATAAAGATCCCCTCACACAGTTTATGATAGACAATGGTGTACCTAACGAGCCATGTGTATTCAAGGGTGACACTACAACTGTGTTCAGCTTTCCTGTACGATCACCAGAGAATGCTATAACACGCAACGACATGACTGCTATTGAACAGCTAGAGACTTGGCTCACTTACCAACGCCATTGGTGTGAGCATAAGCCCTCAGTTACAATATCAGTACGTGATGATGAATGGCTTGATGTGGGAGCCTTTGTCTATAAACACTTTGACGAAATGTCAGGTGTATCTTTCCTACCACACTCAGACCATACCTATCAGCAAGCTCCTTATCAAGACTGCAGCAAGGAAGAGTATGAAGATTTACTCAAGACCATGCCGAAAAAGATTGACTGGAACAAACTTTCAGAGTATGAACAAGAAGACAACACGAAGTCGAGTCAAACTTTTGCTTGCTCTGGTGACGTGTGTGAAGTAGTAGATATAACATAAGGAATAAAATATGGAAATAGCAGCAACAGCAATAATAGTTTTCTTTGCTACATTTAGTGTGACAGAGAAGTATCTTGAGCCTTGGCTTGAGGATAAAGTAGAACAGTATTACGAAGCAAAGGAATAGTATATGGATTGGGTTTTAGTAGCACTCTTTATATTTAATGGAGAGCCATTGATTATGAGTGACAACATCTTATATGAAAACGAAGAGCAGTGTAGTTATGCTGCATCTAAACGCAGAGAATATTTAGAGGCTACTAGACCTAAATCTATGTGGGAAGCAGATTATTGGGTATGGTGTACTCAAGTACCAAAAGAAGTATAGAAGGAAATACAGAATGACTTTATTAAAAAACTTAGAAGTAAATCCTAGAACAGGTAAAAATAAATATTACGACCCTAATAATAGTTACGAAATACAAAAGGAAAGAAATATAAAAAGTAATGCTAAACGTATGTACGTAAATGGTAAGTACATTGAAGAAACACACCCATTACATAAGCCAGGGAGGTACAAAACTTTTAATGACGCAGCCTTTGCAGGTACGTATAAGATAGACTCTATTAAGGAAGGATATGTTTATGCTATAACTAATCCTGCTTGGTCTGGGTGGGTTAAGATAGGTATGGCTATTGATGCTGACGATAGATGTAATGGCTATCAGACTAGCAGTCCTTTCAGAGACTATGTACTAGAGCATATGATCGTAACTAAAAACAGACGTAAGACAGAAGCTGAAGCACACAAAGCAGCAAGCAAGTTATCAACCAGTAGTAATGGTGAATGGTTTGAACTAGGTGTGGAAGAAGCTAAGAAGGTATTGGATAACTGTTCTACTACAGATGAACCAGTAAGCAAAACAAAAGAGCAGAAACAATCTGCCATACAGGATCTATTTACTTATGCAGAAGTTAGAACTTGAAGCTAAGAAGTGGATGGAGACTAAACGTAAAGGCAAAATAATATGCCCTAAGTGTGACACCGAAATGATACAAGGTGGTGATCACGATGCAGAAGATGATTTCATATGTAGCAACTTTAGTTGCAATACTTGTGATACATTCTTACTGTTATACTGGAAATGAAAAGGGCCGCTAAATGCGGCCCCTTACTTTAGATGTCTGCTGCTTCCTCATATATCTCTTCGAGGTATTCTATGTACTCCATAAATATGTCTAACTCTACATAGTTGAAGTCTTCTATACTACCCTGTATTCCGTACTGCTCTTTCATTAGTTTAAGAGCTTCACTTCTTATTTCTTTGTTACCTTTTAAACTAGCCTTGGATGCTAGTCGTAACCTCTCAGGCTCTTCTCCTAAGTAACCTGATGCCATCTCTTCACGTATATACTTCTTAGAGTCTGCTAGTACAGTCTTCAGCATCTTACGTCTACCTGTAAGGCTTGCCTCTTTAAACTCAGGTGTCTCTATAAGCATACTAGTCTGCTGCTCTAAGATAGGAGCTATGAAACCATTGAATGCTTTGTCATATGCAGGTATCTTAGTTCTCTCTGATGCAGTCCAAGGAAACATCTCTGACATAGAGTAAGCTTTCTCTGTAGCTGTACGTCCTGGCTTGACAGTTATACCAAAGATCCTAGCAAAAGGATTAGGATCATATACGTCACCCTCTCTGGATGCTACCTGCAAGTCTTCGCCTGTGATAGCGTCTGTCTTGTCAATGAAAGCTTCTAGTATATTGTCTATATATTTTGTAGCAGACTGTGTGAATACATTTGCACCATCAGCTTGACGTACATCTTTAGCACCATCAGTACCCATAGCAAAGCCTATGGTTTTGTTTACTGCGTCTAGTGGCCTAGTAAAACCTGCTGCAAAGTTACCTGTCACTTTATATAGAGCATCAATAGAAGCTCCACGTGATGCACCATCAGCATTTATAAATGTATCTAGTAGATTGTTTATGTCATTACCAAACTGTGCGTCACGAGCAAGTTGTCCTACACCTACCTGAGTACCTATCTCTTGTAGTAACTCTCGTGGTACGTCCTCACCATTACGCTTCATGTTCATTATACGTCCTGCTGCCAGGAACACTGAGAACGGAAATGTATTCTTAGCATCTATAACAGTGCCACCGCCTACTTCTACATCATATACACCAAGACCTTTCTCACGTCTTTCTGTATCGTAGTTCATAGACATTACCAACGCTGTTGTACCTACACTCATACGAGCAAATAGTTCGCCCTCTGTAACATCTGGTCCTTCTCTTTTTAGAGTACGGTTCATAAACTTATAGACTACTTCTGGTGCAGCAAAAGGTGACCACTGATAGGTGGTAGCTACAACGTTGTTAAAGAACCTACCAAAAGGTAAGATAGTGCCTAGCACAGGTGTGTTAGATATTGACTCTACAAACTTAGCTGTAGTTCTCAATAGCTCTGGTTGATCTTTAGATGTGTAGTCTTTAGCAAACACAGACTTCAGTGTACCGTCTAACGCACCCTGTAAAGCTACTTCATCAATTATATTTTCATCCATTAACATAGCTTGTTTTAATGTAGTACCTTTCTGTAAACGTAGATACTTGTCAAGCTCTGTCATAAACATCTGTGACTTAGTGAAGCTGTCCTGTATACGTACACCAGTAACTTTACTTGCTGCATTAGCCATAGCTTCTACATTTCTAAACACGGGGTTAGCAGGGTCTATACCATAACGATCTGCTGTAGCTTCTACACCACCTGCCATAGTCTCAAACAAAGTCTTTCTTACGTCATCGTTCTTGTCTAAGAAGTTCATGTATGCGTCATGTGTAGTGTAAGGATCAAGAAGGTTACGCATCTTCTGTCCTTGTATCATAGTCAAGGCACGAGCTTGTCTAAATGACTCCTGCGCTCCTGCTCTATTTACTGCTAGTTGTCCTAGCCCTTTAGTCATTAACGCTGTAGAGTTAAACAAGTCAGCCATAGTCTGACCTACATAGAACTGTGCAAAACCTGCAACGTTAACTGCTGTGGTAGCAGGAGAGGATACAAGTAAGCGTTTCCACACAGACTGACCATAGCGAAATGTATCAGATGCTTCAGCTTTGCGTAGCTCTTTACCTATAGCTTCTTTAGCTTCTACTTCATCAAGCGTCCTGGCAAGTTTGTCACTAGATGCAATAATGCCTGAGTCTAGTGTCTTACGAACCTGAGACATAACATTAAGAGTTTTACCTGCTTCGTTAATCTTCTTAGCAAGTAAGTCGCCCAGCGCAGTTCTGTCTTCAGTTAACTCACCTATCTGTATGCCTGTGTATTTCTGCATCTCTTTGTTGATACGAGCAAGTTCTTCATCTGGTAGAAACCTAGCTACGTTTGTCATAACATCAGAGATGTGTTTCTCACGTCCTAGTCTATATCCTGTGTCTTTAAATATCTTAGCTAGACCACCCTTGTTATCCTCACCTAGCATGATGTTCTTAACAAGATCTGCTGGCATAGCGTCTTGTGTGAAAGATCCACCTCTTTCCACCTTGGCGTTCCATGCCTCAATCTCTTTGAGCATTACGCTACCAGCTTCTTTAGATTCTTTTCCTGTAAAGATAGGAGACATCTCTGCGATAACATTGTTAGAGACTTTTTCTAGTTCATCACCTGTATCTTCGAAGCCTGATGCACCACGAAACTTACCAAAGCCTAACTGTGCAGCACCTGCCACACCACCAAGCAATGATGAAAAGCCTGTCTGTATAGCACTGTAGCTTTCTTGCGCTCCTGCTTCTAGCATTACGTTCTGTGCCATTATGTCTTGTAACACAGCAGCACCAGCATCCAACGCTATAGTTTGTTTCAGTGATCTAGTAGCAGCAGTTTCGAATAGATCTTTCTGCTTTTGCTTCATAGCATTCTTAGCTACGGCTCTACGTCCTTCTTGACTGACACGCTTTGCTACATCACCGTATAGTCTACCTGCTTGCTTGCTAGTCATACCTTGTTGTATAGCTCTACGTGCAGCCTCTACACCTGCTCTTTCAGCAGCTTCTTTAGCAGCCTGTTTTGTAGCACCACTCGTTAGTGCTTCTTTACCAGCTTGACGTACAGCAGCTTTTATAGCTTGCTTACCTGTTAGAGATACACCTGCAGCAGCAGCCCTACCTACACCACCAGTAATTAAACCTAAGTAGTTTGTCGGGTCTGTAGCTGCAGCAAAGACGTAATCTTTTACACCACCAACAGCACCCATGACACCATCATTGACAAACACATTGCCTAGTTGATCATAGATCTGATATGCTTTCTTGGCTTTGTCTTTACGTACATCATCTGCTTTACTGATGAAACGAACTTCACCTGCAGTAGAAACAGTGTTAGCATTGAAGTAACGCATGTGGTCAACGAAGTCTTCTACAACTTCATCTGCGTCTAGATCTTTGTAGTCAACACCCTTACGCTCTACCATGTAATCACGAATAGGGTTTAGGTATTGGTATCTTTTTAAATCGTTCTTTTTTAAAGTTTTGCCTGGGTCAAGAATAAACTCTTCTTCTGCCATTTCTTCAGGTTCAACTTCAGGATCGAAACCTGATTGTTGGTCCCACTTTAGTAACTCATAGTAGTCCATTATTATTCACCTACTTGGTAGCGTTCTAGTATTCTTGTAGTTAGTTTTCTTGCTTTTTCCTCACCCTCTTCATACTCGTATATTTCAATAGCAGGTTTGTACGGCATCGTAAATGCTGAATCATCCATACTTGCAAGCTGTTCACCTGTAACTGTGAATACTCCTCTGCCTTTTATTTTTATTTTGTATTCTTTGTCACTCTCTAAGTTACGCTTTATGTTTAAGTTATTTAGAGGCTTCTCTAACATTTCATCTATGTCTTCTTTGAAGTCAAAACCTACAATACCTAACCTTGTTTCAGGTAAGTCTCTTTCTTTACGTTCCTTACGAGACATATTATCCCATTGATCACGTGTATACTCAGAAGTGTAGCCTTTTATAAGCTGTCCAGATAGTGCTTGCTCTACAATAGCTTTACCTTCATCTGATAAAGAGGGAGCAGCTTTAAGTATTGGATCTTCTTCTGTTATTTCTGGCTCTTTACGAAGAGTTTCTTCAATCGTGATAGTAGGCTCTTCAATAACGTCATCGGTAGTGCTAATAGTTTCTTCAATAGGTTCATCAGTTTCTGTTTCAAGTCCGTATACCTCCATTAGATCATTTAAAAAGGGTGACCCCATAGTGTCTTCAATCTGTTTTATTACAAGTCTATTATCAAAGAAGCCACCATGTTGATATGTATCAGCAAAGTATTCTATTAGTGGTTTAGCTGCTTTAGCTTTTAGAAAGGCACGAGCTTTCTTGTCAGCCTCTGCTCTCGCTTTAGGATCTGCTCCTGCTGCTCTTACTTTAGCTTTTATGTAAGCTTCAGCATCATCACCGTCTGTAGCATCTGACATAGCCTTAGATAACTTAGTGCTAAAAGTTAGAGCTTCATCTGGTGTGAAGTAATCTATCTCAGTAAACGTCATAGTAGCGCCAGGGATCAGTGACTGATACTCAGACTGACGTGATAGTGCGTTTATATCAGCTACAGACAAACCACCCATGTACTCTGTCTCTTGTAGCTTTTTCTCTGCACGTTGTTTAGCATCATAACCAAACATACTAGCTAACATACCGTACTCTTTTTCTTCAGGTTTAGTCGTTGCAATAGGAGTTACACCGTAAGTACGTTTAGCAAAGTCTTCTAAAGACATATCTGCTAGGCTCTCATTAACCATAGGTATATTTGGCATACTTATAACAGCTTCAATGTCATCTACACCAAGTCGCTTTACACCTTTGGAGTTAGCTACTTCTTGTAGTTTTTTATACAAGTCTGCTACACCAGTCATGCCTGAAGCCATAGCTGTTCTTATCTGCGCTGGTGATGCTCCTAAGTTCTCTGCCATCTTACCATATTGAGCAGCAGCTTTTGCTTTTTGATCACGTTGGTTTATCAGTTGTGCATTACGGTCAGCAGCAGCCTTTTGTTCTTTCGCATAGTCTTTAGCTTCAGTCTGTCTTTCTTCTATGTCCTCTGTTACTTCTGTTAGGAAGTCAGCAGCAAACATTTTCCAATCAAATCCCATTATACTAACCCTTTGCCATTAAGCCTTGTGGCTTTTCTTCTGGTGTTTCTTCTGGTGTGTCACTTACTTCAGCTTCCTCTGCTTCATCAACTATTTCTTGTAGTAGTTGCTTGCCAGGGTCTGCAGCATCTGGATCTTCGTTTAAGTATTTCTCAGCTAATACTTGGAAACGTCTCATTTCTGCAGCTTCTGCTTCAGCCTGTGGGTCTGTGCCATCATCGTCTACTTCAACACCCATAGATTCTATGGCTTGCTTCAAGAACTCATGTATGATTGGTGATACAAGAAAGCTATTATCTACTGTGTGTAGTCCTCGCATCTGACCTGATGTTACTATGCTTTGTACGATAGGCTTTAGAGGTGATCCTACTTGACACATTGCAGCTAGATCATCTATTACATCTTGATTAGCTAAGTTGTTTATGTAGTACTTTGTAACTTCCTCAATGGTGTCCATCTCAGGAGGTTGCTCCCAAGGGTTATTCTTTGGTTCGTCTGTTAGTGATTGGCCTGGTATTGGCCTATCGAATGATCCTGCTATTGCCATGTTATTATCCTACTTAGTAAATCCTGCGCCAAAGTATAAGCCTACTATAGCAGATACTATGTGCGTGTCTAGTGGTGTTATTACAAAGCCTTGTGCATACTGCCACTTAACTACCTCTTGGCCTGGCCCGAAGATAAAGTCAAGGAAGCCTACCTGTATCTCAGTGTAGCCTACATACACACCAACTTCTGGGTAGAACACTGCAACCAACTTTGGCAACACTATTATAGCAAAGACTGCAGATAATGCAATAAGTCTTCTTGTCCATGCGAAATGTTTATCGTTCTTTCCAGCGTTACGTGCTTCTGCTGCAAAGCTTGCATTAGCGTTGGCACGTTCCATGAGCATCTTGTTCTGCTCTTGTTTCATCTTCATGCTCTGTCCCCATATGGACATCACTCCACCTAGTACGGTGGAGCCAAGCATTGTTATTAGTTCTAAGGGTAATCCAAACATTATGGTCTTCCTAACGGTCTAGCTTTTGGTCTGGGAGATGTACCTACTCTAGGATCTTTCTTCTTTCCTTCAAAGATACTAACACCTACCTCTGGAGCAATCTCATCTATTATATCATCTAGCTCTCTATCAGATAACTTTTTAAAACCTTCCCACTCCTTACGCATTTCATCACGTGTATTACTACGTGTTGCAATAGTACCTTCCCCACCTGTTGCTCTATTTTTAATCCTATTTACAGCTTGATGAGCAGCTATTTTATCCTGTGTAGTACCATCAAACATACTATTATCTGTAATACCTAGATCTTTTAATACTCCACGTCTATCTAAATCCCTTAAAGTATCACCTACTATTTGGTATTTACCCACGGCTGTAGTGTTGTATCCCTTGTCTTTATTATATTTGTGAAACTCTCCGTTAAGTTTTACAAAGTCTAATATTTCTGCTATAGTTTTATCACTAACTTTAGTACCTTTAAATGGTGTTCTTTTTGTTTCTGCATTACCAAATATAGTATCATAGTTGTCAGCTTCTTTAGCCTTTAATGCATCCGTAAACTTAGAACCTTCTTTCATAAAAGAATAACCACCTGTAAGATCATCAGGAGTTATACCTTGTGTAAAGCTGTTATAGAACTGTGCGTCAGGGTCTTCATCACCTCTGGTGGACACTCTCAAGACAAACTCTTTTGCTTGCTCTACTTCTTCAGGCTTTGGTATTATAATACTGTCACCAGCAAATATCTTATCTTTGTCTTCTATGCCATTTATCTTTACAAGATCATCTACACTGACACCCTCTCTCCTAGATATTGCGGATAGAGTATCACCTCCTTTTATCTTGTACTCCTTGCTCTTTGGAGCTATAACATCTTTTAGTACTTTATTTATACCAGCAGTCATTGCAGCAGACCTAGCCGTGACAGGTGCTGCAGGTTGATCCATAGAAGGTGGAGCCATTAAGCCAGGAGCATCACGAAATACTACCTTCTCTTTCAGGCCAAGCAGATCAGTCACATCAAACTTTGCAGTCTCAGGCTTCTCTGGTGTAGCCATTGGCTCTGTACCTTTACCAAAGTCTCTACTAGCTGGTGTATATATACGTGGCATTTCTGTAGGGACTTGTGTAGGGTCTGTGTAGTCTACGCCTGGGCCTAGTACGGAAGCAGTAACAGCAGTAGCTGCAGGTATAATAAATGGAGAGGCTGTATATAAAGCGCCAGGGTTCGGATCAGGTCTTTTCTTTTTATTGGGATCACCTCCAGCAAATAAGATCGAACTCTTTACTCTATCATACAAACTCTCCAAATAACTCTTCTGTGGTGTAGGTGTAACTTTGGGACTAGCACCTAAACCTCTTCTGTCATCATCTTTCTGTGTTTCTCTTCTAAACTGATCTTGAATCTTTTGTGCAGCAGACGTAGTAGGTTTACCACCAATGCCACCTATGCCTACAGATCCCATTGATCCAGCAGCTTGCTTATTAGCATTAGAGCTAGACTTAGGTGGAGACTTGTATATGCTACCACGTCCAGCTTCAAACATATTTGAGTTGTATGTCATTCTATTTATGTCCTACTTATTAGAAGTTCTTTAGAAATACTTTATCTACTGCTGCTGACCCTATAGTAGCTAGAAACTTAGAAGCTGCTTTAGATAGAAAACCTCCACCTGCAGCACCTTTGTTAGCACTAATATTAGCTATCATAACATTAGCATCTCTGTCTGCTGCATTATCTGCTGACTGCCAAGCCCAAGCTAACATATCACGTTCACGCTGTACTACAGCATTGTATGCGGTCATAGTTAAGTTGTTAGCAGCAAGAGCAGCATCACGATTAGATTGATTTACAGCAGCGTTCTTAGCTGTGGTTACAGACTGCGCCCACTGAGCGTTTGACTGTGCTACTACAAGATGGTTCTTAGCGTTGAACTCATCACGTGCATTATCTTGTTGTGCATTAAACCTAGACTGTGCGTTAGCTTCACCTGCATTGAAACGATCCATAGCACTCTTCTGTTCTACATTAAACTGTGAAACCTGTGTAGAGAGATTAGCCATGAACTGATCTGTTTGCATCTGAGATGATGCGTTAAACTGTCTAGATGCATTCTCAGCAGCAGTGTCGCTTAGTATAGCTGACACCCTTTGCTGTGCTTTGAACAGAGATGTCTGCTGCTCATTGTCTAGATTAGCCATGTCCATCTCTAGGAAAGCTTGAGCATTCTGTACTTCAGCTTGTTGACGGTTATTAAGGTTAGCCATATCAAGCTGAGACATTGTAGCTGCATCAGCTAATACTTTAGCATTCCTAGCATCTAAGTTAGCTATGTTGACTGTGTTAGCCATACGAGCATTTTCTAGTGCTACTGTTTGCTCTGCAGTAAAGTTCATGTTAGCTACTTCAGAGATCCTAGCTGCGTTCCTTACTTTAGTTTGAAACTTCTGATCAAAGTCCATACCTAAGAACTTAGCACGTTGCTCTGCTTTAGCCATAGCCATCTGTTGTTTATTAGATGCATCCATCTGAGCAATAGGTAATGCTGATTCCATAGCTGCTTGTACAGTAGCCATACCTGCCATAGAGGATGAACCTAATCCACGTGCAGCCATTTGTGCTGTAGCTGCTCTCATAGCTCCTGCAGCCCAGGAAGGTGTAGCTCCACCCTCAAAGTCTTTCATCA
>Ga0098050_1000648_pt1 | contig 12099 bp, 18 predicted proteins | sample 14_taG_FD_77070 | JGI IMG/M metagenome (GOLD analysis project Ga0098050, IMG submission 77070) | Marine viral communities from the Subarctic Pacific Ocean - 14_ETSP_OMZ_AT15311 metaG | ecosystem: Environmental > Aquatic > Marine > Oceanic | place: Pacific Ocean | collected 2015-01-18
GGTCGGACTTGCGGATTGCGTATTCGCTCATGATTAGTAATGCATCGTTGGTGTACGAAAAAACCCCCACCGGCAACACCGGCAGGGGTAAGCGTCAGAAGACGACGTTGTAAGGAGAGCGTGATTCAGAAGCCTGATTGATTGCCCATGAGGTAGGCACAGCTTCTGCCATGGCTCGTCTCTTTTGGTGAGCATCTTCTGCAAGGATCTCTTCTTGCTCGATGGTCAAGATTTGATCCTTGTAGTCGTGAAGGTACTCCTCACATAATTGACGTAAATACATAGCGAAGTAAGCGAAGTAAATGCACCGTTGAAGTGGTGCAATAAAAAACCCCACCTTTCGGCGGGGTATTGGGTCACAATTCTTTGTGAGTCGTAATTTTGCGCAGCCGTTCGAGATCGAGTTCGGCTTTGGATTGCGCGAGCTTGAGGCCAACTTCCAAGTCATTTACTATCTGACGGATAGCAGCCTCTTCTTCTGGTTCCATGAGTTCGCGCTTGGTGTAATCGTGGATAGTGGCGAGCAGTTCGTAATAGAGCCAGTCACATTGCATGCGTGAGAGGCGGATTGTGATTGGACGTGCCATGCATAGTTGTAAAAAGGCAATAAAAAACCCCCACCCGGTAGGGCAGGGGTAGAGGGAGTGTTGGGATCTAAAAGGGAATTTCGTCTATCTCCGGTATCAGTGGTATAGGCGGCGAGTCGTCAAGTGATTCGATGAAGTTGGCTAGTTGGCGAGCGCCATTGATGATGTGAGGGGCGGCGAATTGCCAGCCTTTGTAGATGGTCTGGGTGATGACAACTATCCAGGCAGCGATGAGCAGGATGGTAGAGATTGTTTGCTCGTAACGCTTGTGATAGTTGATCTCTTTGAGTGTGTCGATGAGAGAGTAGGCCTGGTCTTGGATATTCAATTGTGGGATTGCGATTGTCATTGGAGTTACGCTAATTGGGTGAACAGGTTGATAAATAGTTTGTGGCACCGTTGTGTTGGTGCACTAAAAAAGCCCCACCCGGTGAAGGGCAGGGCTGATGGGTCAGAGTGCTTGCTTGGAGATGGTCTCGAAGGCGAAGATCTTCTTGGTAATCAGCTTGTTGCCTTTCTCGGTGGTAGCGATGTGGCTCTGCTGATAGGGTTTGCCCGTCCTGGGATTCGTCTCGGTAGTGAATGAGATGTTGGCGGGCTTGGTGTAGAAGTCCCAGTAAACGCGAATGAGTGCCCAGCTGGTTGATGAGACCAGGGTAGTCAGTTGATCTGCAACTGGATTGGGCTCAGCTTCGGTGCCATTGTTCCAGGCTTCAAACCATGTGGTCTGGACTTCAACAGTTTGCCAATGAGGTTGCTCTTTGGTTCCTGTGTTGATGTCGAAGCTCTGGTCACCTGGGATTTTGATACCACCTGGGACTATCGAGTCGTCTTGCCGAGTGATGGGTTGGCAATTTTTGACAAAAATGACGGTTGAATTGTTAGCGCGTTGGATACGCTTTTCCAGGTTGGTCAGTTTGGCAGGCTGTACTTCTACCGGTTGGGCAGAAGCCTGAGCTGCTTCCAGTTGTGCCTTGAGCTCGGCGTTTTCAGCGACGAGTGTGGCCTTGGTTACGGTTGTAGCCATGAGTAATCAAGCGAAGTAATGAACTAAAACGCACCGTTGTAGTGGTGCATTAAAAATCCCCCCAGCAACCGGAGTTACTGAGGGGAAGTGCGGGGCTTACGCCTCTAGTGCGACACAAGGAGATGTCGCTGGTAGCCAAGAGTTTCAAGCTGTCGGTAGATGTCTCGTGCCGAAACGCGATCTGCGTCGCAGCAGTTGGCATCTTCCAAGTCGGCTATTGGCAGACCGCCGTCGCCAGTCCAGGTGATGTAGGCATCGTCCCAGTTAGGGAAGGACTTGCCATCCCAGTCGACGCCTGTGCCGGTCAGGATTTTGAAAGTCACTGACTGCGCAGGACTTGGCGGACCGACCGGGATTAGTTCCAGCTGGTTTGGATCCCAGCAGGTTTCGTATTTGAAGAGCGTGTAAACCTCAGTAGACATTTGAATGCACTGTTGTAATTGGTCAATAAAAAACCCCACCTTTCGGCAGGGCTAATAGAAAACAGGCCGTCTCGGAGCCCGGCTGTTCGGGGCGAAAGCCCCGCCGGGATTTGGTGGGTAGATAGAGAATGTTGGGTGGGTTGATCACCTAACGGAGTAACCGTTATGAATACACCACGCCTTTGTGGCAGCAGCTTTGGCTTCTGTCCAGACGTTGGCTTTACACTCGGCAGCTGTTGCTTCTTCGACCCAAGCTATTTGGTGAGGGATAAAAGCAAACAACGCAGCCGGTAACGCAAGCATTGCAAGCAAGGTGATGGATGGCCAATGATTGTTCATTTGAATGCACAGTTGAATGTGGGCACTAAAAAAGCCCCACCTTTCGGCAGGGCATTTGGGTCAGATAACCTCTTGCTTTGCAAGCCAATTATCTAACTTTGCGCAGGACATAGATGTGCTGACTGGCCACCCGTTGGTTTTGCCAGGGCGCACAGGCATCTTGGTGATTCGAGCGAATTCGCCATTGCGTACAACTGCGTAATACGCGGAAGTCGTTTGGAACATTGAAGTCATTTGAATGCACTGTTGTAAGTGGTCACTAAAAAAGCCCCAGCTTTCGCCAGGGCTCGTGTGATTTAGAAGGGGACGCCTTCTGGCAGGGGTGTTGGTGGCTCTTCACACCCGAGAACTATTGGCGTATCCCAGTGGATTTCTTCGCCTCCGTCGTATCCGAATTCAAACCAGGGATACATGGTTCCGTCGCTATCTGTGAAGATATCTTCAGGGCAGAAATTGTTGAGCGGAGAATACATTTGAAACGCACTGTTGTATGTGTACACCCGTGATCATGTGTATTACGTAGGCACGGATGTGGCACGGATTAGTAACGGATAGGAATCAACGGGAGATTTGGCCGAGCCGTGTCGCGGCAGCGCGGGGGTGGTGGAACGCGGATCGCGCATTCGCGGGGGTGCGGGGTGTCTATTGGGATCGCGGCGGAGCGGATGAAGCATAAGTTTCTCTGATGTATCACTAAAGAAACGCGGCGCCAACGCGGATCGCGTCGCTTGCTTATGGACTTAGCGACACGAGTGAGAGCGAAATCGCGGTAGCGAATTACGCGAACACAGTCGCGGTAACCGCGTCGCTCATCGCGTCGCTTACGTTCGTAGCCCTTGGCTTTCCGCTGTAACCCAGCGACACTGCGGTCACTCGCGTAGCGAGAGCGCGGTCGCGTTAATGCGCCCTCTTCTTTTTTTGTTTGAGCGGTATTCCGGCTGTGAGGGGGTGTTTGATGTATTTCACGCGGCGCAGCATTTTTCAGATTTGTCCCGCGAGGCCGATCTTAGGGAGCAAAGTTTCATATGCAGGCAATTTGCTAATTTTTGGTCCTTTTTTTAGTTCCCTATTTAAGGCCTCCTGAAAAATTTTCCAAAAAATTATTTTGCCTCTGTTGCTATAGGCCGCTGCTAATTAAAAAGCCCTAAGTATTTCGTCGATAGAATTGTCTTACGGGATGAAAGATTAGGCTTGCATGGCTGGCGCAATTAGTGGAATAGGTGGCTTCCGTGACATCGGAGACCCTCGTGACCCACGTAGAGGCGAATCGAGACCTTTAGATCGTGCGTTCGACGATGCTCAAATTGCTGCGATTTTGCGCACTCCGAGGAAAGAGAGAAGCGAAAGGATGAGCAGCGAATTGAACGACGTAATAAACGAGTTACAATCACGCCTTATTCAGCGTGATCCTGACATCGAAGCACCTGCTTCCATGTATCCGGCACGTATGAATATTGAAGACGGAAGCTTGGCAGAAAATATTCAAAATCTTGCCAAATTTGGAATACCTCGGGAACGAGACGTTCGGCCTGAGGTGAAAAAAGTTTTACAGACAGAAGGTGTAGATCCAGAATCTGATTTCAAGTTGGGCCAGAAGATCAAGGACAAAATCCCAAGCGAAGTGGCTGCGTATGGAGGCACTCAGGTGCCAGTTCGCGGCGCTGACGGACAGGTTCGTGGTTTTAAGACGATTTACTCTGATAAACAAAGCTACGAAGAGGCTGATCCTCTGGGGCAGATTGTTAAAGACTTGAGGATGGAATACAAAACAAAAATTACAAACGATAACGAGCTGCAAAGGCTAGAAAGAGAAGGAAGATTCGTCAGAAGACCCGGCGACGGAACTGAAATCGGCTACATCATTGACGGGGTAGACCCCGTGTCTGGACAAGAAAAAAGAACTTATGTTTACCAGCCTCGCAGCATGGTTGCTGATGGCCTAAATCGCGTCGGAAATTCCCAGAGCCGTGATGTCGATGCAATTCGCGCTGAGCTGAAAAAGCTTGACCCCGCATTCTTAAGTGGTATTAGCGAGCAGGTTCAAAAAAGAACAGGCCCCTTAATTGAAGCTGATCCGCAATCTCAATATCCAGCATCTCTCTATCCGGCTCGCGCCAGTTTGAAAGATCAAAACGCAAGGGCCTTTGAAGAAACAGGCCTGGTGCCGTTTCTTAATAACAAAAGTGTGAGGCCAAATATAGGCGGTGTGCGTAGAAACAACGAAGGCGGCAATAACAATCCAATCTCTAAACAATATGGGATGCCATTCGCGGACTTGCTAGAGGAATTGCAGTACGGCTCGTTTATGGACCGTCCGACCGTAGTCAATGCCTTTAGATCGCTTGAGGCGAATGACCCTGACATCGAGCGTCGGATTATGTCACTAAAAATGGCAGCAGATCGCACCACCATTCCAGAAAAAGCAGTCGCCCTACAACGCGCAGCTGTAAACCTTGAGGCTGGTATCGCCCTGGTCCGGGCTGAACGTATGGGCCGCGAGGTTGATATTCAAGCATTCGCGCCGGATTACGACTCTGCGCCTGGAATTACCGACGTTGCCGCAGAAATCGCGGAGCTTGGCCGTGGAGAAACAGACGTTGCCGCAGAAATTGCGGAGCTTGAACGTGGAGAAACAGATGATTTTGACTACTTCAGCTCTGGTGAAGACAAGGTCGAAACTGGAAAAGGCAATTCAGGCTTCAGATTCATAAAAAGTGAGCAAATACCTGCGCCTCAAGATGCTGTCGCGCAATCTGGCCCGGTTCGAACGGACAATCGGCTTGATGAGCGGACACAAATGGCTCAATTAAGAGGATATCAGCCCAAATTCTCTGCTGCAGAGGCTCAAGCTGTGCGTGCTGCCTACCGAAATCCTGACCTGGCTGGAATCTTAAGGGCTACGAGTCAGCCTGAAATCGATATCACTAATGATCGGATTCAACAGGCGTTCGATGAGCGTCTTGCCCTGCTTGGCCAGAAGCAAAGAGAACAAGTGGCGCCTGATACGGGAACAGCAGTGAATGCCCCTGCAAGTACTGGCAGCGTTACAGAGCAGCAAGCAATTCTTGATTCAGTGCCCACAGCAGCTCGCCAGAATATTGAACGTGGCTTGGCCGAAGGTGCTTCACCTGCAAGCCGCCAAGGAGCACTTGAGTTCCTCACACGATTCCGCAGTAAAATGTTTCGCTAATGAATTCCGACAAGTCAAAGGCCAAAGATAAGGCCAACAAGTTCCAAAAGGGTGACAAAAAGTCCAAGAGTGAAAAAGGCAAGATGCCTGAAGAACTACTTGAGCATTTCAAGAGTAAAGCTAAAGGTAAGAAAAAAGAAAATAGCTAAGATTGATAGATATATGGGTTATCTGAGTGTCGGCCAGTAGCGCCTATTTAGGAGAGTATGCTCCTGGCTATAAGATTACGAAGCGAGGGCCAGATGCTCTCGCAAAAACGTTTGATGCCGCGATTGCTGATAAGCAGGCTAAGGGCGAAAACTATACGTCTTTCGGCTACGAGAGTGGTTCGCCTCAGAAGGGTTTTGACGAAAAATTAAACCCAAGATTTGCTGGTGACATCTTGTTAAATGGTGGACTTGCAGGACCTTTTGGCAGAATGACTAACGACAAGAAAAATCCAAACCAAGAGAATCTAAAAATATGGACCCAGCAATTTGCTTCAGGACCATTTAGTCCGTTTGGCCCCCCACCGCCGACGGGCGCTCCGGCTCCAGGTACTGAGGAAACGGCATGAGCAGAGGACAACTATTCCGTAAGGCGGGTGATGCACTTCTTGCACTCCTAGTTCCCAAGAATGCAGCTGGCAAGGTTGATGCCACCCAGATGGCGCTGAGGTATGCACCAGATGTTTTGTACTCAGGTCTCACTTCTGCGATGCTCCCCCCAGGCGCAACAGGAGGCGAACGGTTCGGTGCTGGCGCTGAAAACCTTGGCATCAGCTTGCTGGGTTCAGTCCTAGGCCAAACCGCTGGTGCTGGTGCCGCTAGAGCCATGGGCAAAAAACTCGGCTCTGACGCAGGCAACCTTGCAGTCACTCTGGGAGATATGGGAGTTCAGGCCCCATTGCAGATGCTTGCACCGCGTCCTGTTCTGGAAAACGCCTACGAAAGGATTAATCGAGAGAATCAGGCCACGCAAGCTGAGGTCGCTCAGGCTCAGCAGGAAGTGCAAGAACAACAAGTTGATCAAGAGCTCCTGAACCTGATGCTCAACGCTGGCTACTTCGGCGGGAGGGCTATCACCTGATGGCGCAATTTACTGGTGAACCGAATTGGGATGATCTTGGTGAGATCTTCCAGCAAGCGTTCAGGGCCTCACCTAAAAGTTACGAACAAGCACTAAGGCGACAGAAGGGTGGCGCATACGAGCTGTCTCCCGTTGCAGAGATGGCGTCGTCATCTCCAGTCACCAGTTATCTAAAGCAGGCACTCCCGAACCGAGTTGGCGATACAGAGATTGGTCGTGCAGCGGCTGATTTCCTGCCAGAACGAGTTCAAGAAGCTGCTCGCAATATCAAGCTGGGAGGAATGACTCCTGAGGCAAAAGCTGAGTATTCCCAAGCTCGCTCTATGCCAGAGAACGTTGAGCTCAGGCGAGACACTGTTGAGATCGGCAAAGTCCCGACCACGATGGGACCTGAGGAGGCAACTCTTGGAGCTGGGCAGTACAGGGCTAAAGCAGCTCAAGCAGCAGGTGTTGTCGCTGCCGACTTGGCCAGCGATGGCATGCGCAATATCTGGTGGTTTCTGAATGCACCTCAAGCAATCGCACAAGTGGCGATGTTCCAGGGCATGCGCCAAGCGAGTGAAAAGGCAACTGGCCCGAGCAATCCCCAAGATCCAAGTAAGGGTGGCTTTGATCAAAGAGATTATGTAGACGCCAACGAGCCGCTACTGAAACGCAGAAGTGTTCGGATGGCTGCTGCCGCTCCTGCATGGATCGCCGCTTCGATGGGTATCGGCAATTTCTTGCGTCAGCCTGGATATAAAGCGGTACTACCAAGCGAGAACGATCCAACTCAAACAACTGACCCAATCGCTGAACTTGGAAGTCGCTACTTCCTAGGACGTAATGGCTCCTTACTTCCTTACGACGAGTTCAGGAAAGAGAGGCCTGATGTAAGCAAGGCTGAATACAATCAATATAAGAATTACTTATTTAGTGGCAAGTCTCCGATTAAGGCGACCGCTGATGGAATCCAAGGCCCTGAAGTTACTTTTATGGGTAAAAGTATTCCGCTAGCTACTGGAATTCTTCCGATGGCTGCTGCCGTAATCGGTGCTCGTCGCGGCATCCGTAAAGGTGTTGAACGAGTAGCTAGTTCAAACGGATATAAAGAGGAGAAAAGAAAGAAGCTGGCCTATGAGGAATTAAAAAAGTCGAAGAAGCCTGAGGATCTTGACTTGGCCGAGATAGCTTTTGATGATTACCGTAGGCAATCAGAAATAAATGAAGGTCAAGTACTTAAGTCTGTGCTGATGAATAGCAGCGCTGCAACTGCTGGCACTGCGCTATCTGGATACGTTTTAGAATCAATGAGACGCGCACTTAAAGGTCGTGCTTCTCAGTATTCAGAGGATGAAGAGAGCTAATGACTTTTAACCCTCTAGACGGGTATCGCGGAAGCTTTTCACGCGGAGAAGTAGCTGGAGCACTTGGCGCTATCCCTGGAGCTAACTTTCGCGGTGAGGCTCGCTTTATGGAAGCAGCGAATAGAGCTCAAGGATATTTGCGCAATAAGGATAAAGAGCTTGAGCTCAAGGCTTTGAGGGGTGAGCTGAATCAGCCGCAGCAGTCTTCTTCATCGAGTCCGTTCGGGAACGGGAACGATCTCGTTAAGGCCGGAGCTGGATTGCTCACGGGCTTGCTTAGCAATAGCAGCGGTAGCGATTTCAACTTTATGGATAGCGTTTCCATGGGCGAGAACCTGGGCTTGCAAGGGGACTACGGCGATGGAGCCTTTGACTTAACCAAAAGTTTCTTTTAAACACTGACAAGTTCTCATGGCATACCAAGGATTAGACGTAGGCAACTATTTCCGCGATCAGAGAGACAGAGATTATCTAGCCTCTCAGAGTCCGGTCAACTCTTTATTTAGTGGAGGTCGCCGCAAGGCTGCGTCTGCAGAGTTCGGCTCCGCTCTTTCAGGTCTTCAGTCTGGTCTGCAAGATATTGGCGGAAATAGCACGGTAGGAATTCGAGGACTCACAAGCAATATTGCCGATCAATACAACGCTGAGAGCGAACTGGGTCAGTCCGCTCTGGGTAGTATCGCAAAGGGTATCGCCTTGGATAAGGAAATAGCGTTTGCCGAAAAGTTAGCCGAGGAGAGAGAGAGCCGAGAGCGCGATTCGCAGAAAGGCGGGGGCGGATTTGGCAAGATCGCTGGTGGCATCCTCGGCACTGTCATTAGCGGCGGCAACCCCATTGGTGGTGCGATCGGTTCGGGGCTAGGGAGCCTTCTTCCTTTCTGATTGAGGTTGGAATAATACTCCGAAGGTGCCTTGGGTGGAACCTGAATTACTTGAATATATGCGTGATTAAAAGATAGATAGAATGAGTCCAAAGAGTTGTCAGCATTCGTGTGACTAAAGAGAAGCGGATCAGGAGTGTGGTATATCCGAATACATCTCGGGGTGCTGCTGCAGAGACTGCTGGCACTTTAGGGTTGATGGAAATCTATAAGAAGCTGACAGGCAGGCTTCCAAGCGGTGGCCCAAAGATCACTGGAGATGTAGCCGGTGCAGCTAAAGGCGCGCCAAGACTTGCAGGTTCCCCTGGATTCTTTAAATCGGCCTCGGAGACGCTGATGAAGCCAAGGGTAGCTGGATCACTTGTTGGTTTGGCAGCGCTTGGTTCTGCGTTAGGTGCAGCCCAGGAATTCGACGGTGAAGACGTCGGCCTGGACGCGAGTCAGGCTTCCGGCCGATTCTTAGGAGACCTTGGCACGACAGGTGGATTAGCTGTTTTGGGAGGCTTCATTGGAGGTCCTATTGGGGCCGTGGCTCTACCCGCAGCTGCAGGCATCTTTGGCGTCCAAGACCAGATCGGCCAAGCAGGCGCGAATATTGGCGGTGGACTTTATTCAGCGCTGACTGGAGTCCTCGGAAAGACTGACGACGAGAAGGCCAGGGAAAAACTCATGCTCGACAGACTGAATGAAGCTGAGATCATGAAGCAGCAGGCTCAGCTACTTGCTCCTGTGCAAGACAAGCTCAATGAAATGCAACTAGAGAGAAAGCTGCGTGAAATGGAAGCAGTTGGCCAGATTCAAAGTCGATATAACTATCGCAATAGCCTTGATCAGCAATCGCTTCTGAACTCACAGAATAGCGCCAATCTTTCTAATGTTCTTGCCAGCACTTTGTACTGATGGCTTACTCGCTTCCCAGTTTTAGCGCCGCTGCTAATTACGCGGCAAGCTATAGGCCGATCTTTGACGGCAAGACATTAGCTGATGGTTATAAGAACATTAAAAGTGAGGAGGGCGTTAATGCAATGCAGAATGCTCTCAATGCTGATTTTCTTGCCAAGGCAGGAATGGCAAAGAGTGCGTTGGGACAATTTGGCGCTATGGAGCGTCAAAAATTAGTTGCCGACGTAGCAAGGGAGCGGCTTGAAGCGGAGTTGAAGATCAATGATCAAAGGCGATCAGACAGCAAAAAAGCTGCTCTTGCAACCCTTTTAGGGGGTGGACTTGGAGATGTGGTCGGTCCGCAGCTGGGTGGAGGAGACCTCTTGTCAATGATTGCAGGCACTAGCCGAATGTCTGACGCTGAAATAAACAGAGATAGGATTCGATCCGGCAACCTTGGGATTGACCTTACAGGTACGACCAGTGACGGAATGAAGAATTTAGTGACTGATACTGGTATGACTGTTGACCCTTCTAAAGTTGTTGTCAAACAACAGCCTCAAGCTCCGCCTAAACTAGAAGTTAAGCGAGAGCCGATAAATCAACTCGAGCTTATTCAGCAACTGCTCAAGCAAGGAACTCCCTCTAAGTAGATATGTCTCAGAAATCTCCCGTTGCTCAGATGTTGCTATTGCTTGAACAGCGTGGAATTATTCCACCCTCTAATAAGCGTGATGATGTTATTAAGGAAAGAACTGCTCAGCTAGAAAAAGACTTTGCAGCACTTTCTGCTGAGTCGAGACCATTTGGCACGATCGAAATATCTGACAACCGTGAGCCTCTCGAGGATTTCGCTCGACGGTCTGAAATTAATACAGTTATCAAGGGTAAAGACCTTAGCCAGCAAGCAGATTTCAGTGGTCAGCTTCAGGACCAGCGAACTGGCGCCAAGATCCGGGAACAGGATAACCTCACTAGAAATACCCTTGATCTAATGGCTGTCCCTGCGGCGGCTTTGGATAAGCAGAGTGATGAGAGATCTATGAATGTTGACAAGGTTCTTGGGTATGGCACAAATGAGAATGCTGCTAATCGCGAACTACAGAAACGTGCGATGACGCAGGATTTGGTTACTAAGCTTGCACTAGGTGCAGCAATTGCATTCGGTTAATTAGCTATGTCTTCATACGCGGCGACTTCTCAGGGTGGACGACTTTTTGATCAAGGTTTAAGCAACCTTGTAGACCTTGGCAATAAGTACAGGGATAACGAGGCCATCGGCGGCATGGTGTCCGGCTCGATGATCGACAGCTTTCGTGACCAGATGGCCACGGGCAGCGCCCTGCAATACAGCACTTCAATGTCCAGTCATCTGGCGAACATCCAGAAAGGATTAGAAGATAACCGAACTGGTAATACGCTGAAGATTATGGGCAATGAAGGCAGAATTGCCAAGGACCTGATCGGCGCCCAGGGACAGCAGCAGAGGTTGGGAATTCAAGAGACTGGAGCCCAGCAGCGCATGAACATTGGCGCAACTGGTACGCAGCAAAGGCTGAATATTGGAGCACAAGGCACGCAAGATCGCCTATCTCTTGGAGTCAAAGGCTCTGAGGATCGGAAGAGCATCCGCACAGCAGGCTCGGAGGAGCGCCTCAATATTGGTAAGCGGTATACCGAGGAGCGCAACATGAGAGCTGATGCTCGTGGCGCAATTAGAACACTTGGTTCACGATTCTTTGGTTAATGCCTAGGACAAGCGAAGAACAGATCCAAGACTTTCTAGTTGCCCTAGACAACAATCACCGCGAGGGATTTCTTGCGTATGCCGAAAATACGTATTCGGTGTACGAAATTTGGCTCTACGCGGGTGTGCTCGGATACGAGGGTAGCTTCCCAGCGCTTGAGAAATGGCTGAAGAAGGCTTACCCAAAGCTAAATCGGCGTGAAATCATGCTTGCCGAGATCGTCAAATTAGAAGGAGATATCGACTTCTTAAGGCAACAAGTGCAAGCAGATCTGATCAAGGCAGACGCTGCAGCGACGAGAATTGCACACTTGTCAAAAGAGTTGCGTGGTCATGTCATGGACGTCGACAAGCTGACAAAAAGCCTTGATCGCAGGGGTTTAGTCATGTCAGGGGCTGACAAGGTTATGCGTGACTTGCGTGTGATCTTCAAAAGCTCTGATGAATTGCTCCCGGCTCTCGAGCTGGCGTTCGAATCTATCTGGGCTGATCTGAGCGAAGAGAAGTAATCAGGGTCAAAATTTTTCTGATACTTGTTTTGTGATTTCCCTAGGGGGTCAATAGTGAAAACTGGGTAGATTGTTTTCATGGCAGGAAGCTCAATCGCCCA
>Ga0098050_1000653_pt1 | contig 12054 bp, 6 predicted proteins | sample 14_taG_FD_77070 | JGI IMG/M metagenome (GOLD analysis project Ga0098050, IMG submission 77070) | Marine viral communities from the Subarctic Pacific Ocean - 14_ETSP_OMZ_AT15311 metaG | ecosystem: Environmental > Aquatic > Marine > Oceanic | place: Pacific Ocean | collected 2015-01-18
AAAGATTGGTGATATTGTTACCATTATTTTCTATAAAGGAAATGGTGATAGTGATGTTATTTTTAGAGATGTTATCGAAACGGTTAAGAAAGGTGATACGTTACAACTAAAACATATGGCAGGTTCTCAAGCACAAAGTCTTGATGAAGATGAAAGAAGTGTTCTTAATATTCTTTCAACTGGTAATGTTGCAACAAATCCTTACTTTGGACCAGGAAATACTAATGATGTAACTTTAGCAAGACCAGTTACCTGGTGTAGACAAACTGAAGATAAGATTATTGATGGTATTCCAACAGGAAAAGATAGGGAACTTTATGAACCAGTCATTAATCCAACAGCATATATTATTAAAAATGTTGGCGTAGGTTCAACTGCAATATATGTTGATAGTCTGAGACCATTATTTAATCCTCAAAACGAAGCAGCAAACTTGCAGTTCCAAGATAAAATTAAATTTGTTGCTCAAGAACCAAAAGTTGGTGCATCTGCAACAGCAGTTATTTCTGGATTCGGGACTATTTCTTCTGTTGTAATATCTGACGGTGGTGTTGGGTATAGCACTGCAACAGTAAGTTTTGGTTACACCTCTGCGTCTAGAGCATTTGGCACAGTAACCATAAGTGCTGGCGGAACTGTCACTGGTGTTGCAATCACCTCTCCTGGAGTTGGTTATACATATACAAGCGTACCTACTGTTCTTATATCTCCTCCAGGACATACCGAAGAAGAATGTAGTGTAAATACTTATTCGGGTGATAATGGTATTATTGTTGGATTTGGAACCACTGCTGGTCCTAAATTTATCTTTGACATTCATATTCCATATGATTCTTTCCTCAGAAACACGGTTGTTGCTGGAACTGCAGTAACAATTACTTCTATTCAGTCAAATGATTACTTCATGATTAAGAAGTCTAACGTTGGTATGGGAAATACGTTTGATGGAATATACGAGGTCTCTAGTGTAGAGACATTAGAGAGAGATGTTGTTGGAATATCAACGACAGTCAAGCGATTGTTTGTTGATGCTACCGTTGTTCCTTCGGGATACAGTACTGGAATCACAACTTCTGATACTGGTTTCGGTGACTTTAGTTGGGGAAGAATTGATGTTTCCTCAAGAGATCTCACAAGTTCTTACACTGCATACACTTCTGGTATAACTACTTCAACTAGAGTCATTAGAACAAACTTCTTGAAGTCTAAAAATTATACCGCAAACTCCTAATAAATAAAGAAAAACCTGCGTCAAATGGCTGCTATTATAACGGATCAGATTAGGATATTAAACGCAAAGAATTTTATTGCTGGAGTGAATAATTCCAGCAACTCTTATTATTCTTTTGTTGGTCTACCTAATCCTACAGATTATCAAAGTGATTGGGATAATGATCCTCCTGCACCTAAAGATAATTTCGATCAAGAGAACGATTATTGGGATACAATGATTGCTCTCAAGAAAATCGAAAGTTCTGATGCAAATCAAGTGGTTCCAAAAAGAACATGGAATTCTGGTACTGCTTATGACATGTATCGTCATGACTATAGTAGAACTAATACGGCAAAGATTTCTGGGTCAACTTCATTATATCTTGCAAATTATTTTGTAATGAATAGTGATTTTAGAGTCTACATTTGTCTACACAATGGAATAGACCCAGACAATCCTACAGGAAAGGCATCTTTGGATGAACCAACTTTCACTGATTTGGAACCAAGAAGTGCAGGAACTAGTGGAGATGGATATATTTGGAAGTATTTGTATACTATTAAACCTAGTCAGGTAGTAAAATTTGAGTCTACCCAATATATGCCCGTTCCGGCAAATTGGGGAACTGCAACTACTAATGCAGCAGTTAGAGATAACTCGATTGATGGTAGCATCAAAATTGCAACTATTACCAATCGTGGAGTTGGTTTAGGAACAGCAAATGCAACTTATACAGGAGTTCCTATTAGAGGAGATGGAACTGGAGCAGAATGTACTATTGTAATCAATGGTAATCAACAAGTAGGGCAAGTAATTGTTTCTAATCAGGGTTCTGGGTACACTTATGGAAATATTGATTTGGTTGCTGGTGGAGTTCCTACAGGAACCACTAGACCAACCTTTGATGTAATCATTCCTCCACAAGGAGGACATGGTGCAGATATTTACAGAGAATTGGGAGCATACAATGTTCTTCTCTATTCTAGAATTGAAAATGATAATGAAAATCCAGATTTTATTACTGGAAATCAAATATCTAGAATTGGAGTTGTAGAAAATCCAGATCAGTTTGGTTCATCCTCAAAATTGGAATTGAGTAAGGCATCTGCTGTAAGTGCGCTTAAACTGGTAGGAACTGGATACAGCACTGCAACCTTTACAGCAGATGCATATTTTACCCAAACAGTATCCACAGGATCAACTGCTGTAGGAAGAGTTGTTAGTTACGACCAGACTACTGGGGTTCTTAAATTTTGGCAGGATAGAAGTGTTGCAGGATTTAATACGGTTGGAACAGCACAAACTCAACCCACATATGGATTTGATTTAACAGAATTTACATCAACTCCCGGAACAGGTGGAAGTGTATCTATCACTCCATCTACTGGTTCAAATTTAAATATAGATGAAAACTTTACTGGTATATCTACGGTAATAAATAATCGTACTTACTATCTTGGTCAGAGTTTTACGAGCGGTGTTGCCAACCCTGAGGTTAAAAAACACTCTGGGAATATTATTTACGTTGACAACAGACCATCTATAACAAGATCGTCAAACCAAAAAGAAGACATAAAAGTTATTTTGCAGTTCTAAAGAATTATGCCTCAACAAACGAATCTCAACGTAGCGCCATATTTTGACGATTTTGATCCCGCTAACGATTACCACAAGGTATTATTCAAACCTGGATATCCTGTTCAGGCAAGAGAGTTAACAACTCTTCAGTCTATACTGCAAAATCAAATTGAAAAATTTGGACAGCACTTTTTTAAGGAAGGTGCTAAAGTAATTCCTGGAAACACTGCATATACTAGATTATATTATGCAATTCAATTGGATAATAATTTCCAAGGGGTTCCTGTATCTGCATATGTAGACCAGTTAGTTGGAACAAAAATCACTGGAGTTAGATCTGGTGTAACCGCTGTTGTTGATAGTATTATATTACCTGAAGATTCTGAGAATGGAAATATAACCCTTTATATTAATTATTTGGGTTCTAGTACAACAAACAATCAAACTCAAACATTTTTTGATGCAGAAACATTAACTTGTAATGAAGTTATTATTTCTGGATTGCTTGGTAATACGACTATTCCTGTTGGATCTGCTTTTGCGAGCACTATAGCATCTAATGCTGCTGCAACTGGATCCGCTTTTTCTGTAGAGAATGGTGTTTACTTTATTAGGGGTAGTTTTGTTAATGTTAATAGAGAAACTTTAGTTCTTGATCAATATAGCAATACTCCAAGTTATAGGATTGGTTTTTTCGTTGATGAGGAAATCGTTACTGCAGATTTAGATGAATCACTTAATGATAATTCTCAAGGATTTAATAACTATGCTGCTCCTGGTGCAGACAGACTTAGAGTTAGTGTAAGTTTATTCAAAAAACCTTTAGATGACTTTAGTGATGATAATTTTATTCTACTTGCAACTGTAATTAATGGAGTTATCCAAACTGCCTCTTTACAGACAAATCAGGCAGGTGGATATCTCAACAAAGACTGGACTGATATTCTAGCAAGAAGAACTTTCGATGAGTCTGGACATTATTATGTAAAACCATTTGATGTTTCTGTTGCAGAGGCACTAAACAATCAAGTTGGAAACAATGGAATATTTAATGCAGGTCAATTTACTCCCGGAGGAGTAACTCCTACTGATAATCTTGCTCTTTACAAACTCTCCCCTGGAAAAGCATATGTAAAAGGGTATGAAATTGAAACTCTTAATACAACATATATTGATGTAGATAAACCAAGAACTACAAAAACTTTAGAAAATCAAAATTTCATTTATAATACAGGTGCAACTTTCAAAATTAATAGTGTTTATAGAGCACCTACAGTCGGAGTTGGTAATACTTTCGTTGTAAGTTTACGAGATCAAAGAGTTGGAGTTAACTCTGAAAGTGCTCCAGGAAAAGAAATTGGTCTTGCAAGAGTATATGACTTTAGACTTGAATCTGGATCTTACAGTATATCTAATGCAAATACAAATCAATGGGATTTGTCACTGTATGATGTACAGACAACAACTGAAATTGCTTTAAATCAGTCACACACTCTAACTGTCCCCACTTTTGTAAAAGGAAATTCTAGTGGTGCTACTGGTTTTTTAAGACACCCTGTAAGTGCAGGAACTGCTGTTACTGTATATGATAGTAAGGGAACTTTTGTTGCTAATGAAAGACTATCTTTTAATGGACTTGAAGATGGAAGAATTGCTATTGCAGTTACTGAAAATAAAATTTCTAACGTAAAATCTGTATATGGTTCTTCAAACACTTTAGATCTTGCTGATGGAATCACTGGAATTAATACTTTTAGTGCAAATGTACTCCAATCCAATAAGTTTACAGTTGGTATTGCTACCATTAGTCCCAAGTCTGGTGGAGTTAGCACGATTACTGCTCCAAATCAACTGTTTCCCGGAACAGTTATCAAAGAAAATGATTTAGTTAGGTATACTGATACTACTCCAGGACTAACTGAAGACCCAATTATTGCCAGAGTTACTGGTGTTGGCACTGCAACTGTTAGTATTGAAGGTGTTGCTACTGTTTCTGGAATTGCAAGTGGATTCTTACCTGCAACTACCTTAAATGTTACTGATCTACAAGTTCTCAATACAGAACTTTCCAAATCTTCTGATAATACTTTATACACCCTTTTACCAAAAGCAAACGTAGCAGCAGTAGATATTGCTGAATCTGTTGTTACTATTAGAAAAACTATTAGTGTTGATATTGCATCTGAACAACTCTCTGTTGCGGCTGAAGCAGGAACTAATGAAACTTTCCTTCCTTTTGATGATGAGAGATATGTTCTTATCAGATCCGATGGAAAAACTGAACAACTTAGTTCAGATAGATTTGAACTATCGTCAGATGGAAAATCTTTGCAGATTAGAAATCTTGGAACTGATAATAGTGGAGCAACCCTGATTGCCACTCTAAGAAAGACAAATCCAAAGTCTAAAGTAAAAATTAAAAATAGAGTAAAATCTATCATTGTTGATAAATCTAGACTTCAGGGATCTGGAATTGGAACCACTACACTTAATAATGGTCTTACTTACGGAAACTATCCATATGGAACTAGAGTTGAAGACCAATTAATTTCGTTAAATTCTCCAGACATTATCTCAATTCAAGGAATCTTTGAATCTGCAGATACAAGTGTCGCTTCTGCTCCTAAGGTATCCCTTCTTAATATTATTAGTCCTTCTACGACCACATCCGATATGTTAATCGGAGAAAGAATAGTTGGTCAAACTAGTGGTGCTGTAGCAATAGTTGCTGAAATTGTAGATGCATCTACAATTTCTCTTATCTATAAAAATGAATCTGTGCTCATTGAAGGCGAAACTATTGAATTTGATGAGTCTAATATTAATGCTAGAGTTTCTGTTTTAACCACACCTAGTTTCAATATTTCTTCAAACTACACATTCAGAACTGGTCAAGAAGAAACTCTTTATTCTTATGGATCTATAAAAAGAAAACTAAAGAGCAGCGCACCAGTAAACCAGTTAAAGGTTTACTTTACCTCTGCGTATTTTGATACAACTGATAATGGTGATATTGTAACTGTAGATTCTTATAGAAACTTTGATTATTCTGAAGAAATCAAAACAGTTAATGGATATAGAACCAGTGATATTATTGATTTGAGACCAAGAGTTTCCGAATATAGTGTTGCCGAAAATGTTAGATCTCCATTAGAGTTTGCAGGGAGAGTTTTTAATGGGGCAGGACAATCAGTTCAGCATATTTTAGCGTCTGACGAAGCTATTACTGCTGATGTTGATTACTATCAAGGAAGAATTGATAGAGTTTTCCTCTCTAAAGATGGAAGATTTCAGGTTGTTTATGGAACTCCTTCTGATGATCCGGTAAACCCAAATCCTATTGATGATGCAATTGAAATTTGTACTATAGAATTGCCGCCATATCTCTTTAATGTTAGTGACGCAAAACTAGCATTTAACCAGCATAAGAGATATCGTATGCAGGATATCAAAAGACTTGAAGATAGAATTAGAAGTCTTGAATATTATACTACTCTTTCTTTATTAGAGAAAGAAACTGCAAACTTATTTGTTTCTGATTCAGAAGGTTTAAACAGATTTAAATCAGGATTCTTCGTAGATAATTTCTCTGGATTCCAAACTCAAGATGATAGTTTTGATATTAAGAATTCTATTGATATAAAGTATAACGAACTTAGACCAAAACATTATACCAATTCGGTTGACATGATTCTTGGTCCTGTTGTTGACAGAGACCCTAATGCAGATTCTAGTGTTGCTGCTATTGAGGGTAATAATGTAAGAAAAGGAGATGATGTCCTAACTCTTGATTATGCTGAAGTTGAATATATTACTCAAGCATTTGCAACTAGAACTGAAAGTGTTACTCCATTCCTTATTAGTTTCTGGAATGGAACCATGGAGTTAACTCCATCAACTGATAGTTGGGTGGATACAACTCGTTTAGAAGCAAAAACTATCATGCAAGAAGGTGACTATAATGAAACTTTTAATGCACTTGTAGCAAATGGGGAAATTGACCCTCAAACTGGGTTTGGTCCAATTCTTTGGGATTCTTGGGAAACTAACTGGGGTGGCATTACAGATGAAACTTCCACTAGGAGAAGAGTTATTAATAATGGACCAAACACCATTCATCGTCAAGGACCTGGTGGTAGAGCTAGAATTAGTAGAAGCACCAGAACTGTAACTGATCAGGTTATTGAAGAAACTCTTGTAAGTAGAGTTCAAAGTGGTGTTCAATCTAGAGATGGAATTAGAACTATTGTCACTGAACAATTTGATACCAATTCTCTAGGAGACAGAACTATCAGTAGAGATTTGATTGCAAATATGAGATCTAGAAACATTGAATTTGTTTCTAAAAAAATGAAACCCCTTACAAGATTGTATGCATTCTTTGATGGGGTAGATGTTACCAGGTATTGTGTACCCAAACTACTTGAAATTTCCATGAATAGTGGAACATTCCAAGTTGGAGAAACTGTAACTGGGGCAATTGTAAGAACAGGTCTTTCTGAAGAATCTAATGAGACTTCTCCTAGAATTACCTTTAGAGTTGCTCAGTCAAATCATAGAGAGGGTGCTTACGATAGTCCAACAAAAACTTTCCGGGAAAATCCTTATACTAATCGCCCACTTGCAAATTCATATTCATCAACATCAACAATTTTAAATGTTGACACTCTTTCTCTTTCGGAACAACCCCAAGGTAGTTATTTTGGGCATGTTCAGACAGGAATGACGTTTGTTGGAGAAACAAGTGGAGCACAAGCCACCTTAGATGATGTAAGACTCATTGCTGATTTGTCATCTACTATTATTGGTAGCCTTTTCATTCCTGATCCAAATAATGTCAACTTCCCTAAATTTGAAACAGGAACAAAAACATTTACTCTAGTAAATGATATTGATAACAATCAGGATTTAGCATCTACTATTGCAGAAGAAGCATTTACTTCTACTGGTACTTTAGAAACGGTTCAAGAAAATATCCTTTCTATTAGAAACGCAAGGATAGAACAAAGAAGAGAATTCCAAGATAGAAACGTGGAGCAAACTCTTGGTACAGAAGTAGTTAACTCTAATGTAGTCAGTACGCAACAAAGAACTCAAACAATCATTACTTGGTATGACCCACTTGCACAATCTTTCTTAGTTGAAGACGAAACTGGTTGCTTCTTAACCAGTTGTGATGTGTTCTTCAGAACAGTTGATGATTTGGATGTCCCAGTTGTCTTCCAACTGAGATCTATGGATAATGGTCTCCCAACTACTAAAATTCTTCCTGGTTCTGAGATTGTTTTAGACCCATCTGATATTGAAACTTCCTCTGACGGATCTATTGCTACAAACGTTCAATTTAAATCACCTGTTTATGTTGAAGGTGGTAAAGAATATGCGATATGTTTAGCATCCAACTCTACTAAGTATACTGTATATATTTCTAGAATTGGTGAAAATGATTTATTAACTGACACGTTTATCTCTAACCAACCATATCTTGGTTCACTATTCAAATCTCAAAACAATACCACTTGGGAACCAAGTCAGTGGGAAGATCTTAAATTTACTTTGTATAGAGCAGATTTCATAGAAAGTGGAAGTGTTGAGTTCTACAGTCCAGAACTCACGCAAGGAAATGCTCAGATTGCCAAGTTACTTCCCGATCCTATTTCAATCGCATCTAAAAAAATCAGAGTTGGTCTGGGAACAACTGTTGGAGACTCTGGATATCAAATTGGAAATACATTCTTCCAAGATGGAACCAACGCTACAGGAGACCTTGTAGGCACTGCTGGATCCGTGACAGGGACTCTTAGCGTATCTAACCCTGGTATAGGTTATACGCCTGCTGATGGTTCTCATACGTTCGCTGGGGTGAACCTCATCACACTGACGGGTAGTGGTAGAGGTGCAACTGCAGAAATTAGTGTCCTTAATGGTGGTATCGTTGCTTCTGGAGCAACCATTACTGCTGGAGGTTCTGGTTATGTAGTTGGAGATGTCCTTGGAATTTCTACTATCGGCATTGCCACTATCGGTAGAGATGCCAAACTCACTATAACTGGAATAGGAGTTACAAACGAACTTATTCTTGATAATGTTCAAGGTAATTTTGTTGTTGGTGGTGGCAAATCAATGAACTACTTCGACAGTGTTGGAGTTGCCAAGACATTAAATAACGATCTTCCAGGTGCTCCAGGAGGAGATGTTCAAATTGCATCTATTGTTACTATTAACGATGGTCTGCACATGAATATTAGTCATCAAAATCATGGAATGTATTTCACTGAAAATGATGTTAGACTTTCTGGAGTAAAACCTGACATCAAACCAACAACGCTCTCTGTAGCGTATCCATCAGACTCTACATCAGGTCTCACGGTTGGACTTGGTGCAACATTTGCTACATTTGAGAATGTCGGAGTTGGAACAACTAACTCAGGTTTACTTCTTATTGGTGATGAAATAATCACATACACTAATGTAACTGGAAATACTATTGGTGGAAATATTGTAAGAGGTCGTAATCCAAAATCGTATCCAGCAGGAACTCCTGTATTTAAATATGAATTGTCTGGTGTAAGTCTTGACAGAATTAACAAGACGCATTCTCTAGCAGATGTAACGGAATCTGATCCATTCACATTCGATTCTTATAAAATTAAACTCGACATGAGTGCAAACACTGGAACTGCTAGAAATACTGATGTTGGATTCCCTCAGTTATTCCTCAATCGCTCTAAATCCACAGGTGGTACAAAGGTTAGAGCAACTCAAAATATGCCATTTGAACTGATTACTCCTAATGTACATAATATGACAGTTCCTGGAACATCTATTAATGCTGAACTAAGAACTACTACATCTGCGAGTTTCAGTGGAACAGAAGTTCCTTTCTTAAATGCAGGATTTAGTGATATCATTATCAATCAGAAGAATTATTTTGATTCTCCAAGAATGATTGCATCTAAAATTAATGAAGATGCAAACTTAACTACAGTTCCTGGGTCTAAATCAATGAACATGAGAATGTTCTTGAACACTGTTGATACAAGACTTACCCCGGTCATTGATACTCAGAGAGTAAGTGCTGTACTTACATCAAACAGAGTAAATAATGTTGTTACAAACTATGCAACTGATTCTAGAGTAGATAGTATTGAAGAAGATCCCACAGCATGTCAATATATTTCTAAGGAAATTGTATTAGAAAATTCAGCATCTTCTATCAAGATTATACTTTCTGCTCATATCAATATTGATGCAGACATTAGAGCATTCTACTCTGTAGCAAACGAACCTGGATTTGAACCAACCTTCTCACCATTCCCAGGTTATTCTAACCTTAATACTAGAGGTCAGGTAATTGCTCCACAAAATAATAACGGTCAACCAGATGTATTCATAGTTAAGTCTAATACTCTGGCTCATGATTCTGCTCTTGTGGATTATAGAGAATATACATTCTCTATCGATAATTTACCCTCGTTTAAAACTTACAGAGTAAAACTAAATCTAACATCCAATAATCAGTGTTATGTTCCTAGAATTAAGGAATTGAGGGTAATAGCTTTAGCATAATATGGATTTCTACGAACTGGACGGAAATAAGGATCTCGCAAGAGATCCTGAAACCAATGCAATTGTTAATGTAAATGGTTTAGATTATTCTCAGTATCTTTCCACTAAAAGTGTTAAGAATGAAAAGAATCAAAAAGTACATACAATAGAGCAAGACCTTGCTAATGTAAAAGGTGAACTTGACGAGATTAAATCTTTACTAAAGGAGTTACTAAATGGATCCCGATCAAATTGAATTGAAAAATTTATCTAAAAGTTTTGCATATCAACAGATTGCAACTGATATAGATAATTGTAATGATCGCGATATGTTAAAAAATATTGCAAAGTCTTTTGCAAAACTTTATTACAAACAGCAAGAAACAATGTCAGTAATAGGACTTCCAGATGCCATCTAAAAATATTACTTTTGACCCCGACTCTGGTGTACCATATGGAGCAAATCTAACTATTCAAGGTGGTTCAGATTTTAATGCAAATCTAAACGTTTATACAACGTCAAACTCGGCATTTGATCTTACTGGATACACAGGATCAGCAGCAATGTCTAAAAGCGTTGCTGTTGGAGCAACACTTGGAATTACCGCATCCTTTACCGTTGGGTTCACTAGTGCTTATGATGGTAAAATAAAACTTTCACTTAATTCTACATCTACCAGAAGTTTAACCGAAGGTAGATATGTATATGATGTAATTGTTGCCGCAGGAGGAACTTATTATTCTCTTGTTAATGGCAATATATATGTTTATAATCCAGTATCAGCAGCACCCTAAATACACTTAGGAAACTTGTGGAATAAATGGCGCAACCAGCAAGTAGAGCAGATTTAATTAACTATTGCAAAAGACAACTGGGAGCACCAGTACTAGAAATCAACGTTGCCGATGAGCAAATAGATGATCTAGTTGATGATGCCCTGCAGTTATTTCATGAGAGACACTTTGATGGTGTAGTTCAAACATACTTAAAGTATAAAGTAACACAAGATGATATAGATAGAGGTAGAGCGAGAGGTGGTAGTAGCACTGAAGGAATTGTGACTACAACCGCAAGTTCTAATATTGATGGAGCTAGTGTAACATTTTCATACGAAGAAAATAGTAATTATATTCAAGTTCCGCCAGCAGTAATTGGTATCAATAAAGTTTTTAGATTTGATAACAGTACAATATCTGGGGGAATGTTTAGTCTAAAGTATCAGTTATTTTTAAATGACTTATATTTTTTCAATTCATTAGAAATGTTGTCATATGCAATGACAAAAACATATCTTTCGGACATTGATTTTCTATTAAATACAGAGAAACAAATACGATTTAATCAGAGACAAGATAGATTGTATTTGGATATTGATTGGGGTAATGTACAAAAAGACGAATATATTATACTTGATTGTTGGAGACTTTTAGATCCAAATGATTTTGCAAGAGTTTATAATGATTCATTTTTAAAAAGATATCTTACTGCTTTAATAAAAAGACAGTGGGGTCAAAACTTAATTAAGTTCCAAGGGGTTAAACTTCCAGGTGGAATTGAACTGAATGGCAGACAGATTTATGATGATGCAGAAAGAGAGTTGGATAAGATAAAGGAGCAGATGTCTAATACTTATGAATTACCACCTTTAGATATGATAGGGTAAGATTATGCTTAATCCATATTTTACACAAGGTACTACTGGTGAGCAAAATCT
>Ga0098050_1000671_pt1 | contig 11897 bp, 7 predicted proteins | sample 14_taG_FD_77070 | JGI IMG/M metagenome (GOLD analysis project Ga0098050, IMG submission 77070) | Marine viral communities from the Subarctic Pacific Ocean - 14_ETSP_OMZ_AT15311 metaG | ecosystem: Environmental > Aquatic > Marine > Oceanic | place: Pacific Ocean | collected 2015-01-18
GAGTTAAGAAACGATATGTCAATCTTAATGGAAAGAATGGATAAAATTGGCGAAAAGCTTGACAAACTCTTCGAAGTTAAGTAAAATAGGTATATAGGAAATAAGAATGTCAAAAAGAAGAAATAGAAAAAGAAGCGGTGGAATAGCTAGAAAAGACTATACTAAAGGTGGTAGAGTTGGATATGCTGATGGTGGTAGAGGTCGAGATGAGTTTGATCAAAGCTACAGTATAAACATTCCCGGTACTCCCGGATATAATCCTGATCTACCTACTAAAGTACCCAATGCTCCTTTTGGTGGACCTCCCGGAGGTACTCCTGCACCAACTCCTGCACCAACTCCTGCACCGACTCCTGCACCTACACCTTCTCCAGCAAGAGAAAAAATGGAACAGGCTTTAGCTGGTGATACATCGTTTATGCCACAAATAGATACCCCTATTTTAGTTAAAGAAGGTGAACAACTAGAAGCTGATAAAATAGATAGAAAAGCTGATCTGACTACTAAAACAGCTACTATGCCTGAACTAGCAGATGCAGAACAAGTAACTACTACAGCTCAAGCAAAAGCTCCTAAAGATTTGACAGCTCAAACCGTTGATGCGGAACTTGTTACTGAAGCTCCTGAAGTTACAGCAGCTACAGGAACTGTTAGTGAAGATGCTCAAGCTGATGCAGCTAAAGTTACTAGAGTTGATCCTATTGAAGCTGCTACTGTAGAAATAATTCCTGGTGCTTTAACAGAAAGAGTGGTAGGAACTTTAAGTGATGGTTCTAAAGCTCAAGCAGCTCAGATAGCTGGTGTAAGTTTAGCTAGAATTACAAGAGCTAAAACTCAATTACGTAAAGCTGGTTTAAGTAATGAAGATATTATAGAACTTGGTAATGACCCTGAAACTCTTGAAGCTAGGCTTATGGAGTTTACAGATGAACAACGAGGTTTAATTGCTGGTTTACCTGAAGAAGCTTTAGTATCTAATCAGTTAGATACATTATTAACTGGTATTGAAGAAGGTAATATTCCAACGTGGGCTGCACCTGCTGTAGCTAGTGTAGAAGCTATGTTAGCACAGCGTGGTATGTCAGCATCTACGGTGGGTAGAGATGCTTTGTTTAATGCTATTATACAATCAGCACTACCAATGGCTCAAGCAAATGCTCAAGCTATACAACAAAATATTGCACAAGATAAAACTGCAGATATTAGACAAGCTGAGTTTAACCAACAAACAGCTATAACTAATGCTAATAATGTTTTTCAATTAGACTTAGCTCAGTTTAGTGCTGATCAACAAACTGCATTGTCTAACAGTAAGTTTTTACAAACTGTAGGTTTAGCAGAAGCAAATAATAGACAACAAGCTACAATTCAAAATGCTGTTCTTATGTCTCAGGCTAATTTAGCTGAAGCAGATTTTTATCAAAAAGCACAAATTAATAATGCTAATGCTTTCTTGCAAATGGATTTATCAAATTTAAGCAATGAGCAACAAGCTAATGTTATACGTGCTCAAAACGAACAACAAACATTATTAAGTAATCAATCAGCAGTAAATGCTTCAAGACAATTTAATGCTACGAGTGAAAACCAAACTCAACAGTTTATTACAGGATTAGCAAACGATATAGAAAAATTTAATGCATCTCAAATAAACAATGTTGAAATGTTTAATACAGAACAAAACAATGCTAGACAAGCTTTAGCATTTTCATCTGAAGTTGATTTACGTAAAGCCAATGCTAACATGACAAATCAAATGAAACAGTTTAATGCTGATGCAGAATTTAAAAGAGAAAGATTTAATATTGAAAATGCAAGAATTGTAGAGCAATCAAACTTAGCATGGAGAAGACAAGTTAATACAGTAAACACTGCTGCACAAAACGATGTCAACATGCAAAACTCTATTAACTCTTTTAATATATCTTCTCAAGCTTTATCATTTATGTGGCAAGAGCTTAGAGATGAAGCAGACTATGCTTTTAAAGCTGGTGAAAATGAAAAAGCAAGACTTGCAGCTTTACTATCTACAGCAGTAGCTAGTGATCCTGATAGATATGCAGCATATTCATCACAGATATCAAAGTTAATAGGTTTATTTACAGACACCTCCGGAGGATAAGATGGGTTGGTTAAGAAAAAAAGCCAAGCAAATTGGTAAAGGAATTAAAAAAATTGGAAGTAAAATAGCTGGTGCTGTTAGAAAAGTTACAAGAAGTAAAGCTTTTAAAGTTATAGCAGCAATTGCTTTAGCTACTGTTGTAGGTCCTGCAGCATGGGCAACATGGGGTGCAGGTGGTAGTGGTACGTTTTTAGCTAACTTATCTGCTCAGACTGCAGCAGTTACAGGTGGGGCTTTTGGCTCAACGTTAGCTCAACAACAAGCAGCAGCAGGTACAGTTCAAGCAACTGTAGCTCCGGGTACTTTTGCATCAACACTACCAAGTACAGCTTCAGCAGGAACTAGTACAGCTATGAGTGCTGTCACACCTACAGCTACAGCTTTTGAAACAACATTAGCTGCAGCACCAGCAGGAACACCAGCTACTGCAAATGTATTTACAACAGTTGGTCAAGGTATAGAAAAATTTGCAACTAAACATCCTTTTATATCAGGTGTAGCAGGTTCAGTAGCAGGTGGTGTAGCTGTTGGAGCTATACAAGCTAAACTAGCTGGTGATCCTGAAACACAAGGAGTACAAGTTGGAGAGTCTGCACAAGAACGTAGTGCACTAGCAGAATTATATTCAGGTTACCAAGCTAAATATGGTAGTAACGCTGTAAAAGAATACATGTTAGGTATGAATTTTGGATATGATAGCGTTGGATATCAAACCACAGCATAAGGATATATTATGAGTAAAGAGAATACAAGAGATTTAATTTTAGAACGTAGCCTTACAGGTGCTATTGAAAAAACTATTAATCAATTTAATAAAGATGGCTTTGATTATTTTTCAGACGAAGCTACAGGTGTTGATAGACCAAAGATTAGAATTAGAAAATCTTTTAATCAAGGTGGGCTTAACGAACTAGTAGATTTAAAAACTCAAGGGTCAGTAATACCGGGACAATCTTTAACAAATGCTCCAGAAAAACCTTATGCATGGGAAACCCCACCCGAATTTACTAATCCTCATGAAGCTATTGATTATATTTTAGTTACGTTACTGGAACCAGAAACAATTAAAAATATTTCAAAAAGTTTAACAGCCGGAGCATCTTTAATTGACATTACAAATGTGTTATTGTACTCAGGTTTTACAGGTGGTAAGTGGACTCCTGATCTTATGATATTATTAATGGAACCAACTATTTATATTTTAATGGCTATTGCTGAAAGATTAGATGTTGAATATTTAATTGATAATGAAGATGAGGATGATAATTTAGTAGCTGGTGCAGACGTAGCAGCAGTGCTTTCATCTGAACCAGAACAACCAGAAATCTTTAAAGAAATGGAAAGTCAAATTAAAGAAAAGGACTTTACTCCAGCAAAAATTCCTAAATCTATTTTAGAAAAAGTAGAACAAGGTACAAAAAGTTTATTAGGTAAATAATTATGGCAGATAACAGATCAATATTTGAACAAATGAGTGGGACTTTAGGAAGTCAATACTCACAAACGCTTGGAATTTTGGCTAGAAACAATAAGAAAAGAGATAAAGAAGCTAGAAGAAAAGCTTTAATAGGTTCTGTTCTTTTTAGTACTTTAAGCGAAGGTGCTAAGTATTTAAAAAATGATCTTACTAATAAGATAGCAGAATTAAAAGATAAAGCCACGTGGGATGAAAATTACACAAAAGAGCTATGGAGACAAGGGTCAGAGATTAAAGCAGAAGAAGCAGCTGTTAGCAAAAACCCTTCGTATTTTTATAAAATGGCAGCAGATAATATAATGAATTCTCCTTATGGTGCTGATATTGCTAGAGCTGGTGGTGTTCAAAATTTAACTCCAACAGCTTATAAAGCTTATCAAGATTTAGTAAAAGCACGAGAAGCTGAATACATAACTATTCATAAAAAAAGAATGGCAAACCCTACAGCATCGTTTGCAACCTTTAAAGAATTTTCTCAAGGTGATAGAGATATGCTAACTCTTCAAGCTAATAATTTAAGAGATGATTTATCAAATAGAAATTTATTTTTTGCTGCATTAAAAAAATTAGGCGTGGGTAAAGATAAAGAAATTAAATTTAATGCTGAGTTAGGTCGTATGCGAACTGAACAAGAAGAAAGATATGCAGCAGCAGAAGCTTATGTAGCTCCATTAGATGTTACTAAATTTATAAACTATGATGTAGACGGACAAGCTCTTTTTACGTTGGGAGCTACTGTAGATAGAACAAAAAGTGATCAAGAAAAAACAAAATTAAGAGAAGAACTTACTAATTCTGATAAAAATACTTTATGGGAAGGGTATTCTTTTAATGAAGAAACCGGAGCATACGCAATGAATAGTCTTCCCTTAGATCAACTTGAAAAAAATAATGTAACAAGACACGCAGGTTCTCCTTTTAAAATAAAATATTTAAAAGGTATGAAATTACAAAAAAGAACTGGTAAGCTTGATGCACAAGGTATGCTACAATTTACAGGAGATGATGATCCTTTAGGAGTAATTCCTTATTTAGTTGATGATATTTATACTAAAGAACGAATTATAGAAGCTCAAGAAAAAGCACAAGAACTTAATGATCCTACTTACATAAGGATGAGTAAAGAAAAAAGATATGGTCTTGCTGTTCAACAACTACTTAATGATGGTAATATTAGATTTAGTGATAACTGGGGTGTAGGGGGTTGGAACAACTATGTTTATATTCCATTAAATAGAAATCTTTCTCCCAGTGATTTACAAAATTCTAAGAATCCAAATAGTAACAGTAACAAAGCAGACCTTGCTGCTACTATAACAAGGCAAACTGAAATTAAAAATGCAGAAGATTTTGAAGAAGTGTACTCTAAATACTTAGAAAAAAGAACAGATGCTGCAAACATAAGTGGAGATATAGAAGAGTTAGAGTTTTTAGAATCTATTAAAGGGGTTGAATCAAAAGCTTCTGAAGAAGCTAGGTTAATGTTTATAATTAATCCACCTAAAGAATTAACTGGTACGATGCTTTCTTTGGGAGACGGTAAAGGAGTTGTTGTAGGAAGTAAAAATGAAAACTATAATTATTATTACGAGCTTTTTAAAAATAATGCTGATACTAACTATGGTCCTAGTGAAGCAATAGAAAAATTATTAAACTTAAAAAACTCAGAAGACTCTGAAGTTTCTACTGATAAAGATAAGATGGAAGTTCCAGAGCCTGTTATACGTGATGATTTAAAACCTAAAACTCCAAGTGATATCTATTATAAAAACGAAAGTGATAGAGCACCAGCAAGTTTATTAGCTCAATCAGTATTAAATAGACCTGTAAAAACTATTACAGATATTGATGAAGTCTTAGATAAAATAGACACAGTTGATTCTGTTAAAGATTTAAAAAACTTTAAAGCTAAAATAATTAAAGGTATAAAAGATTCTTATAAAGAAGATACAGGTGAAAGATTAGTTAATGTAAACAATTTAAGTCTTGATGATTATAAAAAGTATTTAACTATGTATAGATCAAGCTTTATACAAGACAACCGAGATTTATTTCAACAACCTACATCTTTATTAGCAGGTAATTAATACATGCCTTTTTATAATAGTCCTCCGTCTGTGGAAGAAGAAAAAGAAAAGCAACTTACTTCTACTTCTACATTTTTAACAGCTTCTCCTTCTAAAACAACAAACATTGTAGAGCCTGTTAAGTCTTATGGGTTTCTTTCTAGTGCTCCTGTAGGAGCTAAACCTGAAAGCATATCTGAAAGTTTAGGGTACGATTATAACGTAGCTGATTTTAGAAATAACAAGCAGGTTCAAGAAGCTTGGGAAAGATTTTATGATTCAGCAGAGTTAAAAGACTATGATAACGATGTAGTTGAATACTTAAGAGATGCTGAATATAGTGTTACATCTGTGGGTCTTAGAAGCCAACAAATGAAAAACTGGGGTGAGCAAACTAGAAAAGATTATACAGCTTTACAAAGAGCATTTAAAAAAGCTAATGGCTTGGGTAATGCTCAAGAACGCTTTAAGTTTGCAGGTAATTTAGCAGTTGATATTTTAGGTGATCCTTTTAACTGGGCTGGTGTTGCTTTTGCAATACCTACTATGGGTGCTTCTCTTACTGTTAATGCAGCAGCTAACACAGCTTTAAGAGTAGGTTTAAACAAATCAGTTAAATCTAAGTTAAAAAAAGAAGCTATAAAAAATACTGGTTCAATAGCTTTGTATGGTGCAGCCGAAGGTGTAACTTGGGGTGGAGCATATGAGTTCTTTTCTCAAGAAGCTGATAAAGAAATAGGAATACAACAAGGTCCGACTGACTGGAAAAAGGTAGGGCAAGTTGCTGCTCTTGGTGGTGCTTTTGGTGCAGTAGTTCCCGGAGCTATTGGTGGTATTAGTAATTCATTATTTCTTAGAAAACTTTATAACTTTTCAAACGAAGATAACATTTATCATCAAGCTGCTAAGTTAGCAATTGATAGTGAAAAAGTTATAGATGTTAATATGTCTGACCCGTCTACTAAGATTGTATTTTTTAAAAATCAAAAAGGTAGTAAGGGCAGACAAAAGAAAGGATCACAATTAGAAATTGTACCTCTTACTCGTAGAACTTATAAACAATATATTGTTCCTCAAGCTAAAGCAGTAGGTAAAGAAAGTTTTGAAGAAGTAAATTCATTTCAAAAGTTTTTAAAATTTAATGATGTTATTGAAGATAATGCTTTTTTAGTTATTAGACATGGTAAAAATAAAGCAGGTCGTATAACTAAGCAAGTCGAACCAATGACAGAAATGAATGGTAGGCTTTCTGCTGTATCAAAAGAATACTTAGAAGAATATTTTAATGTTCCAACACGTAGACAATACTGGAAACAAGTTGGAAGTTTTAGAGACAAAGATGCTATAACCCACACACAGGTTGATGATCAAAGTGTAGAAGGTTTACTTTATGCTAGACAAGCTGGTATATCTGAAAAAGAAATAGCAGAACGTGCAGCTAAATATGGTATTGATATTGAAGATGTAGATGCAGCAGGATACAAACAGTTTAAAGAAATGGTTCAAGACAATGCTAATCTTGATGCGACTGATGTTAAACTTACACTGTTACATAAACTTATTTCACAGACAGTTGGTAAAGCAACAACAAAATATTTAAAATTAGCTGAGAACAATGATGCTTTAGTAGAGTACTTAGAAAGTTTAGTTCCCGGAGCTACAAATAAATTATTTAAAAGAAGAAAGACTGGAGTTAATGAGTTTGTTTACGGTGAAAACAAAGGTAACTCAGATGGTTTTTATTTAACTAATTTAGAAATAGCATTAAACAGATCAGGTAAAACTGGTATTCATGCTATGATTACTCCTGAAGAAAACGATCAACTACTAGCTTTAATGATGTCTGGTGGTAAAGTTAAAACTTATGGTGGTAAGAAAATTTCTGAAACAGCTAAAACAGCTTATTTTGGTGATGGTAAAAATATAATGGGAATTAAAAAGTTACTTCAACATGCTTTTGATGAAGGAGATGAATCAGGTTTATTTGCTTTTACAGGACAAGTTAAAAATTATTTCCCACAAAAACTACAGCATTCTAAAATTGAAGCTGATAGATTAGGTTTTGAAGATACAATAATTAGAGCTGGACATGCAGACCCTATTAATGACGTAGTACCTACTAAATTTTTTAATAGTAAGGGAGAGTTAATAGATGGGTTTGATCTTAAATCTATGCCAAAAGATAAAGAGATTTGGGGTAGAGATTTTTTAGCAGAAGCTGGTGAAAATTTAGATAAAGCTAGAGAGCTAAAAGCTGCAGCTATTGTTGATGATATGCTTGAAAGAAGATGGACTCCTTATACAGACAATGCGTTACAAGGTATTCCTGATATTATTAAAGGTGGTCATAGTTTTATGAAACATCGAGTCTTTGATAAAGTTCCTCATATTGAAATGTTACCTTATATTGAAACAGATGTAGCCAAAGTTTTACAAGATTATTTTGTAAACTTTAGCCAAGCAAATGTAAGAACTAAAATGTATGGTAAAAATGTACCTGCTATGTATAAGGATGGTGGTATATTTAGACGTATTGAAGATGAGTTTTTAGCTAAAGGTGGGGATAGAACTCAAGTTAGACAAGTTATGGATAAACTTGAAGAAATGCATAAACTTGTAACTGGGTTAGATCATAATACTATTCAAAACAATACAGTTAGAACTCTTTCAGATTGGGGTAAATTATCACAGCAAATGGCTCATTTACCGTTAGCTACTCTTTCAAGTTTAACAGAACCATTATTACTTCTTAGTAGAGCTAGAGCTGGGGATGTTGGTAATGTTGCTTATGACATTGGACATGCCATGAAAAAACAAACTATCCGTACTTTTGATAGAATGGCTCAACAAAGTAAAAGAGTTAAAGGAGAAACCACTAGAGGGTTAAAAGAATTTGATGATGAAGAGTGGGTAGAAATTTATAAAACTGGATTAGCTTTAGAACAAGCTACAATGGATAGGATTGAAGGCTTAACAGGTGAAGCACTAAGTAGTGGATTAGCTAAAAATCTTCAGAATGCTTTTTTTAAAACAAACTTATTAACTCAATGGACTTCAGCAGTTCAACTAGCAGCTTTTACTACAGGTAAAAGATTAATTAAACAAAATGCAGAATCTCTTTACTTACATAATGCAGGTATTAAAAAACTTGGTAAGAAAAAAGTTCAATATTTAAGTGATCAACTAGAAGAACTTGGAATACCATTAGATCAAGCTAATAATTGGTATAAAAAATATTTAAGTAAAGATGGTGTTTTTGATGTTGCTTCTGCTAACAAAGATATTTTTTATAAACAAAGACTTGTTAGAGGAGCTAATAGATTTACAAGAGAAATTATTTTAAATCCTAGCACATCATCAGCTAATAGACCTTTATGGTTTTCACATCCAGCAGGACAATTGCTTATGCAGTTTGCTGGGTATCCTACAGTTTTTAATAACACAGTTTTAAAAAGGTTTGTAAACGAAGCTGCAGTATATCCACTACAAACTACACCTAAAATTTTAGCAACTACTATGCTTATGACTAGTGTTGCAATGATGGGTAATTATATTAGAAGTGGTGGTCGTAATTTTGAAGATCAAGAACCTGCAGAATTAATTACTCGTTCAATTAGAAGGTGGGGTGGTTTTGGAGCTTTAGAATACTTTGATAAAACTTCTACAAACTTAGAGTTAGGAAGTGGTCAACTAGGTTCTATTTTAAAAGCTGGTGGTCCTTTAATGGGAGATGCTATTGATGCTTTGATTTATCGAAAAGGTATTACTGAATTTGCAACAACAAACATTCCGGGCTACTCAGCTTTACCTAAAGAAACTAGAGACTATTTAAAAAAGATTGGTAGAGATAGAGATAAAGCTTTAGTAGAATTTTTATTAAGTGTAATGGGTGGTGAAGAAAAAGCATCCTTTGCAAGAGGTGGTATTGTAGATGTACTTAACGCTAAAGATGAACCTGATGAAATGATTAACAAACTTACAGGGTTACCTTACAACGCTACATCTACTAGTGTCCAAGACATTGAAGACAGAGAACGTAGAGCTAGTGGTAGTGAGGGTGCTGAGTCTGTACGTGGTCCATTATCAAGATTATCAGATACATTTAAAAGTAAAATACCACTGCATGTAAGAGTTTACATGGATAAAGTTATTTTTAAAAACAAAGCAGATATCACAGAAAAAGATTTTACAGAAGCTGAATATAAAAATCTTATTAATTTTATTAGACCTTCAGTTCAAAAAGATATAAGGTCATTAAAAATTAATGAAAACAATAAATTTGTAAATAAAATTCATAGTGTCTTTGGAGGTGAAAATCCAATGTTATATTTTCATAATGCAACTCCCGGTCCTATGGAAAACTATATACCTTTTGATAAAGATTTAAATGCAGGATCGTTATATTATACGTTTGGAGATGCTTCTTATGAATTAAGTGCAGAACCTTATGAAAAGGCTACATTAAAAGTAAAAGATTTATATGATTTTAATTTTAGGTATGCTGGTAGTGCTGACGGTACGTTAGAAGAAGGAGAAGGTCCGGGTTTTAATAAAGAAAACATTAAAAAATATGCACAACTTCTTATTTCTGAAAGTGTTGGTAGAGATAAATTTAAAAATAGAGACGATTATTATGCTCTAATGGGTGTTGCTGAAAGATATGGAGCTATGACTATTCCAGATAAACAAGCTGCTGCAGAATTAAATAAAGAATACAACCCAATTAAAACTAATGTAACAATTCCAGTTTCTAAAATTTTTAGTGCTAATGAGTGGTCTAATATATTACAAGGTAAAACCTCTGATGAAGAAATTGGTTATGAAGGTTCTAAACTTTATCCTAAAAGAAAAGGTTTTGAAAGTGGTGGTGGTGTAAGTAAAATTATGCAAAGATTAATTGAAAGAGGTGGTAAAGCAATGGGTGTTGGTTCTTCTGAACAAAGAGCTAATGAAAAACAAGCAGCAGCTATTGTTAATCAAATGGTAGCTGATGGTACAATTCCAAAGTATGAATATGTTGAGGTTGATGATTTTGGTTTTCGATCTGGAAAAACAGGAGATGCTTTTGAAGCTGTAAATCATGGGTTGTTAAGTGCTACTTATGGAGACTCTATATTCAGAAGAGGAGCTTTACAACTTAAAGAAGTTGGACAAGGTTTTAGTAGACCTTTAGATTCTAAACGTGACTCTTATAATAATAGAGTAGGTTTTAAAATAAGAGAAACTGCTAAAACACCTGAAGAAATTACAAGAGAAATTAATAATAGAATTATAAGATCATATGAAAAGATGGCTAGTGGAGAAGCTTTAATACCCGGTGAAGATTTCTTTTTAAACCCTAACGAGATGGAACTATGAACATAGACTTATGCAAAGCTGAAATCAAGCGACACGAAGGCGAAGTCCTAGAGATTTATAACGACAGTTTAGGATATAAGACTCTAGGAGTTGGTCATCTATGTCAGCCTAATGAGCTTGAATATGATTGGGAAGTTGGTACTTCTGTTATACAAGCAGTTGTAGATAGATACTTTACCATAGACTTTGATAAGCATTATGCAGAAGCTATACATGTATTTGGAGATAAGGAAGCTTTTTATAAATTACCTGAAAAGATACAGCATGTGTTAGTCAACATGTGTTTTAACTTAGGTGGTACAAGACTTTCAAAGTTTCGTAACATGTTGAAAGCTTGTAGAGAACATGACTGGGATAAAATGGCTAAAGAGATGCAAGACAGTCGTTGGTTTACTCAAGTAGGTAGACGTAGCATTGAACTACAACAAATTGTATTAGATCAATAATGTTATTATACACAGAGAAACAGTTAGATAAAGCTTACAGAATAGATTGTAAAGCTCGTACAAAATGTAACGAAGCTTGGGTTCAACGTGAAGACTTTAGACCTTTATACGAAGACTTACTTGAGTCTTATATGATTGCTTATAGTGAAGATAATATACTAGGTGCAGACATACCTCAATATTTAATAGACTCTGTAAACGATTTACTTGAATCAACACTCACATTAGGAGATTAAAATGAAAAAATTAAAAAGTATATTAGGTTCTCTAGCCCCAACTCTTGGTGCTGCACTTGGTGGTCCAATAGGAGGACAAGCTGGTCAGATACTAAGTAGTGTTTTAGGTGTAGCTAACAATCCAAAGTCTATAGAACAAGCCATGCAGAATCTTACAGCCGAACAAATGGTTGAGCTTAAAAAAGCTGAGAA
>Ga0098050_1000679_pt1 | contig 11837 bp, 20 predicted proteins | sample 14_taG_FD_77070 | JGI IMG/M metagenome (GOLD analysis project Ga0098050, IMG submission 77070) | Marine viral communities from the Subarctic Pacific Ocean - 14_ETSP_OMZ_AT15311 metaG | ecosystem: Environmental > Aquatic > Marine > Oceanic | place: Pacific Ocean | collected 2015-01-18
AAGGTCTTCGCGTGTTCTCTCCAGGACATCACTTTCTCCTTAATCATAATCACTTTCGCAATAGATTAGCCAATTATCTGTTAGATTTGAAACAAACGGGTAGTGTGGGCTTATAGTCTGTGGGGGGAAAAGAACGTGTCGTGGGAGTTCAATCTGCACTGACCAGTTAGCAAACTGCTCAAGGCTTTCAAACTCAAACACTTTGCTTTCAAGATCAGGAAGACCTCCATTACGATCTTTAATGACGAACTTCATTCTTGGCTCTCCATAATTTCTCTTAGTTTTCGCAACACAATATCCGCAGCAGCGTGCCTAGCATCACGATGTCCAATCTTGTAAGCCTTATCCTCTGGGCTTGGATTTCGAAACTTAAAAGGGGCGTTACATCTGATGTTCATAACTTCTCGGTGTAAAGCTCGTGCTAATATGTCAAGATCGACGTTACTTTTGCTCATTCTTCGTTCTCCTTATTTCGCCAACTCAAATCCTAGAATAAAAGACGGGATGCCTCCTATAACAAAGCCAGCAAACACATACCACCAATCTTTGGCAGCCTGATATGCTTTTTGTTCTTTGTTGAGTTTAGGCATTCTTGGTGGCATTTTCATTCTTCGTTCTCGAATACAATTGATGTTTCCCAGCTATAGTCATAAGTCTTGATCTTCATTTTGTTCATCTTCAAGAGAATGGCAAAGATCTCATTAAGACAATTAATAACAGAACCCCTATCAAGAGTCTCGTAGTCACTTACGCGCTTTATACTGTTTTGTAGGCTCTGTAAGTCTTTTGTTTTAATCATAGTTTCTCCAATACCGCTTTATGCATCCAACGAGGATTCATTTCTCCTCTGTATCGAAGCCACATAACTTTAGCATTTGGACGCAAATGATCTATACCTAACTCGACAACAAGTCCATAACCAAGTTTTTGGTGTGTCTTGTTGTTGACTGATCTCACAAGGTCGCCTACTTTCATTTTTTGTTCTCCTCACTCTTGTAATGTAACACGGGAGGGCGAGGTCGTCAAGTCGCGGAATGTCACGTTCGAGGCTCGCACGACTGCGCCTTGAGCTTCTTGCGCTGGTTACAATGAGAGCACTCGCCATCTTCCATCCACCAAGTAAAGTGACCACATTCCATAACGGTAGGTCCAAGTTCTACATCTTCGGGGGTAGGCTTGTAAGGGCAGTTCTTTGCGGTGTGGTCATCTTTCTCACCACAAGAGCGGCAGATCATCACCTTCTTCTTGGTTGTGATCGGATTCCAATTGCTGTCGCAACGAATCTCGGCAGTGCTGATCTCTTCTTCTACAATTGTTGTTTCTTTTTTCTTGCTGGCAGTCGGGCAGGTGCGTCGGTTATGACCGATCTCGCCGCAGGATCCGCATTTACGCATTATAGTTTCCCCATCGCGCAGCTATGATCATCAATAGTCCAGTAGACGCGCTTGATGCCGACGTGCTGCATTGCTGCGTGACACATCGCACAAGGCTTTGAAAGCCGAAAGCCACCATCTTTGCCTACGCGCGCAACATAAACGGTTGCACCCTCTGTGACAGTGCGATCAAGCCCAAGAATTGCGCCCAACTCGGCGTGGAGTGTTGCGATGCCATCGTGGTCTTTACAAAAACGAGAACCAAATGAAACCAATCGGTTCTTGTTACAACTTGTGTTGATGACAGAACCGCCCTTTACCAAGACAGCGCCGTGCTTGTAGTCACTCTGCTCTGAGCAGAGCGCAGACTTGCGGGCGATGTTGAAGTAGCGGGAGTTCCTTCCTCTGTAAGACATAAGCCGCTCGGTGAGCGGACCCGTGGAGTATTCGCAAGGTGGGTTGGACATTCTCTCTCCTACACCCATAATCTAACGGAGTGATCGCCTGTTGTCAAGGGGTAATCTTAGAGATTTTTGAGTAAACCTGAGCAAGTCCAGATAGTCTTACCTTTGTAATACGTCGCTGGCTCTGAGGTATGGTCAGAGGGGTTCTTCCACCACCTCACAAGACAGAAATCTATGTTTGGATCAAGAACCTTATTCCCTTCCTTGAGGCAACGATAGGCAGCATTCCAACTGAAAAACTCATTAATGAGTTGCTTATCCAAGTTGGTATGATTCTCATAAATTGTTTGTTTGATAGAGCGTTTTATATCATCACGCATAGCCCATAAGGAACTGTAAGGTCCCACGAGCTTGAATTGGTAGTCCTCGCGGGACTTATCATAAAGTTGTAGCCACGCGGTCGATAGATCGAATTCGGTATACTGATTGATGTCTTTGATCCTATCCAGCACCAAACCTTGTCCACCGACCTTCCTGTTCTTCATACAAACAAGTGAGCCTGCCTTGATTTTGTTTGCCATCCTAATCTCCGTTGGCTTTGCTGACGAGTTCAAACCCGTCGTGAATCATGTGTAATATCTGGTGTGTGCTTGTGTCCAGTCTCACCAGCACGACTGAAAGGGGATCTGACCCCGAAACTTCGATGATTATTCCGTATGCCCACACGGCGTCTATGGGGAACACCTCTCCATTATTCTTGGCTTCAAAGACTCTGTAATCTGTAATCCATCTTACAAGGTCGCCGGGGGAGAGGTCATCCACATAGTAAGTATGCTACTCTTCGGTTGAAAGCAACTCTAACTGTAGTTCGTCAAAGCCGCCGACAATGAATTCCTCTGAACCATCTTCGTCAAAAGACATTTTTGTAATGATTGGATAGGTCTTCCATTTCCAACTACCTTTGATGTACTCGCGGTATTCTTTTGACCAGTCCATCATCACCCAAGCGTAGTCAACATCCTTTTCCATACATAACGCCTGTGCGCGTAGGCAGTGGGGGCAATCGCTCACCCCGTAAATCATATACATCACACCCACCAGTAACGGGAGTGCTCTTCATCTTCCCAATCGTCCCACTCAAACATTACCTCGTCAAATGGGTTCTCGCAATCAATCTCTCCGTGCATAGAGAGGAAGGCGTTATGGTCGTTGTCAGTCATTGCTATTCCTTGAGTTTGGTTTTCAGGATTTTCGCTCTGTGGCGTCCGCCTCGCAGCACGACTACCACATCACACTTAGAATATAACACGTTGCGGAGCTTTGTCAAGTCAGGATCGACCCATCCATCTTCGGTCTGGAGCATAACCCTGCTTTGACCTCGGTTTGCGAGTTTGATCGCATCACGATAGGCTGCGGAGAGTGAAGAGTAGACCCCGTGGAAGGTGTCGTCAGTGTCGAACAGGCAGTAAGTATAAATCTTGGTCATTTACCACACGCTTTACATTTGGAAACAAACTTGGCTTTTCTCTCCTTCATACCAATCTTGATCTTCTTGAAGTTCTCGACACGATCCTTCAACACCTTTCCGTTGTGGAGCGCCTTGATGTGTGTGCCCGTGTAGGCACCACACAGCACGATAGCCTGCGAGGGGACATAGAGGATGTATTCGCCAGGGTGAGGATAAGCATCCTCAGTAATGTCGTAGAACTCCATCAGTCATCCAGGGTCATAGATTGGTCATAGGCTTTGTATTTCAACTTAGTTAATGTATCAAGGAGATCGTTACGGCGCAACAACTTAAATGCGATGTTCTCGGGGCTAAACTCCATATCCTCCGTGTCGAGCCCTGCTTGCCTCATGGTGCGAATCTTTTTCTTCAAGCGGTCAACATGCCTAATCACTTTTTCAAACTGACCTCGGTCAAACATAGCGTCTATGGAGGCTATTTGCTGCTCTATGTCTGAGGCTTTCTTCTTGGCTGTGTCGAGATCGACCGAGCGGTCTATTTGTTCGGGATGGTTTATCCATTCATCATCCATAACAGAGTAGACACCCGAGGACGAATGCTCCTCGCCAACATCCTCAACATAAAGCTCTACTTCATAACCTTTGATGGTTATGTCGTGATGTTCATTCCAACGCAAGCGCTTGGCATCAAACATTTCCTTCACCAACTCTTTGTTGTCGTCCAACTCTTCAAAGTCTATAACGATGTGGAGGTCTATGTCGGAATACTTTGACCAATTGTAGTTTGCGAGCGAACCTGTGAACCTGAGATCTTGGATTGTTGCGTTAAAAGGCAGCCCATCAATGAAATCATTTGCGATCTCTGTTAGTTTCTTTCCAATGAATGGGCGCAGCTTTTCATCTTTCCAGATGCGTGGCTCTAACTGATCGTTGATTTGGAATCCCTCGGGATCAACCTCAAGAACCTCCTCAAAACGATACTTGTCGGTTCCAAATGAAACCTTGCCTTTGTAGGGATCGCTGGCTATCTGACCTTTGATGCCCTTAGCTTGGGTATACATTTTGCCGTTCTTCTTACGTTGATTCTTCAGTCCGCGTTGGGCGTCGTTCCCCATTATTTGTGAGGGGGGTGGTTGCTTACGCTGATCTACTTTCTTCTGGCTCATTATTCTTTACCTCGCCTGTTGCTGTATAAATAGTCTGTCGCCCATCATCATAGGTGATAATTGTGCCATTGGTTGGGTGAGAACTAACGTGAATCTTGATAAAGTCATCAAAATTATCAAAGAATGCGATGCTTCCTCTTGGGGCTGGCGTCAGCCAATGGATGACGGTGTGTCCTGTAGCAAACACACATCCCTCTATAACAACTCCCTCTCCCGAAATCCCTGTCTCGTCGCTTTGACGACACACGGTGAAGGTTGTCATACCCTGTTGGGCTTTGTTGGTTAACTTTTTGGGCTTGAGATCTTCGATCTCGGTGCTAACTACCTCTGCTGCTTCTGACATCAAGCATCTCCTATTGGTTTTTGCTTTAATAAATCGTTTATGAAAAAGTTGTCGAGGGCATCCTGTATTGCCTTGTCGCCGTCTTGTTCGTCAGGACAGACTTCAGGTGATTCTTTCATCCTCCTGACCAGTTCTGCTATTTCTTTTTGTGCGTTGTGTAGGCACAAATCAATAGTGTCCAATTTGCCCTCTACTTGCTCGTAGGGACTTTCCTTCTTATCTTCTTTTGACATTTTTACTCCATTAAGGAACCGAAATCAACCTGCCAGATGGGGACTACGATTACAAAGTTGTTTAGAACTTGATAGCCATACTCATTTGCTCCTACATCCAGCGCCATGATAATTCCGATTAGTTCTCCTCTTTCGTCAAACACGCCAGAGCCAGATGCTCCAGACCAAGCGTAAGTTTGCACCACTAAATAGTCTCCAGTGAAGCCAGAGATGTTTCCAGTCCAAGTGGTAGGTCCTATACTATTAGGATAACCCGTGTAGTAAGTCTTGTCAAGGAGATTGTAACTCTTCTTCCAAGAACCAATTGCGCGTGGGACTTTGATTGCTGTTCTTGTAGGCATCTCTTCAACTTCAAAGATTGCATAGTCTGAATCACGATTGATCTTTACGATTCTTGTGCAAGTTTTATAATCTTTTATGTGGAAAATAACCAAGCTATCACAATCACCAATGATTCCATGAGCAGAAGTTAGGACATAATACTTGTTATCGAAAACAAAGTAAGTACCACTGAGGGAAGAGACTCTGCCACTCTTAAGATCCATAGAGACAACACGGACAGCAGAGTTTACTGATCTGGTGATTGCCTGCTTCTGGCTTATGTCGTAATGTTTTGAGACAGTTTGGTAACTATGGGGACTCTGTGGCTGTGGATGTAGAGAGAGCAAGGTTATGAGAAACAATCCAAAGATAGCACCCAAGATTATGGTTCCTAAGCTACGGATTAATTTCTTCATCTACTCTCCTAGACCTGCCTTTGATAAGAGATGAAAACTGGGACTTCTTCTACTCCTGCCTTGATTGCGTAACGCAAATCGTCTTCATTTCCAGTTATCTTTGCTCTCCCGTTTTTGCCGATCGCTAAGTAAATAGGGTCGCGAGTGCCATTCTGAATAAAATTCTGATATCCTGCGTCAAAATGGTGTCCGTGTTTACGTGGCTCTCTGCCACAGAGGTGCTTCAGATCCTCAACAGGCATCATCACGCTGTAACGTGTTAGGTTGTGGTTTGTTGGCTGATCATACATAACCCCACCCTCAACCCAGTCATCTATCAGGTTTTGAATAGATGGGAGCGGAGTTGTTCTGCCGGGGGACTGCCTCATCGTTGAGTTGTAGTAAGATTCTCCAAGTGACTGTCTGCTTGAAGAAATCAATTCGGCTCGGTCTACCTTGTGGATGCGAATTTTTGAACTAATCTTGCGTATTTGTGGCAGAAGTATCTGTCTGACCCACTCTAATCTGTTCTTTTGTCCACGGAGAGCAAACTTTAGGCGCTGGAGTGATAGTGTTCTGTTGCCTTGCGATCTCTTTGCGTTACCAACGGTTCTAACAGTCGTTACATCAGGGATCGCACGGATAATGTTGTGAATGTCGGTAATTTCAAACCCCTGTCCGAGAGGGTAAGACATAACATAGTCGATCTCGTAGAGTCTCACATCAAGCGGATTGTCTGCTTCTTGTAGCGACTCTCCTTGATCTTCAGCATCCCACTTGGCTAGCTGATCTTTGATTGGTCCTGCGACTGCTTTTTTCATAGTTTCGATCAACATACCTAGACGTTGTAGGAAATTAGCGTAGCCTTCTGCGCTTTCACGAGTAATTTCTGGGTTGAGAACTACTGCTGAATTTATAAAGTCAACAAATGAGGGATTCAATCCATCCACTATCATCCAGAACCTTGAATCTGCCTTCTTGGCAGAGTCGATCCTCGCGCTTCGCCCGCCACCGAGGACGCGGATAGCTCTACTAGCATCGCCGGCTGCGACAAAGGAGATGTCCAAATTAGGATTTTTAGTTGATAGTAACTCAGACGAGTCTGCTGTTTTTATCAATTCCAGAATGATCTGCGTGTCGGAGTTGTTCTGATCGGAGCCGGACCAGATCAGTTGTTCCTTACTTGGCTTAAATGGCAATTCTATTGCAATCATATCAGTTTCCTGTTGCCAGAAGACTCTGGGCTGATGTCTCACCACCTCACCACCTACCAGCAGGCGGTGGGTTGGAGTGTTTTCTCCATAAATTTCATTGAATTTCTGTAGTTTCTCATTACAAGCAACTCGTAATTCTTCTTTTGCTTCTGGTAAGTTGTAATCTACAAGATCGCTGGTGATCCCTGTCTCTTGTGAGAGGTAGTTTGCTAACTTCTCGAAAGACTCTTTCGATTTGCTGTGTTTTCCAAGTTCATCATTATGAGCGGCTCCAGTTAGATTCACAAACTCTACGATGTGTTTCCAAAACTGCTCTAATGGAGCCTCGTTGGCGCGCCCTTTGATTTGGTAGATTGTTTTGTCTTCTGGATTGTAAGAAATTGTTACATAAGACCTAGATTCTTTTTTGCCCTCGTCTTTCTTTCGGAGTGAGTAGAGATTCCCATACATATCTATACCGCAGTGCCCCATCCTCTCGCCCTCGTTTTTACACCTTGAAGTCTTGAGATCATACCAGTAAGATCCGTCATCAAATCTGTGGATAATCTGGTCTGGGTTTTCGATTTTTCCTTGGTATTCCTCCATTGCCTCGTTCGCCGCAGACCAATCCCAGTCGGGGAAGTCTTTTATCATTTCGTAGTTGTTGGGGTTTTGATTTAGAGTGGTGACCACGCTGTTTATTCTTTCTTTGAGAAAGTATATCAAAGCCCCTTTCAGTCCTCTATCAACTAATTGTAGAATCTTATTTGTTATTGTCTGCTCAACACCGAGCTTGCTCGCTGCTTTTACGAAAGACTTGCGAGCCTTAATAACTTGTTTTATGTTTCCCGTGCGAAGGGCACGATCAAGATTGAAAAGAGAATTCGCTTCGGGATTGTCCCCAAACTGAAAGAGTTTGTGGTGGTCTTGAACAAGAGTAATAAGTTCTGCTAGCATCCGATCTCTGGCGGGGCCCAAGATGGCGTATTTTTTAAAAGCATTGCCGGCCCAAACACGACCTTTCTCGCTTGCGGTGGGCAGGAACTCCCTAATCAGACCAACCAAGTCATCGGGCAGTCCGATGTCGGCTAAGCCTTCTGTGATTAGTTTTCCCTCCTCGACAGGAAGATTTGTGTCGCTACCTGTCTTCTGACTGAATTCTTTTTCTGCTCTTTTTATCTCTTCTCTAAAGCCTCTCTCGAAGGCTTTTATTATTATATCAAAATTGTTGTCAAAGTATTCAAGATAAGGTCCAAGAATTGATAAATCGTCCCTATCTATAGAAGTTGTAATTTTATAATCAATTGTTGGATCGTTGATCTTGGCGTATTGAACGTTCTGATCGATTTTATTGAAATTTTTGTAAGCAGTTGCTATTGTGCTGTTCCTTTCGAACGTATCAAACAAATCATCAAGATTAGGATCGTCTGGCTCTTTGAATTTAGCCCCAAAGTTCAGTTTTTTCTGTTGTTTGGCAAAAGCCAATGCTTGGCGAGTGTGCTCAAAAATAGATTCCCAGAAGTAGTTGTTCAACGTCCAACCTCCGTAATAACCTGCATCACTCACCAACATCGAGGGATGCGGCGCTAAGCCAATCTGTTTTAAAGCCTGTACTTGTGGTTTAGTTACTTTGAACAAAACACCAGAAGCTTGTAACCTAAGCTTCTTCCATCGTTTAGAGTCGCGTGGCAAAGCTGTAAAATTATTAAACTCTTCTTCGACTTTGCTAATGTAGCCATTGAGATCTGAAATTTTTGCAAGTTTTTTTGAGACTAGAAGATCTTCGATTGCGTCAAGCGAGTCGTTAAGATCGGTAACCAATTCGTTGACGGCTGTATAGAATTGCCAAATTCCACTTGCTTCATTTTTATCAATTCCGGTTGTTTTTTTAACGTAGTCTTCAAACAAACGACCAATGTCCCAAATAACAACATAGGCATGAGAACCTATCGCCAATTGCTCTCGGTCTTCTCTCATTAGTCTCATCATATTATCGGCTTTGAGGAATGCCTGTTCGTAGTTGTCTGCCTTGACCAAGTAAGCATAAGCCTGATGGTAATGGTGCGCGTCTTTTATAATGAAGTTTCTATCTTCTTCCTCGAAGATCTCCATTATTGCTTCTTCTATCTCGTCACTAAGGGCAAGGTCTTGGGGGTCGGGGGAACCAACGGCGTAAAAAGTAAGCATTGCTTCTTCGGTCAAATCAAATGGTAGTTTGGCGGCAATGGAGCTTACGCTAGCACGCCAAACAGGTCGGTAGCCGTCGCCATCTTCTAGTGTACCAACCGAGGCACCATCATAATCTACCTGAAAGGAATACTTTGAAATCTTCCATTGGTCTTCGCGGATCAGCACTTCTTGTCTGAATTCATCCATCCTTTTCTCTAATGTTCCCTCGAAAGAAATACGGGAGTTGGATGCAAGCCATTGTCCGAGTTCTTCAAACTTGGCTTCTTGATTAGAATACTCACCAATTTCTTCTAAATTCGTTGCGCCTGTAATTTCGATGAACTTTGCAACGTGATTCCATAGTTCTCGGGGCGGACAAGTGTTCTGGCGACCCTTGATTTGGTAGATGGTTTTGTCTTCGGTGTTATAGGAAATAGTAATGTAAGACTTAGAGGCTTTCTTGCCCGGATCTTTCTTGCGTAGTGAGTAAAGCGAGCCTTGTTCATCTCTGCCGCAGTGACCCATTCTATCGCCTTCCATATTGCACTGGTAAGTGTCGAGGTCATACCAGTATGAGCCATCGTCAAATACATGCATAATCTTATCAGGGTCTTCCTGTGTTTTCTGGAAATCAAAACACTCGTTTTCAGCTTGTTGATAATCGCTGGAAGGAATGTCTTTGATTAACTGATAATTGTTTGGGTTCTGGTTGAGAGTAACGATAACATTCTCAATGCGACTGATAAACCAGTTCCAAGTTCTCTTTTCAAGAACTTTAAAATCAATCAGCAATTGTTTGGCTACGTCATCGGGAAAATTAAATTTCAGCACATTTTTGGCGAACTTGCGCTTTGCCTTTGGCCACTTACCAGCGGGCTGAGTTGTGTAGGCATTTATCAGGTCAAGCAAGACATTGTTGTCGCCGTGCTGGAAGTTTTTGACTTTCGAGCCGAGCGTTCTTATAAGGTGGCTCTCAAACCATCCATAGTTGGAAACTCTATTGCCATCAAGAGACTTCCAGGCAGCACCAACCCACATGCGACCTTTCTCGCTTGCTTCGGGCATCTTAGCCTCAATCTCTTTTTGGATCACTTCATCCAATCCAATGTCGGCTAAGCCTTCGGTGAGTACCTCTTCTCTTATGTGTTTAAACCATTTATCAGTCGCAAAAGACATTATTTTCTCCAATAACGATATAAATAGTTTTGTTTTTTCTATTTCCTACCATAGTCATCTTCTAATCTCACAACATCGTCAAGGTGTGGGGTGCTGACTTCCATAATCTCAACATCGCTCTCGTTTGCCCCAAAACGATGGACTTGTAGCGGAATTACGTGAAAGCTCTGACCAGGGGAAAGCTTGGTTATCCCACCTTTTCCATCATAAACGTAAAGAGTGCCCGAGAGCACATAGACCGTCTCTTCTTTTATCTCGTGGTATTGAAGTGATAGTCGGTGCCCGGCGTTGATGTGGAGTAATTTACCAACATAATCGTCAGTTTCTGCCCAGATCAACTCGTGACCCCATTTCTTTTCTACTTTTCTCATTTGAACCTCATTTGAATGTAGATGATAGCAGTGGCGAGGGCGACTGAAACCATATTTTTTGTTGTGAAGAATTGTTCTCCCATAAAGTGCCAGAAAAGAACTGGCATAACAACAAAAGAAAGAGAGAAGATGTAGAACCTCGGACCCCACCCATTCTCAAAAAAATCATAAGCGTATCTAACACCATAAATGAAACATAACTGCGCTGGGATTGCTGTGAGCATAGCAATAAGCAAGGGGTTTTCTTTTGCCCAGACCCAAACGAATTGCCCATAGGATGAGAACCAAGTTATGGTCTGTCCTACAACAAAGAGTACAGTCGCAAGTAGAAGTTTGTTAAGCATTATGTAAAATTATTTCCTTTGCGTTGTCTTCGGTTGTTCTTCTGCCGTGCTGATCAAGAAAGATCGTCTCGTGTTGTTTAAAATTTATAAATTTCGATGGTCTTGTCAATATTATAAATTTTCTACTCATAAGGTCGTCATATATATCTTCAAGATTTATTGTTTGTTCTTCTATTCCAATATTTAACCCATCAGTCAAGAAGTTTTTTTGAATCTTTGGCAACCTGAAAAACACAAAATCTGACATTGTGTCTTCGGATAGATCTTTCTTGATATTTTCGATGTGAGTTAAGTGAATATTGTCTGGTTTTGTGAACCTTTTGATTCTTGAGATAAGCAGAGGGTTCAGCAAACTTAGGTCAAGCTCTCCCCTCGATATCCACCCGTCTTTGGTGCAATTATTGAAAATATAAAAAATTGCCGCCCTGGATTCAGGACTCTTAAAAGAAAACCAATTCTCTTGTACAATTTTTATCTCCTTATCATCCTTTAAAGGAAACAAGTGGGCACACAAATCTGAAATGGAAGAAGAATCATAACACATAGATTCCCAAAAATCCACCACAACTCTTTTTGTTGATTTGCAGTTAACAAACCGATTTCTACTTGAGAGATAAAATTCTATATCTCCAGAATAAAAAGTATACGATGAAACAATTTTACCTCGGGGTATTAGTTTCTCTATCTGATTGTGAGCACTAGTCTTGCCTAGTGGGCTCTTGATTGGGCTGCGCATCAAACATTTCCTTGAACTTGGTTATCTTGTCTTCTAGCTGCTCTATCTCCATCTCTTCTGTGGGGCTCGGAGAATCAGGTTGCTCCTGCTGGGGTGGTGCTGACTTATAGTTAACATAGCCTTGCACTATGTTTTGCACATCACCC
>Ga0098050_1000685_pt1 | contig 11773 bp, 5 predicted proteins | sample 14_taG_FD_77070 | JGI IMG/M metagenome (GOLD analysis project Ga0098050, IMG submission 77070) | Marine viral communities from the Subarctic Pacific Ocean - 14_ETSP_OMZ_AT15311 metaG | ecosystem: Environmental > Aquatic > Marine > Oceanic | place: Pacific Ocean | collected 2015-01-18
ATATCTTTAACTATAGATGCTTCTACAACTGTTGTTTTTGAAGCGCCTAGAGTGCTAAACTTTTCTGGAGATATTATAACAGCAATAAATATAGTAGAAGATAATCTTTTCTGGACAGACAATCAGTCTGAACCTAAAAAAATAAATATCACAAGATGTAAGCTTGGTACTGGTAAATTAACAAACGTACCTGACATTAACGACTCAAGTGATATACCTAGTCCGGCCGCATTGCAAAATGCACCTTTCAATGGCCACAATTACAATATACATACTAGACTAGTTTCAATACTAGATGACGCTGTAGGGCCTGAGGTTATGACTAACGCTGCTGGCAACAAGGCTGTGTTTTTACAAGAAGAGCATGTAACTGTTATTAGAAAAAATCCTGTAACACCTCTTTACTTAGAAATGTCTTCTACAACAACAGATAGATATAACCAAGCAGGTACAGCTAATAATATTATAACAACAATATCAGCAACAAGATTTGTTGACTCTACCACAGGTGTACCGCACGATACAGGTTTTATAAAAACAAACGTGTTTTTTACAACAGCAGTTGATTTTAGAATAGGTGATATTGTAAATTGTATATCAGCTAATAATCAAAGTAATTATAATGATTTTGAAGATTATGAAGTTAGAGCTGAAGTAACAGCTGTACCATCTCAACATCAGCCACCAAACACTATTATGCCTGGTGTAACAGGTGATGCTTATGAGCTTACAATACTAAGTGTAGATGCTAGCGCTCAAAATGCTGACGAAACATGGTCTATTACTTTAGAACAGAAAAAACCTTTATTTGAGTTTAAATTTCCTAGATTTTCTTATAGATATAAATATGTAGACGGGGAATACTCTACGTTTGCACCGTGGTCTGAAGTTGCTTTTATGCCTGGTAATTTTGATTACCTACCTAAAAAAGCGTATAACTTAGGTATGACAAACAATATAAGATCTTTAACATTAACAAACTATATTGTTGAAGACTCGTTAAGACCTAGAGATGTTGTTGAAGTTGATATTTTATATAAAGAAAGTAATTCACCTTTATGCTACACTGTTAAAACAATAAAACCTGCTGATGGTGATTTAATATGGCCTAACACAAGTCAAGACCCATACGAAAGAGGCAGACTTGATATAGACACTGAAATGATACATGCTGTTCTACCAGCTAATCAATTATTAAGACCCTGGGATAATGTCCCAAGATTTGCTAAAGCTCAAGAAATAACAGCTAATAGACTTGTTTACGCTAATTACAAGCAAAACTACGATATAGTAAGTGATGGCTCTATAATAAGACCAAACTTAGATGTTTCTTTAGTTAGTACTGATGTTAATGATAAAAAAGGTGTAAAATCTGTTAAAACAATGAGAACTTATCAGGTTGGTGTTGTTTACGGTGACGAGTATGGTAGAGAAACACCAGTATTAACCGATCCAATTACAGGCGCATTAAAAATTAATGTAGAAGACGCGCAAAAAAGTAATAAGTTAAAAGTACAAATAAATTCTGTAGCGCCTAACTGGGCTAACACTTGGAAGCTTTATGTTAAAGAAACTTCTAACGAGTACTACAACTTGTCAATGGATAGGTGGTACAACGCTGAAGATGATGGTATTTGGCTTTCTTTTCCTTCAGCTGAAAGAAATAAAATAGACGAAGAAACTTATTTAATACTTAAAAAACAACACGATAATGATGTTGCCTTAGAGCAAGAGGCAAGGTATAAATGCATAGCTATTGAAAATGATGCGCCAGAGTATATTAAAAAGAAAAGAACTGTTTTAGGTACTGTTAATAACGCAAGCACTTCAGGCCCAACTGTTGTAGACAATGTTTTTGGAACTTCATCTAGTGGTTATCCTTTTACAAATCAAAACTTTTTTACTATAGTAGAGGATAATGCTAACGATGTTTGGGGATCAGATTTTTGGGCTCTTGATAATTTAGAAGTTAAATTTCTTTCCTCTAGTGGTGAAAGGTCGTTGCACTACGAGGTTGTAAAAGCTGCGCCTGTTGGTACTGGTGGCTACTACAATATAACATTAAAACAAAAGTTTGGAGACGACATGTTGTTTACAACAACAGACGATCCGCAAACATGGGCTAATAGAATAAAAGCTTCTGATGGAACTACTTTGCAGTGTGAAATGTCTGTGGTTGAGTATATAAATAAGCCTGAATTTGATGGTAGATTTTTTGTAAAAATAAATAAAGATTTAGTTTTAAAAGAAAATTTATTAACAGTTGCTTCTACTGACGATACTGATTATGTTGTAAAAGCAGCTAGTAAAGTTCAATATATAAACACTTTACAAGGTAGTGGTACAAGTGGCAATGGTATTAACGGTGTTATTCTTGGTGGTGTAGCTGGTATTCCTTCAAGTGCAATAGGACAAGATAGCTCTGGAGAAAGAACTTTTACTAATGGCTCTACAACATACACTTGGAACACAAGTGGTAACGTTGGTGGTGGTGCGAATTTTGAAGATATAAGTAATAAAGCTGGTAACAACTCAGGTCGTAGTTTGGCTAGACAATTTTGGGATGATTTTTCAGAGTCTCATAAAAACCATAACAGAGGTAATTGGTTTATAGATCAAGCGGCAGTAAGATCAGATATTTACAATAGTAAATACCAAGGGTTAAGAGGATCTGGGCATAATATACCTTATGGTAATGGTGTAAATGGTGGTGTAGGAACTGGTTCTGGTCAGTTTGGTGGCGTTACATTTAATCACCCAGAAGGTGGTATGCTAGAATTACACATAGCTGTTACTCAAAACGCTAGTAGTACTGCTTTTACAGGTAGTGGATTAGTTCCAAATGGAAAAGGTATACATGCTAAAAATTACGCTATGGATATTGCTTTTTCAGGAATATGGCCAGATGGTGCTAATCAAGGTAAACCAGGTGTTATCAATAGAATACAAGATGCTGTGAACGCAAAACCAGAATACGAGCAAGATGTTAATTTTGCTAATGCACTATTTAGTATTGGCGCAAAGTTTAAATTTAAAAATGATCCAGACGCGATTGTTTACACTGTCTTGTATGTTAGAGAACTTTACGGATTAAGAAACTACGATCCAAATAATTCTGGTAGCCAACATAATGATGATGGTAGTGATGATTCACCAAACCACAAGTATAACAAAAGGCAAAGATGGACTATTGTTGTAGATAAAAAATTTGGTAGTGGTCCTTCTGAATATTGGCCACTAGATATAGGTCATGACGGTAAGCAAGGACAAATTATTGAAGTTTTAGAACCTTATAGTGATGAAGGATCTTTTTCTAGCGAAAATCCCGCAATATGGGAAACAGAACCAAAAGAAGATGTGGGACTTGATATATATTACGAAGCTTCTCAAGCTTATCCAATGAATATAGATTTTAAAACAAACGAACAGTTTATACCTGTAGGCTCTATAGTAAAACATTTTGTTAGTGGTGAGTGGGTAAATATTTTTTATGATGGTAGTGCTGCAGATACAAGTATTATAGTAAAAACATACTCTGCTAGTGATCAAAAAGTAACGTTAGATGGTGCTGCAGTTGCAATAGCAGCTAATACAAAACTTAGATTTGAACACCCAGACGAGGGATCAGTACATGCGTATGTGCAAACAGCTGTTTCAGCTGGAGACACATCTATAATACTTCATGGTGATGGGAATAATACGGTCCAAGCATATAGACCTCACAATCAAGATATAATTTTACCATACTTTAATTGTTATTCTTTTGGAAATGGTGTTGAGTCTGATAGAATAAGAGATGACTATAATCAAGTTAGAGTTGGTAAAGGAGTAAAAGCGTCTACAGTTTTAGCAGAGCAATATAAAGAAGAGCACAGGCCAAATGGCTTAATATTTTCTGGTATTTACAATAGTAATAGCGGTGTTAATAGATTAAATCAATTTATACAAGCAGAACCAATAACAAAAGATTTAAACCCTAGTTACGGAAGTATACAGAAGCTTTATGCAAGAGATACAGATTTAATAACGTTATGTGAAGATAAAGTGTTAAGAATATTATCTAAAAAAGATGCTTTGTTTAATGCTGATGGTAAAGCAAACGTAACTTCTAACGCAATGGTGCTAGGGCAAGCAATACCTTTTGTTGGTGATTACGGTATATCAACTAATCCAGAATCTTTTGCGGTAGACAACTACAGAGCTTATTTTACAGATAGACAAAGAGGTGCGGTTATAAGGTTGTCAAGAGACGGTATAACACCAATATCAGAACATGGTATGAGAAGTTGGTTTAGAGATAATTTTGGAAAAGTGTATGTAGACCAAGCAATTGGTAATTTTGATAAAGATAAAAATACTTATAATTTAACTATAAAAACAACAACAGACAGAGGTGGTGATAAACAAAACAATGTTAATTATACACTTGCTTTTAAAGAGTCTGTTAGAGGTTGGCAAAGTTTTCACAGCTTTACACCAGAATATGGTATAAGCTCTAACAACAAGTATTTTACATTTAAAGACGGTTTTCCTTGGCAACACCACGTTAATAATGTTGCAAACAACTATTACGGCACTCAATACTACTCTGATGTAACAGCAATATTTAACGATCAACCTGGTATGGTTAAAAGCTTTAACACTGTAAATTATGAAGGTACGCAAACAAAAGTTACTCAAAACTTACAAGACAACAACTATCATAACTTAACAGCTATAGACGGTTGGTATTTGGACACTTTTATAACTGACTTACAAACTGGAAAAGTTACTGAATTTATAAATAAAGAAGGTAAGTGGTTTAATTATTTAAAAGGAGAAACAACTTCTTTAAGTAATTTAGATGGTTTAGAATTTTCTGTACAAGGTATAGGTAATCCATCTTCTGTAGTTCATGATGGTGATGCTAGTGGATCTGGAGGTTCTTATAAGTTATACGTTGAAGATAGTTCTAGTGGTACAGATGGTACTGGCTGGGACGATGGAAACACATACACATAAAATAACATGGCAATAAATAATTATTCTTTTTTATCAACAACAATAGGTGGTGGATTTCCTCAGACAGGTGGTAGTAGTATAAGTGGTAGTTACTTTACTTTTATTATATCTCCAGTAGGTGGTAATCCAGGCTCGCCAGTTGTTATAGCTGCAGATGATTTTAAAATTGGTAATGCTGCTGAAAACCCATCAGGTTCTAATATTTGGTTTGCTGGTAACGTAGACGCTTCTGTTGAAAAAGTTGAGTTTGTAGATTTAGCAACACCACATGATGTTTCTAATACTGTTGAGGTTAGAGTTTACCTTTTTAGTGGCACCACAATGCCAAATGCAGATTTAACCGTTCTAGTAGATGTAGATTATACAGCACCTACTTTTGGTGATGATGACGATAGAAGCACCTCTGTTGGTAGACCTTTTTGCATAAGGCTTTACACACCGTCATCTACAACAACATGTGTTAATGATGGCTCAACAAATGCTGCTTACACAGGTATAGCCTCTTCAGCCATAAACAGTTCTTACACTGTTTCTTCTGCAAACGCAGATGGTACAAGTGCTAATCCTTACTGCTCTAATGGATTTCATGAATTTAAAATTAGTGGTACAGTTCCAGAAGGACAATCAACAACTATATTTGGTCAATCTTTTGTTGCTGACACTGGTTATTATTTTCCAGACCCAGGTGTAATTGCTAATTTAACTGTAGACACTCAAGGTTTAGATTTTAGTGGTGCTTACACGCTACACCACATAATAACAAGAAACGCAGATAATCAAATAACAACTTATAGATTTGAAGTAAATTACACACCACCTATTCCTTCTATAGAAGATTTAAATGGAACAGACGCTGAAAATATAGAAAAATTTTGTTCGTTACACCATGAGATGATTTATTCTAATTACACGCCTGTAGAAGTAACAAGCACTAACAATGGTACGCAACAAATGTTGCAGTCATTAACTGTTAACGGTCAAACTGGCGTTGGGAGCGCTACTGATGGTTTTCAAGGCCCAACACCTTTGAGTGCAGAGGGTGAAACAAGATCTATTTACGTTTACGGTAGCGATTATGCTGGGTATTATTTAACGGTAAAACAAGTTACAGGTGGAACTACAAAAACATTGGCTTTTGCAGAGCCACATCCTGGTCAAGGTTTAGAGTCTAGTAATACTTTTACTTCAGGTTCAACTAATTCTGGCGTTGTACAATTAAACATAGTTAATCCAAGAGCTGGTAGAGCTACATATTATCCTAGCGGAAAACCTTACGCTATTGATTATGCTAAACAAACTTCTAACTCTGCAGAAAATTATGACGTAAGAGTTGCTTATCACGAATATATAGTGTATTTTCCACCAGTAAGCGCAGTAACATATTACGATGTATTTGTAACTAAAAGCGATAGTAACGAAAGCGGTAATAGCGATGCTACTATGGAAAACGTAACTACAGGTTACGCTATGTCTGGCGCTGGATCTGGGGCTACATCAACTTACCCAATAAGAATTTATCAGTATGATAATCCTGAAATATCAATAAGCCCAACTACAAATGTAGCTGTTAATTTTGAAGACATGCCAGCTGCAGACACTAAAACAACAATAAAAGCAAATGTAAGATTTACAGAAGATTCAACTGGCACTGTTGGTAGCACTGGTCATTTTCCATTTAGTCTTACCGTTCAAGGTGCTATTGGTAGTAAAACATTAAGCGTTTCAAGACAGCCTTTAGCTTCTGATTTTTCAGTAACAAGTGGTGGTAATGGTCTTATAATATACTACGAGTCTTTAGCGGCAGTTGTTAGTGGTAGTGGTGATGGTAATACTGTTGCAATAACAGGTATAGCGTATATAGAACAAACGCCAGTAGATGATACTGTAATAAACATACTAACTCAAAACTTTATAACAGCAGAATAATATGCCAACAATAACTTTAACATTTCCAAACTCAATAAACACTTCTGTTCAAGTTGGTGATATTGCTTATTACACTTTGTCACCATCAACTAGTGGAGGATTTTCAACATCGTCACAATCTGACATAGTAGAAATAGGTGCTATTACATCTATAAACAACACTACAAATGTTATTGTATGTGACACAACACTTCCTTACCCACAGCAACCAACAACAAGTAGTTTTATATTATTTAGTAAAAACAATGAAGCAAATTTAAGTACTGTGCTTGGTTATTACGGTGAGGTAAAGTTTAAAAACAGCTCTACAATTAAATCTGAACTGTTTAGTATAGGCACGGATATGTTTGTTAGTAGTAAATAAATTGTAAAAAGTGTAACTATAATATATACTTAAATATAATTATATGTCAACACAAAGTTTAGTTTCTAGGAAAAAAATACTAGAACTAGAAGAAATACTAATAGACAATACTGACGGTGCTAATATAATTAGTAATCAAGGAAAAAGTATTGTAAGATCTGATCAGTTTCCTTTAAAACATTCGTTTGCTGACGGTGTGTATATTAGACAGATGGGTATGGCTAAAGATTCTGTAGTTGTAGGAGCAATACACAATCATTTACATGCTTGGTTTTTATTAACTGGTAAGATAACTGTAATAACAGAAAACTCTGAAGAAGATTTTATAGCGCCGTGCTACGTGGTATCAACACCCGGTGTTAAAAGAGTTATATATGCAGTAGAAGAAAGTATATTTGTAAATATACATAAAAACCCAAGTAATACTCAAGACTTAGATAAACTAGAACAAGAAATAGTTTCAAAAAATTACGAAGAATATGAAAAATACATTAATCAAAAAAAATAACACATGTCGTTTATATTAGTAGGTGTAGCCGTTGCTGCCGGTGCTACTCAAGTTGTAATGGCTAATCAAGGTCGAAAAGGCAGAATAGCAGAGCAAAAAGCTGCGGCAGCCGAAATGGAAGCAAATAAAAAAGCTTACGAACAAATTGATACTAGTAACACATACGCTAATTTAGAAAATAAATTTGAAGACATAACTGTAAATCAACAACAAGCACAGTTTGAAGCACAACAAAACCAACAACAACAAGCTAACTTAATGAACTCAATGAATGCTGCAGCTGGTGGATCTGGTATTGCAGCCTTAGCACAAGCTATGGCTAACCAAGGTCAATTATCTGCTCAAAAAGCATCAGCTAGTATTGGTATGCAAGAAGCACAAAATCAAAAATTAGTTGCTCAAGAAGCTAGTAAAAACCAACAGTTAGAAGCTGCTGGGGAACAAACATCTCAACAAAGAGAAGCTGATAAACAAGCAACACTATTAGGTATGTCACAACAAAGAAAAGGAGCTGCAGATCAAGCTAGAGAAGTTGCTAAGCAGCAAGCTATGGCTGGTGTTGGTACAATTGCTAGCGGTCTTGCGTCTGGAGTAGATGCTGGTATGGCAAACTTAGCAACAGGTGGAGATTCAACGTTTTTCAAACCAAGTTCAACAGTATAATAAATAAATAAAAATATATGGCAGCAGATGTAAATTTAATAAAAGGGGCGGCGGCAGCATATGGAGCTGGAACAGCGGCTAAACAAGCTGGTGGTAATCAATTAGGTGCTGTGGCACAAAATCTACTAGGTAAAGTAGATAATCGTACAGCTGACTTGAAAAAAAGAACAGAAGAAGCTAAAGAACGTGGTAGAATTTTAGATGCTGAAGCTGATAAGAGAATGGAAGACGCTTCTCTTAAAGCCAACGCTTTAGGCGAAGAAGAATATAGATTAAATGCTAAAAAAGTTAACGGTTGGAAAAAGCAATTAAACCGTTGTGCTCTTGGTGACGATGCTTGTAAGAGGGAAGTAATGGCTAAAATGTCAATGCAAAGTCAGAATTTGCAGGCAGAAAAAGAAGCTAGAGGTGATAACCAAAAGCTTTATAAAACTCTTTCTCTCGGTGTTAATCCTGTTGAAAAATATGCGATGTCAGTTTATAGCGATCCTCAAAGAGGTGATTACACTATAACAGAAGACACACAAGGTGTTAAGTCATACAAAATAAAGTTTCCAGAAGGTATGGAACTACCTATTGACCCAGAAACAAACAAACCTAAAGATACTTATACAGAAGACGAAATAAACAAACTTTTTAACAAGCAAGCAGATTTAACGTCTACAAAAATGACTAAAGATATGGCTGTTGATCAAATTAAAGTTGGTAATGAAGGTGGGATATTTGATGAAACTAAAATAAAAGGTAGTTATGAAGACGCTATAGGAGACGATTTAATGTCTGCAATAAATGATGATTGGGGTGTTGGTTCTTTTAGAAAAAATGCTGAAGATCTTGTAAAAGCAGAGCTTGAAGCAAGTCCTATTGATTTAGATGGTGATGGTGCGGATGATGATATAAAAGCTGTTATGTCTGCTTTAACAGACCCAAGCGATCCTAACTATGCTCTTATGCCTGATGATGTAAGAAAAGGTTATATTGTAAATTACTTTGTAGATGCTCAAAGACAACAATACGATAAAGGCGTGAAAGCAGCTCAAGGCGCAGCGTTAAACAAACAAAGAGATCAAGAATTTAAACTTTACCAAGAAACGCATAAAAATAATTTAAGAATAGAGCTTGCAAATGCTAAAGATGAAAACGAAAGAGATCAAATAAAGTTGAAGTTTGAAAACGAAATGAAAAAGATACAACAAAACTATTTTAACAAAGTTAACGAACCAACTGATAAGGTAAACGTTAAACAAACAAACGCTGAAAGTCAATGGAACGCTATTACTTTTGACAAAGGTGCAAAACCTGTTAGTAAAGCTCAAACATATATGGAGAATTTTAGAGATGTATTAGGTGATGATGTTACTGATATTAGATATGGAACTAATTTTGTAGATGAGCAGGGTAATACTCAAGCAAAAGGTTATTATGCTGTTATAAACGTTGAGGAAGGTGGTAAAACAGTTCAGGTAAATCAATTAATATCTAAAAGTGATGATTTAACGTATGATAACGTTAATAGGTATTTAGATCCTGAAAAAATGAGAATTAAAAAACCACTTCCAAAACCTGCGGGTGGTGGAAGTAGTAGTTTTGATGTTGATGATATATAGGTTAATAAATGAATAAAGAGTATTTACAAAACGTACACAGTTCTTTAGGTTCAAAAATAGACTTTGATACTTGGGCGGGTAAAATCAAAAATAATGATAATTACCTTTCTAAGTTACATGGTGAGCTTGGAGTGACTCACGATTTTAATACTTGGAAACAAAAGGTAATAGGAGAGTCAGTACCTACTGTTCCTGCTGAATACAAGCCAGAAAAAACAGATTATAGCCAGTGGCAAGTTGTAGAAGAGGTAGATGGTGTACCTACAAGTTTATTTAAAGATCCTGATGGTAATAACGTTGCAGACGAAAATGTTCCTAAAGAGCTAAAAGAGCAATACTTAGCTTACCAAAAACAACCAGGGCAAGCAAAGTCTTTTAAAGAGTACATGATTGACACTAAAGGTGATGCTTATGAGGGTCAAGGCTTAATGCAAACTATAGACTCTCACAAGTTGTTAGGTGAAAAAAGAGAAGAGGTTAAAAACAAAAACAAAGTTGATTTAGAAAACTACTACAAACTTGTTAAAAAAAGAAAAGAGCTAGATACTTCTATTGAAAAACAAGCAAGTCTTTATAATAATCAAAACCCTGACCCAACCTCGTCAAATATAAATTTTGGAGGTATGCAAATGGTTGATCCTAGCGCGGGTGAAGTAACTGGAAATATAAACAACACTCAAAACCAATTAGGAGGCTCTAATACTGATTATGGAAGAAAAGAAGCTGAAAAACAAAGAATAAAACTAGAGCAAGAACAACAAGAAAATAGAAAAGGACTAATTAGTGAAATAAGTGGCAATAGAATAACAAGAATTTTAGAAGAAATAAAACAAGGTAAACACGGAGAGTATGTTAATAATCGTGTTGAAAAAGGTATGTTTATAGACGACCTGATAGCTGAGGTTATGACTCAAGAAGATGCTGATGCTCATTTTAAAAAGAGTGTTAACAAGTACATAGAAGACAACACTGGTTTACTTGACTTTAAAATAACTGATAGTATAAAAGAAAAAGGTGAAAAAACTGACGAGGCAATACCAAAAGTAAACAAAGCTTTAAAAGAAAATATAAGATCTACTCATTACAGTTATGATAATATAACTAAGTTGCAAAAAAAATTAACTGACTTTGAAGCTTCTTACCAAAAAAATGTAGCACCTAAAAACGCTGAATACAAAAAACAATTTGAAGCAAAAACTACAGAGTTACAAAAACTAGAAAAACAAAAAGAAGCTTTAGGTGAAGTTAATCAAGACTCTGATATAAGTTTAATTAATCAATGGAACGCTATAAATGACAAGCAAAACGTTCTTATAGCTGATCAAAAAAATATCCAAGCAAGCCAACAAAAACTTTTTAAGGATAACGCAACTATGATTGCTGATTACAAAAAAGCTAACGAAGATCTTGGTATGTGGGTTAAAGATTATAAAGACAGAGTTGTTTTAAGTGGTGAACTTGCACAAAACGCTGAGGATTTAGTTGCATATCAAAATCTTATAAAAAGAAACAATCACAACGTGGTTGCAGGTGGAGCTTGGTTAGTTTCTTCAGCGGTTAGTTTAGGTAGCGGTGTTGAAGGTTTTGTTAACAGTGTTAAAGAGCTGCCAGAAGATTTGCTTTTTGAATACTACGACAACGACTATAAAAAAATGCCTAACATAGTTAAGCAATTAAAAGGTTACGATAAGTTTACTGACACTA
>Ga0098050_1000690_pt1 | contig 11750 bp, 10 predicted proteins | sample 14_taG_FD_77070 | JGI IMG/M metagenome (GOLD analysis project Ga0098050, IMG submission 77070) | Marine viral communities from the Subarctic Pacific Ocean - 14_ETSP_OMZ_AT15311 metaG | ecosystem: Environmental > Aquatic > Marine > Oceanic | place: Pacific Ocean | collected 2015-01-18
ATGGTAGTTGCTATGGTAGTTACAGTATTTATGGGAATGAATTAGTATGGCTGTATTCAAGGCATTCAAACCAGAAGCGATGAACAAAATCGCCAAGAGCATGGGCTATACAGGCAACATGGGCGAGTTCCAGAACTACATTGAGCAAGACCCTGCACGTCAAGCACGTATGGAGCAGTTTAAGAATGCTGCTGTGCAGATGGCAAAGGGTGGTGTAGTGAAGATGCGTGAGGGCGGTGTAGCAGGGGGTGGTGGAACCTATCCTGCTGGTTATCGTGGCCCTACTGCAACTATGGCGAATATGGCTGTAGGCAATCGTCCTATTGAACAGTCAATTGGACCAGCGGTTGATTTAATGACGGATATGGCTGTACCTGCTGCACAGACAACACCCACTAACATTGGCGATGCTACTGTACAGCGTATGTTTCAGCCGGGACTGCCACAAGGTGGCGTAACACAAGCTGCATTTACTCCTAACGAAGCTGGTCAATATGTAGACCCACGTACTGGTATGGTTACAGGTTCTGTAGCTGTACCAACTGCTATGGCTACTACAGCACAGGCAGAACCACAACAAGAAAAAGCAGCTAATGTAATGGAAGCTGCTGCTGCAGCACCTGCAGTAGATGCAGCCATGAATGCCACACAGGCAGCACAAACTAATCCTAACGATCCCCGCGCACAGGTGACAGCAGCACAGCAAACAGCTAGTAGTGTAGGCGATTTAGCTGCGGCACAGGGCAATGCCACTCTTATTAACAGTCCTGTACAGCGTAATATTCAGGCTGGTGAACTTATCACTGGTGCTGCTGATGCACAGACTGCTGCACAGTTTACTGAGCAGGTACAAGCAGCAACTGCTACACCATCTGCACAAGCTACTGTACAGGGTCAGCTTGCACAGCTTACTGCTAACTTTGATGCTACAAACCCACCTGCATGGGCTGCTGGCGCACTTCGTAATGCAACACAACAAATGGCAGCACGGGGTCTGGGTGCTAGTAGCATTGCTGGTCAGGCAATTGTACAGGCCACTATCGAAGCTGCACTTCCTATCGCACAAGCAGATGCTTCTATAACCGCACAGTTTGAAACACAGAACTTATCTAACCGTCAGCAACGTGCTATGCTTGCTGCACAACAACGTGCGCAGTTTATCGGACAAGAGTTTGACCAAGAGTTTCAGGCTCGTGTACAGAATGCTGCAAAGATTAGTGATGCAGCTAACATGAACTTTACTGCTGAACAACAGGTACAGTTAGAAAACTCTCGTGCTGCTAATACCATGAACCTTAACAATTTGTCTAATTCACAGGCAATGGTTATGGCAGAAGCGTCAGCACTGGCACAGATGGATGCTGCTAATCTCAATAACCGTCAGCAGTCTGCTGTTATGAATGCACAGTCTTTCTTACAAATGGATATGGCTAACCTGTCTAATAGGCAACAGACTGATCTGTTTAAGGCACAACAGCGCATACAGTCTTTGTTTACAGATCAAGCTGCTGCTAATGCTGCACGTCAGTTTAATGCATCTAGTCAAAATCAAGTAGATCAATTCTTTGCTAATCTGTCACAGCAGACATCACAGTTTAATGCTACACAATCAAATGCACAGGCACAGTTTAATGCAGGTCAGGCCAATACAGTTAATCGGTTTAATGCAGAACTGAATAATCAACGTGACCAGTTTAATGCACAGAACCAAGTTGTGATTGCACAGTCAAATGCACAGTGGCGTAGGCAGATTGCTACAGCAGATACCGCTGCAGTCAATCGTGCTAACGAACTTAATGCTGCTGCAGTGCTAGACATCAGCAAACAATCTTATGATAATCTGTGGAACTACTATGCTGACACTATGGAGTGGGCATGGACATCTGCGGAGAATGACAAAGACCGTGTTGTACAGATGGCACTTGGTGAGTTGTCTGCTAAAACACAAGAAAATCTTGCCAAGCTAAAGTTAGATGCTGAAGAAAGCGGTGCTATCGGTGGGTTCTTCTCTGATATTCTAACTAGCCAAGCTGGTAGTATTGCAAGTAAGTTTTTAGGATTTGGATAGGATAAAAAATGAGTATTGAACGGCAACCTGCAGTATTAGCAACAACTAATTTGAGACGTGAAGTAGGACAGTTTCAAAAGGGAAAAACACAAGTAGCTTCTCCTGCAAGAAAAGGTTTACTTGCGTCTAATAAAGTGGTACAATCCCGTATGGATAGTAAACAACAAACTAAGACAGAGATAGAAAAAGTGATGGAAGCTATAGCGGCTATCCGTGAAGGCATGTCACAAAAAGAGGACGACTAATAATGGCATTTAGAGAAACATCTGATTTTGATGCTCCAATCCCCGGCATGTCTCTGACACATGAACTGGGTGCAAGGCCGTGGCAATCTCCACCTAAGATGAACACGGTAGAAGAGGGTATCGACTTTTATGTATCTCGTATTGTCGATAAAAAAATGGCAGGGCGTCTGCTAGATATTATTGAAACAGGTGTTCCTCTTACTGCAATTGCAGAGACACTTACGCTTGGCGGTGTAATGCAGGGACTGCATACTATTGATATAGCTATTCTTGTAAATCCAGTTCTTGTTGAATTGATGGAAGGTCTTGCTAAAAATGCAGATGTGTCTTATGTAGTTGGCGATGAAGATGATGAAACACAGCCGGATGCTGGCTTGTTAAAGAAAGCACTATCAGGTCTTTCTGAAGAAGATACTGAAAAGCTAGATATAGAAGATACAGAAGAAGAAATGCCAGAAGAAGAACCTAAAGGTCTGATGGCCCGTAGAGGAGCAATGTAATGGCTTTTAGATTTCAATCTGCAATCGCTGGTTTTGCTAAACGTACATCTGAAAAGATGGAAAAGTTTGACGATACATACTTTGAAACTCTTAGAAATGCTTCATCAGATTTAGCAACTGAAGCCTCTACTATTCGTAAAGAGCGTGTAGCCGCTGCACGTGATTATAAAAATAAAGGCAACATTTTAATTAATGATTATGGTTTAAGTGAGGCAGAAGTACAGGCTCTTTTATCTGGTGGGACAGATAGGTATGATAAATTTATGGAAGATGTTCAGTCTGGTGCCATGCAACATGTACGTGCAGGTAAAACAGAACCTTTTGACCAAAGGGATTTTGTAAAAACATTATTTACGACACAAAAAACACCAGAGGGCGGCACTGCTCCAACATTTATGTCTCTTGATGAGCAAGCACAACTTTATGGTAAGTTGAGTGTTCCCACTACTATTGATATGGATGCATCAACATCAGCACTTGTTGCGGGTACACAGCGCGGCATATTTAAAATGGACCCAGCAACAGTTAGGTCTGCTCTTGGTAATGTAGCTACTGGTGCTGAACGGTATGAAGGTCCGGGCTTTACGCCTACCGGCGTTTCTTACACCTCTCCTGCTTTGACAGCAGGGCAGCAAATTCAATTTGAACAAGCCGTTGCATCAAAAGAAGCTACGGATGTTACTACGGATTTGAGTAGAGAAAAAATGACTAGCGTTATTCAAGCGAGGCAGTTAGCGAGTAAAGAAGATGCTAGGTCAGATCGCTTACTTGCTATTCAAGAAAGAGCAGAAGCACGTGCAGCTGCGCTAGAACCTTATGAGCGTGATCGTATTATAGCACAAACAGACGCTATATATCAAAATATAGCTAATGATGAATTGACTGGGGAAGTTCTTGCGTTACAAATTGAACGTGATATGGAAACTGGTTTAGAAAAAGCAAGGCTTACCAATGAGTACTTGCAAGCACAAATTATTTCTGAGGGTACAGTAAAAGATGCAGAAGCACTCTGGGCAACCAGTGTTGCTGCTGTTGATGTTCAAGAAATTAAACTTGCAGAATTACAAGCAAAAGGTGCTTCTGATGAAGCAATAGCTGCACAGCAAGCAGTAGTTGATGCTGCAGCAACAATTGCAGATGACAACTGGAAACTTGTTGTTAGCGACGATGCAGCAGAATTGTTTAGCAAGGTTAATCTAGATGCATCCTTTAGCCGTCGTATCAAACAAGCTGCTCTTGGGTTTAACGTAGACTTAAAGTTTAGCAGCTTTAATGAAGCTATTGAAAAGTTTGGTAAGGGACAGCTTCCCGCTTTCTTAACAGCCACCGATTCTGCAATCAATCAAATAGCATCTGAATACAAAGACCAATCTAGGGCTAAAAGGTTTGTGCGGACTCAACTGGATACACTAAATCAGCAACTTACTGCTTATGGTGCGCAGACAAACCGCTTTAATGAAGGGGCAACAGCCTTAAATCTTAGGAACACTAAAAAGCCTATTGACTTTGGTGAGTTAGGACTTGTTCGACCCGTGGAAAAAGAAGATAGACCTGCTTTTGAAGCGGCTCTAGATGCAGCGGCGCGAGATGAAAATGGTAATGTCATAGCAAGACCCGGTGATATTATTCGTGTAAAAACTGCAAATGGCGGTGAAAGAATATATATGTGGGGCGTAGCTAACGATTGGATAGGGTATTAAATTGTGTCAAATAGACTTTATCTTGAAGAAGAAGATGACATCGTACTGGATGAAGACACCACTTCTACTCGTCTATATTTAGACGAAGAAGACGATGAATCTCCTGAACTGCAGGATACATCTACTCGCCTTTATTTAGAACCAGAAGAAGACGATATACTGCCCGACACTATGGCTGCAGCACCTGCTGCTTCGTCTATTATACAACCAACACTACAAGCACCAGCGGGTTACGAATATAAAGAAACTCCAACTTTTGATGATAAAGGTGATCCTATTGTCAAAAGAGAACTTGTTGAGATAGGTGCAGAACCCGCACCAAAACCCCCCGAACCTGATTTTACATATGAAGAGACTTCTGCTGCGTTTAGCCAAGCTGGACGTAATTTGCTTGATACGCTTACGTTGTATGATAGAGATTTACATAATGTATTTGGTGAAGAGTTTACTGTAACTCAAGTGCCAGAATACTTGCGTCCTTTTGTTCGCATTACTGGTAAAACAGTAGATGGTATTATCGTACAACCTTTTATAGACACAACATATGAAGCATCAGATACACTTTTAAGTGGCGGTAAAGCAGGTTTGATGTTTCTTAAAGAAACTGCTGAAGGCTTTGGTTCTGCTATTACTCGTGCAGTACAAGATAATATAACCAGTGAGTCGGACGCTATCAATACAATAAAGTCCATGCCCGGTTTAAGTGGAGGTATTACACTAGGATTAATACAGGAAGCAGCAAAAGTTGCAGGAGTAGAGGGTAAAGATATTTTTCCCTTTACGCCAAAAACTGGTGGCGAAATGTTTGCAAGAGACTTAGCAATGATGGCAGAAGTAGAAGCAGGTCTGCCTATTACGACTGCTGTTCGCACCGCTAAAGGTATTAATGCTCCACTAGATGAAACAGTAGGTGCAGCAAATAGACATGCTCAACGTAGAGAAGAACTTGCAAATCGTCGTATTCGCGTAGATGAAGCAAAAGAAAATGCTGCAAGATTAGCTGCAGAAAGAAAAGCTGAAGCAGCTAAGATTATACGTGATCGTGCAAAAGAGGCAGATGAGGTTGCACGTGATGCAATTGATGAAGTAGAACAAAACCTACTTAATGGTGCCAGCATTCATCGTGAAACTAAAAGCGGTCGAATTGCTTTGGACTTTGATAAGAGTGCAGAGTTAGGACGTGCTAAAGTTGATGATCTATTGGAAGAAGCTGCTGAAGAAGGTCTAGATGCTACACAAGAAATTGTGGGTACGCAAAGTAAAATTCTTCATCCTATACTAGACCCTGATAAATTTGAGCCTGTAGTAGCTGTCTTAGTTGAACTTAAAGATAAATTTCCAACAACATTTAAGAAACAAAAGCATTTGGAAGGTCCGTTTAAAGGACAAAAGGTAACATTCGGACAACAATTACTAAAGCTAGTTGTTGATGCTGATGAACAGGTTATTCGTGAACTTGGTGAAATCTACAATAAGTATGGTCTAAACGCTGCAGATATAGCAAACATGACTATTGCAGGTGATAGACGTGCTGCCCAAATACTGAGAGAAAAAAGAACTATACTAGAAAGACTGCGTGGCAGAGACCCTAAAAATCCTAGTGCTTCAGCTAAACTAGATAAAAAACAAACAGACGAACAATTAGAGTTTGACAAAGCTGCAGAGTCTTTATCGACTGTATTTAAAAATATTAAACGTGTAGAAAACATAGGACTTGGTGCATTGACGGGTACGCTTGCTACAGCAATGCGTAACTTAGATTCTTATATTATCCGCGCACCGCAAGAAGGACTTGTTCGCGCTATGGAAGCTGCTGTAATTATGGCAGCAAAAAGAAAAGCTGCAAGAAAAGAAGCTGATAAAATCGGCCCACCTAAAGCACCTGTTAAAATGACAGATGATGAGATGGCTGTTGCTGCTACACGCAGTCCTTTTGCTACTGATCTTGAAGCAATATCTAATGTATTTAATGTTACTAATGGTAATCCCAAACAAATGCAGGAACTTGTGGACTATCTGTTTCAAAATGATAGTCTTGAAAGATTTTATAAAAAGCTATACGGTAACTTGGATGAGTTGGGTATTGCTATGGGTAGAGGCGAAGGTAAGTTTCTTGATAAGCAGTTGTCTGCTTTAGAAGACTTAGTACAAGTCCTAAACGCCCCGAACAGATGGCAAGAATTTCATATTAGAAACGGTACATTTATTGGTGAGTTACAAAGTCAACTTCAACGTGAGTGGGGTATTGATTTTATCAAATCAATCAATAATGGAAGAATAAAAGATATTATTGAGGACTCTCCTCGTATCAAACCAAAAGGTGGAAAAGCCTTTGTAGACATAATGACAGATGCTACTGAAGCTGCACTAGAGGCTACTTATGCTTCACAGCCTAGAAGTGGTATAGGAAAATCTGTAACTAGCTTTGTACGCAAAACCCCTCTTATGTCTCTTGCAATTGCCTTTCCACGATTTATGTTTAAAGCTATGGAATATCTTGGACAGACTACGGTTGGTATACCTTACGTTTATGGGAAAAGACTTTTTACAGGGGGTGCTAAAAGTGCTACTGATCGGGCAACTATCCAGCGTAACGTCGCAGGTTTGGCAGGTATTGGTGCCGCAACTATGTATCGTTTATCAGAAAATGCTCCTGCAGATTATACAAAAATATACGCACCTGATGGCAGTGAAATAGATACTAAGCCTCTTATTCCTCTTCCTCAAATATTGTGGATAGGTGAAGCTATTGCTCAAATTATAAAGCCAGATGGAGATTTTTCTGATTTTATAAGTGGCGGTGCGGGTAAACAATTTTTTGAACTTTTTACTGGTACAAACTTCAAAGCTGGTCAAACACTAGGTCCACTGGCAGAGGGTGCAATTGAGGCACTCGCAGGGGGTGGACGAAGTGCAATATCAAGTAAAAGATTTGAAACTTACTTTGGTGAATTTGCTGGAAGTGCTTCTTTCCGTCCTTTCCGTCCACTTGTACAGGCCATTGATCTTGAACGGGGTCTTGGTGGTCGTCCTCTTGAATATCGTTCATTTGCTTCCGATCCCCTATTTGATTTTGCAAGCGGATTTAAAAAGGCAGCAGGAAAACAATTCCGTATACAAGGCTTGACTATGAGTGCTGCAGAAGAAGCAACTTATCCCTTAAAAGTGACTCCGTTCAGGACAGAACCCAAGGCTAGAGTGCAACCATTGTTTAAGCTATTTGGTGGTATCACCATGACTACACCTCACAGCGATGTACAAAATTGGCTACTTCGCAAAAACTTTAGGCAGCAGTATCTGTTTGAAGGGCGAACGGGTATTGACACCGTAGATGATGCAATCACGGAAACATTTAATGCATTAGCTATACCTGTAATTAAAGGTCTTATGGAAAGTGAAGCTGCTGCTTTAGAGGAGGCTGAAACTTATGCAGACAAACGTGCCATATATAAAAAGTATCAAAACTTTACAGAGGCTTTTATAAGCAAAATAAAAAAGAACATCGGTAATATCCGATATCGTGAAGCAGAAGTAGGTGAGGATGGAGTTAGAAGTGTGGGTACTTTTAATCCTGCTTTTGTAAAAGCGTTAGCGGGGGCAAGACGACTACCTAAAGCCGCATTTGAAGAAGGTGTAACGGCATATAGACTGGCAAATAATATAAAACCTAGTGAACCCCTTGACTACTCTAAGATTGAAGTTCTTAATGGTATAACCATTGCGGGTCAGAAGTGGATGGAATCCCTTCCTAATCTTCCAGCTATTGACTAAAATAAAAAGGGGCCGTAAAGCCCCTTCTTTTTTGTGTTACTTACTAACGATTATCCCCACTGCCAGATAGCGTACCACGCTTCTTGCGGTCAGCCAGTTTCTGTAAGTTGTTCTCCATGATATGACCAAGGTCCATCTCCATTTCTTTAGCTAGTACGGCACAGTACCATAGCACATCCCCAATCTCATATCCAATCTCAATGCGCTTGGCAAGGTACTCATCTTGTGCTGCGCCATCACGAATGAACTTCTTTACCTTGTTAGCAATCTCACCTGCCTCTCCCGTAAGGCCAAGAGTAAGATACTCCATAGCCTTGTTCTTAGGGAAGATAGCAGTCTCACATGCTTTTTCTTGATAAAGTGTTGCAGAAATGTCACTCACTCTTTTCTCCTTCATCCACTGTTTAGCTTCTAGTTCTAGGTCCATTTAGTTTCTCCAAGTGTTCAAAGTAAGCAGCATTCCAACCACGCTGCCACTCACGAAACTGCATTGTATTGGGATGCAGCTTTCTTTCTACTTTGGGTTTGATCCTTTTTTTCTTATTAATGAACTGCCCCCAACTGAAGAAGTCTTGATAACCCCACTCGTATTGTACTCTGAGTGGGGCATCGTATTTACTTAGACCATTACGCCTCAACATCATTCTCCTGTAATTGATAGTTGAAAATCTTGATAGCAGTTACTCTATCAATGTTAAACCACTCACCCCGTCTTTCCTTTGCAAAATGAGTGAATGCCTTGTGCATCTCCTTTTCTTTCACGTGTCTATCTTCTGTTGCTAGAGTTGCGATTATACTGTAATCACGAAACGGGGATGATGTTTGATATCCATTCAAACGATCCTCTGCAATACTAGCCTTGCCTACCTTAACCCAATCTGGCCATGCATCATTAACAATGATGTAGACTTCACCCTGCGTAGTGCTTTCAATCTTCATATGCGACCATGCATCATCTAGTGATTTGAAGCGTCCGGGTTTATGCAGGGGATGCTTCTTTGAAATTTCTTTACCGTTGACATACATGCGCTGGGCATCCCGTTTCTTTACAGCTTCTGGGTTGTCTTTGTAGTACATAGGGTTGCCTGTGTACGGGTTTAGTTTAAATCTATCCATTATCATTTTCTTTCTCCTTTTCTTTTCGTTTCATCCATTCTTCGTACTGCGGGTGTTTAGGGGGTGGATTAAACTGCACCCACCCCTCTTCTCGTTTCCACGCTAGTTTCTCTTTCTTCTTACTCATTGAAGTAATTGTCCAAGATATCAAGCCTATCCTCGTGCATAGCCATCTTATCTAACTCACCCTGTATAGCTTCCATTACATCTGAATGCTCCCCTATACCTGCTGGGTTTTTAAGATACACTTCAATGTTCATCATATGCAACTGGCTACTTGCTTTTGCGTGTTGCTTGAGCGTTTGTATCATTGCATCTCTCATCTGTCAACTCCTTTCTTTTGCCTGTTAAATATTGTGGTGTCTTCTTTTCTTTAAAGAACCTACCAAATATTTTGTACAGCAGACTCTCTATGTCTTTCATTGTTTACGCCCTCTAAACCTGTGCTTGAAGAATACAACAATATTGATTGTGGTGTTGACAGTGATGGCTAACAACAACCACCACTGCCACCAGTTAGGCATGTCTGCTCCTTCAATCATGCTGCATTCAAGTCCACTACCTCACAGACACCAGCAGTACAGGCCAACTCACGTCCACCGGATGTAGTGTCTTCCTTCTCAAACTCTTGTAGCATATTCCAATTAACACTCTTAGGCATCTGTGTCAAGAGTTCTCTATACGTACCTTCATCAATATCCTGATAGGGTGCTTGCTTATAGGTATGCTCACTGAATGGCAGGAAGCTAATGCCTGACACCTCATCAAAGTGTTCGTACACCCATGAGCCTACAGCCATCCACTCATTCTCTTTGACAGAGATAGTTACAGACGGCTTATGCTCACACCAGTGACGCTGATACTGCAACCACAACTCAAGCTGCTCAATGGCATCCATCTCTGTGCGGCATACTGCACTGTTGGGTGACTTCATTGGGAAGCTGAACACCGTAGTGCTGTCAGGCTTCATTACATCAGGCTCTGCAGGTATACCCTCTGACACAAGGAACTGTGTGATAGGGTCTTTATTGTCACCCCGTACCGTGCGAATGTAGTATGGGTTGTGACGGGCGTGAATGCCACTGGCACTGTCCACAAGCTGTGACACTGTACCACTAGGCTTCACACAGGTAATGGCTGTTGACTGTGGAATGTCAAGCTGCCGTGCCATAGATGCATTGGTTTTAATTGCCTGTTCCTTGAGTGCATTGAGTGTAGCCCCAATGTTCTTGCCCAGATGCGTTGACTTACCTGACATCATATCATTGTCCATGATACCTGTCAGTGATACACCAAGCAAGCGTTCCTCTTCTGTGTTCTTCTTCCACACATTACGCAGGTATTTGAAGTCAGTCAGTGTAGACTGGAACGTACCCAAGATAGTGGCAAGGCGAACCTTTTCAGTCAGTGTCTGCTGTGTGTCTGATGCACGTACAACAACCTCTGACAGATTACAGAACTGGTACGGACGCAAGATAATTTCACTGCAAGGGTTGCATCCGAAATCATGTTCTACCTCACGGCGACCATTCTTAGCTGCCTGTACCTGTGCTGACTTACGATTGAAGATACCACGTTCACCAGACTTGCTTTCATACAGGGATACCCACTCACGCATGAATGTACCCATCTCTGGCTTGCCCTTGTAGGCTACGCTGTTGTTAGCCAGCGCACGTTGCCCTTCGTTCTCCCACCACATACCTGACTTGGCATGTGCCATCTGGTCATCATTCAAGTTGGACAGGCTGATGAGTGCGCTACGACGTACACCGCCTACGACTACAACCTCACCAATCTTACACATGATGTCGTGGCATTCAATGGGAAACAGGCGACGACCTGCTGCACCCTTGAACTTCTCCACAAGGAACTCAAACAGTTCCTCCAGTGGGGCTGGGCCACTTGCTCTACCACCAAAAGTCTTGAGACGTGCGCCAGCAGGACGAACCTCTGACGTATCCCATTGGGGTATTTGTCCTGCGTAGAGGAGAGAGATTAATTCACGCAGGGATTTGGCCCAGCCCGGACGAGAGTCGCCAACCTTGATGACTGTATCGCTAAGATGCATGTCTTCGTTGACGACAGGCAGCTTCTCAATGTTGTGACGTTCTACTGAGAAGCCTACACCAGTGCCGCACATGAGGATGTACATAGTCTCGTCAAAGGCACGAGGGCTATCCACAGGTACGTAAGAGCAGTTGTAACCGCCTACATGACAACGGTCAAGCGCAGGTCCAGCGGTCATCAATGCTCTCATGCTTGGCATGATGTCTTGGTTTAACACAGCTTGCTCAAGTTCACCACGTAGTTCATCCGACAGGACATACTTGTGCTTGCTCTTGAGATGCTG
>Ga0098050_1000691_pt1 | contig 11746 bp, 2 predicted proteins | sample 14_taG_FD_77070 | JGI IMG/M metagenome (GOLD analysis project Ga0098050, IMG submission 77070) | Marine viral communities from the Subarctic Pacific Ocean - 14_ETSP_OMZ_AT15311 metaG | ecosystem: Environmental > Aquatic > Marine > Oceanic | place: Pacific Ocean | collected 2015-01-18
AAAAGCGAGGAATGATATGGCTGAATTTGCAGAAGGTTTGATTGAAACATTACAAGCATGGAAGATAGAAACAAAAACATATAGTCAATTTGGTTGGACAGACGACAGGAAAGGTTTCGTCATGGGAACTAAGATGATAAAACTTAAGGACGAAGAAGAAGTACTATGCGACCCAGACATGCCTGGGGATATTGCTATGGACTTCGGTACATCTGGCACTATAGAAGAGTGGGTAGGTAACATAGATACCTTATACAATAGGCCAGGGGCAGAGCCATTTCAATTTGCATTGTGCCATTCTATGGGTTCTGTTCTGGTAGAATTAATGGGTTCATCTAACTGGCATGGACTACCTCTCGCCTTCACAGGACACGGCGGTACCGGTAAATCGACGGCGGCGAAGATAGCTTGTGGCTTCTATGGCAACCCAGAGTTTATGGAACGCCAAACAGGAGAGCAAGGTTCTACACTCAACGCTGCAATTAAACGAATAGCTATAATGGGTTCACTACCTATGCTTCTCGATGAGTTTTCGGGTAGGCAGCCAGATGAACTGACGCGAACTGGATACGCACTAGCCAACGGTAGAGACAAGGAGAGGCTTGGTTCTAATGGTAAGTTTGCTACAGTAGGTGGCCAATGGTTTAAGAATAGTTTTATAACTTCCAACGATTCACTACACGAAAGTATAAGCAAGCTACCAGCAGGCTATCGCGTTGAAGCGACGCAGTTGCGATTCTTTGAGGTGCAATTACCAGAGAACTTTAGAACGGAAACATTCCCCGACATAACACAGTCATTCATTGAAAACCACATGGACAATGTGTACGGAGAAGCATGCAGACCATTTATTAGGTTCATTATTAAGAACCATGAGTGGGTACGCAGACAGATTACGGCGGCAAGGGGTAAGTTTAACCCCGAGTCTAACGAAGATAACAAAGAGCGTTTCTATAGAGATACTATTGTTACTGCTTTGGTAGCCGGCAAGATAGCTGAAAAGCTTGGCTTGATTATGTTTGACCTAAAAGGCATGAAGAAATGGGCAATGACAGAGGTAGAGCGTATGCGTGAGAGCCGTAAGGAAACTAATACGGACATTGGAGAGCATATCGCTCAGTTCATATCTACATTACCAGGCAGGCTCATCATTACTAAACACTTTAACGATGCTAGAGCCAAGACGAAAGAGACGCCGATGGAGATTCTAAGAGCGCCTGCTGTCGGACGAGTATGTATAGACGACAAGAAAGTCTACATCACGGCTAAAACCGTAAACGACTGGTGTAAGGATCACGGGGTCGCACCAACGACGATGAAGGATGAGCTTGATAAAGGCGGGTACATAATCTATGCTGCTGATGGTTCACCTAGTATTAAGTGCTACATTGGCTCTGGTTCTACAGTTCCAAGTGGACAGGCAAGATGTTATGAGTTTAAGTATAGTAAGTTGTTTGGTGACAGTGCGCCGTTGCACTTAGTTAAAACAGAAGACGGAGTAGAAACGGAGACGGCTCTCGAAGGGTAAGACCCAGAGAAAAGAGGGAAACTCTGGGTCTTGTGGTACTTTAAGCCAGTACCGGGCGAGCGACTAGTCTATTCCTAGTTGGTCTCTATAATTCCTTTCTCTTGTCCTTTGCCTTGCAGGTGCTTTTATAAGACTAGATAAAGACGTTCTTTTTATAGCACTTCTAGCATCATTAAAGAAAGGTCTAACTCTATCTTTAGCATTTTGTAATCTTTTCCAATCATCTATAGCTTCTCTAGCATCTTTTCTATTTTTTTCTTTTTTAGCGTTAATATACCTTTTACGTATCTTAGATTGCTCGTCAGAGAACCATTTGCTCAACTCAAATTGTTGACCTCTTACCCACTTAACATTATTTATATCTGTCGCAGGTATACCTAGAGAATTAACTACCAGTTGAAAACCACTAAAGGCATCTGCACCCACTGGAACATCACCGTTTCTAAGGGAATATCCTTCTGTTCCAAGCCTATAAGACTCCATAATCGTTCTTATACCTTTAGGTAGTGCATACTCAGTAGCTCTCCAAGCGTTGCCTTCTCTGCCATAACTTATAGAGCGCATTACATTTGACGCCGTCGCTGCTGAAGGGCCCGCAACTATCTCGAAAACGGCTTGTGCTAGTGCTTGTTCTGAAAGCTCAAAGTCAGTGTACGGTGCTGGATGGAAAATCTTTTGTTGGCTTAACTTGGTTGACATATCTATACCAAACACAGTAGGAAGTCCTCTAGATATAATCTTAGCCCAGGTTTCATCTCCAATGTTTTCTCCAATCCAACGCTCTAAATCTTCTGGTTCGTCTCCTTCATTAAGCATACCCATTAGGAAAGGTGCTATTTGCCCTATCACGGGAACTCCCACGGCTCCAGAGAACAATGCAGCGTGTCCCATCATGAAGCCCATTGTTCTTTTACCTGCTGCTTTTTCGTAAGGTGTGGCACCAGCTAAAGATTTTTTAATTGAATCTGCATAAACCCATGCCATCATTATCTGGTACTTACGATACTGCCCTGTAAGTTTAGGAAGTTTCTTAAGAATTTGAGGAGCATCCATAGAAGAAAAGTTACCTTGAGTGTCTTCTACTACACTTATAGCGTAGTCTTGAGCTGACTCCATACCTTGTTTTTTAACTACTTGTGGCTTGGATTGTGCCAGTTCGAAAGCTGCTGTAGCAGTAGATATACGGTTGTAAGCTTCAACCATACGAGCTACTTGGTACAATCTATGTGCTAAAGTGCTTGCTGCCTCAGTACCTTTATTAATTAACTGAAAACCAGAGTCTGACTTGTTGAAGTTCGCTAAGTCTTGCTCAAGTCCAACGTCAAGTAATTGTCTCTCTTGTAACTCAGTTAACAACGCTTGGTACTTTTTAGGTGCTTTAGTAATATCAATATTAGTTTGAAACCTAAGATTTTTTGCGTCAAATGTTACTAACTCTTTGGCCATTCTTAAACCTTTCCAGTATAACTTAAGGCTTTTTACATAACTAGTAGCGCCAAAATCACCTGCAAGTTTAGGAATTGTAACCATTATAGGTTGCGTTGCGTTAGTAACATGATAACCAATACTAGATGTAAGCATGTACACAGTGTTTATTGCAGCAAGTCTATCTTGTATCGGTGTTGGTTTTTCATTTAAGTTGGAAGTATAATGCGAAACTATCATGTTGTAGATTCTACCAAGAGTAGGTCTATCTTTTTTCATTTCCTTGTTAGCTTCACCTAAAGCAGTATTTACTGCCGTACCGTGTTCCATGTTAGCAATTAAGTTAGCTTCAGCAGTTGCATTCACAACAAAAGATCGAACCATACTTTTTTCTGCACCTGGAATAGTTCTACGTTTTTGTTGAGAGCGTCTTGCATTTTCTTCACTAAGGCTTTCAAAGTACATATTTTTTACCATTAGTTGTATTTGCTGATACTCTTTAGACGATTCATCTAAGTTCTCAACTCCCATCCTAGCTAGTACTTGGTCTAAAATTTTGTAGTCCGGGGAGCGACCTTCAGTTACTACTGCTGTTTTTTCTGAAGCTTCTGCAAAAGCAAACTCGCTTTCTCTAGAGTCTCTGTATTGTTTGGCTATACCTATACTGCCGTGGAAACTAACTTCGTAATGTACTGGGTTAGTTTTTAAATCTTCTAGAGCTTGTCTTGTGTCTTGGCCACCATCTTCTTCATAAGCTTTTTCTGCATCTAAATATTTTTGCGACTTAAATTCAACTACGTGACTACCAAAACGACGAAGCGGGGCATAAGGGCCTTCTAAACCAGAGACACCGAAAAACTTTTCGCCTAATTTCTTTTTATCTGGGTCTTTTTCATCTCCGAAAAACATTTTTGCTATTTGCCTTTTACGGGCTAGCATTTTTTCACCGTGAGCAAATATGTCTTTAACTAATTCTTGCTGGTCTGCATCAAGTTTATTGAATCTTCTTTCCATTGCCCCATCTATTTGAATTTTTTCATATCTAGGGTCTGATTTATTGAAAGGGTTATAAGCCCACAATTGTCTTTCTGTAGAATCTTTTATAAACGCTTCCGCTGCAACTAGTTTATCACTAGCCATAGCTCTGGCTTTAACTTGGATTTCGTCTATTTGTTGTTTTATTTCATTTCTAGTTTTTTCCAACCGAAGAATAGCTTTATGCCAGTCTTTAGCTGCCGGCATTACGTTTTCGTATTTTCTAATTAGTTGGTGTAAGAACTGTGTGCTTTCTGCTGCTTTAACAAACAAGTTGCTTATCGTATCCCATATAACAGCTGCTGATTCACCAAAATTAGTTTTAATCCATGTACGAGCTTTTTCGTCGTTTCTTTGACTTTCTTTCTTTTCAGCACGGTTAAGAGCGTAATCTATGTCAGTTGTAGTTTCATCAGGGTCGTACAGACGTTGTTCGTGTTTTGCTGCGTCTTCTCTACGGCGTTTAATTTCTTCTTTTAGTTTAGCTCTAAGTTGTTTTTCTTCCCTACCTCTTTTTATTTGAAACTCTCTCCACTCGTTTACTGGCAAGAATGTAGGTGCTATATATTTGTTCTTATCGTTTTTAGGTATTATTTTAGCAACGTACTCGTTGATTTTATTATCCCAAAAGTCATTACTGTTAAAGTTTTTTACTGCGTCTAACTGTCGTGAATTGGTTTTGTCTAAGTCTTTTAACTCTTTTATTACGTCATCTAGCAGGTTTGCCATTTTTTTCATATCGCCACCTTGTCTAAACTCTGCTAATTTACGCCTGTTATCCCTGCTTTCTTTACGCTCTATCTCCATTGATACATTGCTAAACATAATAGCCATCTCTGTATCCTCGTCTACTTTTCGCATGTTCTCAAGAACTTTTTGACTTGTTCGCAACTGAGGATTACCTGCGTCAACTTCAATCATAATTTCCATAGCACCGGCACCGTAAGCCATATTTACAACATCTTGACCTGTAATATCAAATGTTTTTTGCTGAAACACGCCAAGAAACTTTTTTATTGCAGTTCTAAATTTATTTAATATTTTTCCTACATCAGTGTTTTCAGAAGGTTTGACACCTCTTGCTACTGAGTGGTGTAAGAAATACGCAATAGTTTCTTTAAGTTCTTTAGTCGTTTCAGCGTCTGGATTGCTAGACGCTGTACTAGTCGCTTTAGTTGGGGCATCGGTAATGTCACCTGTAAGGTCTAAGTCACCCATATCTTCCATTGTAGCGTTAGCAGCTCTTTGTTCCACAGAAGGCTTACCGCCATTTCTTTTTACTTCTTTATATTCTTTAGCCCATTTTCTTATCTGGGCAGCGAGAGCTTGGGACTCTGCCGGAGACAGTATGTTATCTAATCCTATGTGGCCACCAACTTCGTGCATAAATACAGCAAAAAAAGCATCTGGCCCTATCTCATCTTTTTTAGTCAGCTTCTGTATTTCTTCGACGTTAAAAGCTATAATGTCAGGACGTCGTAGTTTGAGGCTTCTAGGCCTAACATAACTACCTCTCGTAGACGTTTTACTTACAAAAGCCGCAGCATCCGCAGTATCTTTTGGATTTTCACCCATTTGTTTTGCTAAGTCTTTGTTATTTCTACCTATAAATACTCTTTGTAAAATTTTTTCAGCATTTTTAACACCTACTAACCTAACAAACATATTCTCGAGTTCTTTTTTATGCTGTTGGAACTGCAACTCATCAAGTTTGTTTTTGTAAGGAGTTTCTTCTGCTCTCGTAGGAACTACAAAGTTGGGTTTCTTTTTGGCAGTGGACTTAGCAACAGGTGGTGTCTTAGCCTTCGGCTTTGTCTTTGCTTTGGCTTCTTTTTCTAAAGTTTCGACAGTGTCAACAAACTTTTTATACTTTTTTTGTTTAAGAAGCTTAGTCAAATTCGGGTGCTTAGCTTGCCACCCAGCACCTAATCTTTTAGTTGCTTCTTCTTTTACTGCGGTTTCTGTTTCTAGTTCTAAATTCCGAATTTCTTTTTTAGAAGCTGTAGTTTTAGGTCTTACTACTTTTGCTGGCTTCCGTACTTTTGCACCACTATTTTTTCCTGCGGTGTCAGTCTGTCCCCGAGGTTCTGCCTTTTTTGTATCTCCTTTGCTTGTTCCTTCAGGAACTTTCTTAGTTTGAGTTTCTGTCCCACGTTTGCTTTCATTTTTTTGTTCTCCTGTATGTTTTTGGATAATGTCTTGTCTTGCTTGTTGTAGACCTGAATCATTACCTGTTTCCAATGCTACCGCGGTGGCAAGTACCCACTCACTACGATTTCTAAGAGACATGTCGCTAAACTTTGGGTCGTTGCCTTTTTTATTATTGTCCCACTCTTGTTGTATTGGCTCTAAAGTTTCTTTGTTTTCTGTTCTAAATACTACTTGTACGTCTTGTATTCTTTTTTCGTGGGCTTCGTCTCTTCTAGCCTGCCCTTGCTCGTCTAACTCGGCACTACCTTCTTCTTCAGTTTGTTGTTTTGCAAGTGCAGCTTCAGCTTCATTTGCTTTCTTAATTTCAGCTTCTGCTTTTGCTCTTTCTTCTGGAGACAACCCAGCAAGTCTTTGTCCTACGGGATCTGTACCTGGAACGTTTTCTGTTCTAATAAGTTTTTGTTCACCTAGTTTTGTTTGCCCTTCAGAGTCTCTAATATTAAAGCCAGGGTTTTCTAGTATTTCATTTGGGTTTACGGGTTCACCTTGAGTGCTTTCGGACTCATCTATAGCAGCGCCAGTAACATCGTTTTCCCTTCTTATCTCAGCTTCAGCGTCAGTAACTGGGGCTATTAATGGTTTTGATTTTTGTGCTACAATGCCATTTAGTATTGTTTCAAAATCTTGACCATAGGTACTTTTTACCGCGTTTTTAATTCTAGTAATAGCTTGAGACACGTTACCTTTACCCTTAAGACCTAACTCCTTACTTATTTTTTCAGCAGACCACCCTTTAGCTTTGTTGGAGCCTTTGCCTTCAGTTTGTTCAACTTTGTAGTAATTATCTATAGTGTCGTTTGCTACTGTACTTTTGATAAACTCCCACACTTGGTTTGTTTGAGGGCTTAGTTGTAAATTAATGTCATCTAAAGTTTCAATTGCAGAAGCATCTGGTTTTTTAACTACTGGGGGTTTTGTTATTGCACCTTCTTGTTCCTCTACCTTCCCTTGCTCTTGAGCTATTAGTATTTGTATGTCAGCTTCTCGTTTGTACGCAGGCCATTCACCAGGGATAGTATTTGTTTCTGCTTCAGATTCAACTTCTCTTAGGGCTGCTAAGTCTCCAGCAGCTATGGCATTCATTCTCCTTTGGTAATAATCCGCTAACCTTCCGTCATTTTCTTCTGGTACAAAAGCCGGGTCTTGCGCTCTTTGTTCTCTTGCCTCTTGCAATGAAGCGTGGTCATCCAAAGCAAGTTCATAGTTATTTAAGTTGTCTTCTGGTTGAGGTTTAGGCAAACTATTTAAAAATTCTTGTCTTATTTTTTCGTTTGCTTTTTCGTTTTTGGTTATATATTTTCTGTTTTCTGTTAACCACGTTTGGAACTGAATATCTAACTCACTATCTGGAGTAGTTAGTTGCAAGTTGTTTATTAACTCTTGCTCAGCTTTAGTTTCCTCACTTAACTCTTCTTCACTTATAAAAGTCTTAGAATGTTTTTTACGTAGTGCTATTTTTTGTTCAGCTGCTGCAGCTTCTTCTCTTAGTTCTCTGTCAGCTTTTTCTTGCTCTTGTCTCCTTAACTCATCAGCTTCTTGTTGTTTATCAGCTACATTTTGTTGAGCTTGTTCTGCAGTATCATCTATTACAGCTAACGGGTCTTGCTTTTTACTTAATGCACCACCGACTGTACCCATGGCACTACCACCAACAAAACCAGCGAATGCAGATGTAGGGTCGCTAAAATTAGCTTCCTCAAAAGTAGCTCCAGCTCCCATTTCCTCAAGACCTGTTTGTACTGCTTCAGTACCAGCTTCTAAAGTACCACCACCTAAACCTCTAGATGCAGCATTTACTGTACGACTTTTAGTTGTAAATTTTCCTGTCTCAAATAAATTTTTAGCTGGACCGACTTTAGCAAGACCTAGAGTGAGAGCCTCTGCACCAAATTCAGCGACACCAGCAAGAGTACCATATTTAGTAACTCGCATAAGGTCTACTTCTTCTTTAGTTTTGCCTTCTTCTAGTGCTTTATCTACTGCCCCGCCGTATGTGTATCCTAGCTCTGTTCCTATCGCTTGCCCCGCAAGACCTGTGTATTCACCTCTTCTTGTTGCTTTTGGCAGCACTTCTGCAAGTTTAGCTTGAGTGCTTTTGGAACTCATTACTGCGTTTAGCGCACCCTTATTTAATTTACCGCCGTATTCTTTTTGTAACTGACTTCTTATTTGCTTTTCTGCTGCTTTTTTAGTTACAGCACCTGCACCTTTACTTACAACAACAGCTTCAATAATTTGAGGTATAGCATAACCAAGCCAGTATTGAGCAGCGTCTACATAGTCACCTACGCTTTCAGCGTTTTCAATGTTGTCTGTTTCTTTGGCACGTAAGCCAACTTGTTTCATGTTCTGCTCATAACCTTCATAACCAAAGTCACGAATTGCGTCTGAGCCTACAGCATCACCTACATAACCCACTAAACCGTATAAGCCGCCTTGGAGAGAGTCAACTCCACTAGATACACCTCGTGCAAAGTCACCCTGGTCAGGGTCATACATGCCAAAATGTTCGGCTAAAGATTGAGGGGTGTCACCAGTAATCTCTGACATTTTGTAGATAGCGTCTACGTCAGATAGGTTTCCGTAAACGTTAGGATAGCGTTCTTTGTAAGTCTGGAGCGAAGTCGCCATGTTGTATCCTTTATCTGTTTGCTGCTAAACCTAAATTCATATTAGTAGAGCTGACAAGAGTTGATGGGTCAGGTGCAGTAGCTGTACCAAGTTTATCCATTAAAGCTGCTCTATCATTTAATCTTTCTTGTCTTCTTCTGTTTCTAGATTTTTTCTGATTGTTTGCTTTGTTTTTTGGATTAGCGTTAGGGTCAACGGGTTCCATAGGGCCAAGTTTCCTTAATTCTTCATCTATTTCTGCTATCAACGCTTCAGAACCAGCTTTGGATGTTATATAAGCCATCCTTTCTTGAGCTTTTATGTAGTTTGGATTACCTTTGTCAACAACATTTTCTAGAATTTGTTCACTCTTTGCAATCTCTTCTACTAAACTACCCTTTGGTAGTTTTTGTTGTTTTAACCCCCCTTGGGTACTTTCATCGTCACCATCATCGTCACCATCATCGTTATCTGGGTCTGGGGTACCAGAACTGTTAGCTGCTGCTGATTTACTATCAATACCAGCGTCCTTTACATAGCCTTTAATAGTTTCTAAGTCGTGCCCTTCTCCTAGTAGTATTGCATACCCAAGAATGGAATTGGGGTTTTTTGTTATTTCCTGAATTGCCCACTGGTCTTTAGTTAAGGCTTTACCTTTCTTTTCTGCTTCAGTTTTTGCTACGTAGTACGCAGCTTCTGCTTCTGATTTATTTGCGTCGTGGTAAGCTTTAGAAGTTGCCATCATATTAGCCGGATCTAAAGCCATGTCTAAAGCAGTTTGAAACTCTGCACCTTCTTTGCCTTCAGCAATAGTCCTTACAAATTTGCCGTCAGGAGTTACTTCTGTCATAGTAACTATACCGTCTTTTGTCACAACCTTGACGTTATTAATACCGTTCATTTCATCTACAATTTCTCTAACAGCATCTGGGCCACCTCTAGCCATTGCTTCCATTGCTTTACTTTTAAGTAGCAAACCTTGGTCGTTTATGCTTTGTATTTCATGTTTGCTATACTTTTGCTGAAGATCCATAGCAAGTACTGCATATTCTGGGCTTATTTGACTTAGGTTTGATAAAAGATAATTATTAGCTTCTTCTTGGGATGCAAAACCTCCTTCCCCATCTCCTAGTGCTGCTTTTGCTGCGTAATCTTCGTACGCATTATTAAATTTTTGTGTGTTTTCTAATTCCCTTAACTCGTTATCAGCCCGAATTGCGTCTTTTTTCTTTTCTGTTTCATGTATTGCTTTAGACCGTTCTAGAGTAAGTACTTGGCCTTCAGTAGTAAGGAATAGCCCTTTATTCTCAAGTATTCTTCTTGCATTTTCTAAAGCTTCTCTACCAATTTTTAAACCTTTCGTTGCTTTGTCTATGTCCAACTGAACAATTTTTCCATCGTTGTCTAGTTTAAGACCTTGATTTGCCAATAGCCCTTGTATGTTAGCTATTTCTTGAGCTCTTACACCTAGTTTAACTGCTCGTATAGCGTCGCCTTTAGTTGCTTCGGCAATGTAGTTCTTAATTGTTTTACCGTCATTATCTAATTCAGCGCCTATAGCTTGAGCGTATATTAATTTTTCTCTGTCAGGAAGAGTATCTAAGTAAGATTGATGTTCTGCTTGGGATTGAGATAAGTTTAATTCTGCTTGACTAACTTGTACTTCCCCCAAGTTAGCTTTGTTTTCTGCTATCTTAATATTAGATGCAAGAGTGTTTTGAGCTAAAGCTGAAGCATCTCGCGCCTCTTGAAGTTGAGCCTGTTTTAGCTCCATGTCCATAGCGCCTTGAACATCACCGTATTTACGCTTAACATCAGCTAGTCTTTGGTTTCTAAGACCTGTAAGCATTTCAGGAGTAATTTCTTTATCGTACGTTTGACCCCCGTACGTAGCTTGGTAGTCTTGGTGAGGTTGCTTAATTCCTCCTAGAGTTATTACTTCTGGCTTCTCTGCCATGATTCTGGCTGATTCAATACCCTGACCTAGTTCCTTAAAAGAACCATACACGGAACTAAAGTTATCAGAAAATTGTTGCCATGGTGATTTACGTGCCATTAGTGCACCTCCTTCATTTCAATGCCTAACATGTCGTAGTAAACTCCCATCCAACCTGCACCAGAGTCATACACTGCTTCTGGGTACATCTCTTTAACCTCTTGTGCCATCACACCTCTAAAGCGTTTAGAGTTCCATTTATAATTAAAGTCATAAAGGTTTAGCCCTGTAACATCATCAATACCAGCAAACTCAATGTTGTCTTTAAGTCTTCTATCAGAAGCGCCAAAAGCAGCGAGCATCGGAGAATTAGGGAAAGCAGTAGCCAGACCAGCAACACCACCCATAAGTCCACCAGCGTTACCTAAGAAACTATTGTCTGCTGCATTCACTGCCATCTGAGTTTGCGAGTTAAGTACATTACCAAGACCTGATAGCTGCATATTAAGACCAGAACCTACAGTACTTGCTCCTTGTGCCATACCACCTAAATACTGTTGCCCTGCTGCGCCATAATTACCTACCGCTGAGTTACCTGCGCCAACAGCACTACCGTATGCTGCAGTTGATGCACCCGATAATCCTCTACCAAGTCCAGCTGCGTCAAGTTTTCTAGCGTATCCTGTCTGTTGTGCTCGCTCTCTAGCACCGGTCATTGCACCAGCTCTGTTTGCTGCCTGCATAAGTCCTGATTGTTGTGCCATACCTTGAAACCTACCTGAGTTAGGATTCACTCCCATACTCGCCATAGCTCTTTCGTTGGCTTGTCTTGTTCGATTAAATGCAATTCCCGAGTCAGCTGCGGCTTTTGTAGCTAATTGGTTTCTGTAGGCATCTGTATCAAATGCCATAGCGTCAGCAACAATACCTTGCTCCACTGGCCGGTAGGTGTTTTTAAGATAATCGTAATAATCTTTACCTTGTGCCAACTGCTGATCCAT
>Ga0098050_1000698_pt1 | contig 11687 bp, 9 predicted proteins | sample 14_taG_FD_77070 | JGI IMG/M metagenome (GOLD analysis project Ga0098050, IMG submission 77070) | Marine viral communities from the Subarctic Pacific Ocean - 14_ETSP_OMZ_AT15311 metaG | ecosystem: Environmental > Aquatic > Marine > Oceanic | place: Pacific Ocean | collected 2015-01-18
ACAAACATTTTGCCATCATCAACGTTAGCAAGTACAGCATTTATATTTAGTTACCCATTTGGCATCTATTCATCGGATGGGCCTCTAGAAACTCAATACTTTGCTTCGGGAGCAGCAGACCAAGTAGCGTTTACTTATAAGAGGCTAGGCGGCGATGTTTTAGACATTGAATTAACAGAAGGAAATGTGTTTGCTGCCTACGAGGAAGCTGTTTTAGAGTATTCTTACATTATTAATTTACACCAAGCAAAGAATGCCCTATCAAATGTCTTAGGATCGGCCACAGCTAGCTTCGATCATAATGGAAATCCTTTTGCCGGCGATGCCCAGAATACTCAAGCGGAATTAAAGTTTCCCAAATTTAAACTTTCTTATCCCATGAGAGTCGGCGCTGGCCTTGCTCAATACGCCGGCACAAATGGCGATGTTCGTTATTATTCTGGAAGCTTTGCTCCCACCGCGTCACAGGCTGATTATGATTTACAGGAAGTCATCTCATCAAGCTTTCCTGATTTAATAACAGATAATCAGAGAGCCACAATTACAAAGGTATGGTATAAGTCAGCCCTTACAATGTGGCGCTTTTTTGCTTACTATGGGGCATTAAACGTTATTGGCAATTTATCAAACTATGGTCAATACTCCGATGATTCAACATTTGAAGTGGTTCCTACTTGGCAAAATAAAGCGCAAGCAATGGCCTATGAAGATTCAGTTTATACTAGGGTAAGCCACTATTCCTTTGAACTAATAGACAATAGATTGAGGCTCTTCCCGCCACCTGAATCTGGCTGGATGCCTGATAAATTTTGGTTTCAGTTTTATGTAGAAACTGGGGCCTATGATGAAGACTCGACAAGAAAAGACGGGATGACTGGTGTTAATAACATGAATACCCTTCCCTTTAACAACATTGCGTATACTAACATTAACTCTATAGGAAAGCAGTGGATCCGCCGCTATGCCCTCGCAATAACCAAAGAGATGTTGGGGCAGGTTAGAGGTAAGTTCGGCGGTTCTGTGCCGATTCCCGGCGATACAGTGAGTTTAAACTCCGCAGACCTACTGGGACAAGCCTCTGCGGAGAAAGACGCCTTAAAAACGGAATTAGGCACGATTCTGAACGAATTAACTTATGTTGAGTTGGCAAAGAAAGATGCCGAACTCGTGAAAACTACTGAAGACGTATTTTCTAAAGTTCCAATGCCGATATTTCAAGGATAAATAAATGCCAGATCCAAAAGATAAATGGGAACAACCAGCAGCACCACCCGGTCCAGTCTTCTTTAACAAGAAGGAGCGTGACTTTGTTAAGCAAGTAACAGATGAGGTGGTCGACCGCGTTGTCGCACAGCCGGTAGCCTATTATCCTTTGAACATAGAACATTCAAATTACCATCCGCTCTATGGTGAGGCAATTGAAAAAACGTTTTTACCTCCTTTGAGGGTATACGCTTTGGTAACTTTTGAAGGAATAAAAACAGAAACTTCAGAGTTCGGAGTAGATAAAATCGCAACAATTAATGTCAAGTTTCACAAAAGAAGGCTCGGTGAAGATCAGGATCTTTTTGTAAGAGAGGGGGACTTTGTTCTTTATGGGGACATCTTTTATGAAATAACAGAATTAAATGAGCCAAAACAATTGTTTGGGCAAATTGATTTTCGTTACGAAATAGAGGCAACATGTATAAGAGCAAGAAAGGGGAAGTTTGATGCCACCTAAAACAACACCACAAGTAGCTTTAAACCCGTCTAGTATGGAAACAGTCGATTTTGCTTTATTTAATTGGTTGAATGAAACATTGGACATTTACACCGACTCTAACGAGGGGCGTAGAAAAGTTCCAATCATTTGGATCACGGCTGAAAGAGCGTTTCAGGTAAAAAGCAATAAAGAATTAAGAGAGATCGATTCCGAATCAATCATTTATCCAGCTATGGTTATTCAGAGAACTGGTGTGTCTAAGACAACATCGAATGAGAGGGTTATACCCGGTAACATTTTTCCTCAAATGGATCACAAACGTGGAGCGTTTCCCCTTTATCGAAGAATTGTAAGGGATAAAACACAAAACTTTCAGAATGCTGTAGCTAAAAATTATACTAATGACACTCAAGATACTTTTAAATTGCCTTATGAAAGTAAAAAAGTAGTTTATGAGACTTTGTACACTGGATACCCAGTTTTTGTAAACATGAATTATACTATTCGTATTAGAACTCAATACGTTCAGCAATTAAATCAAGTGCTCTCGCCCTTTCAAAGATTTACAGGTGGCATTAATCAGTTTTCAGTTAAGCATGAAAATCATAAATACGAGGCTTTTATTGAAGATGATTATTCAATTACAAGTAATTCTGCTAATTTAGGAGCAGAGGAAAAGAAGTTTGATGCCGAAATAAAAATAAAGGTTCTCGGTTACATTACTTCTGATGGTTTAAATCAAAAAACTCCTTTTGTTATTAGCCGTGAATCGCCAGCTACAATAAGGTTCACCAGAGAGAGGGTGATGCTCAATGAGAAAAACGATAATAACGACGATGGCTTTTTCAGGTCGTGAGCATTTTCACTTTTGAAAAACTATTTACATTAGACTATTTGTGTAAGGAGATTTTTAATCCATGGCAGTTTCAGCAAAGAATTTTAGATTTGTATCCCCGGGAGTTCGCATTGAAGAAATCGATCGATCCCAAATTCCCGCCGATGAACCGCTCGTCGGTGCTTGTATTATTGGCCGAGCAAAAAGAGGCCCAGCATTCACTCCGGTTGAAGTAAGAAGCTTCTCTGACTTTGTTCAGACGTTTGGAGAGCCTGTTGCTGGTGGCCAAGGTGGCGACGTATGGCGCGATGGCAATTATACTTCTCCAATGTATGGAACGTATGCCGCTCAGTCATGGTTAAAGAATGGCGAATCGCTAACTTACATTCGTATGCTTGGTGTTGATAGAAGTGATTCAACTAGTCTTGCTGGCTGGAAAATTGGTACTGCTGATTTTAAAAGCGCAGCCGGAGCCACCTCTGGCAGTTCTTATGCCTTGTGCGTATTCCCTTCAGCATCGAACATAGCCGCTGCCAATTTAACCGGATCGGTTGCCGCTATCTTTTACATGGACGCCGGCGCCCCTGTTTTACAGGGCACTAATATTCTAGGTGCGACTGTTACTGGTAGTTCTCAACTCATTAAATCTAATTCAGATAAAGAATTAGTGGTGAGCTTTAGTGGCTCAATTACAGGTGCGCCTTCAGGCAAGTTTGCTGTTTCTTTTACAAAGGGGAAATCAAACTTTATTAGAAAGGTTTTTAATACCGACCCAACCCTAGTTGGCCGCGACAGCGGTGATGGGCAAGTCGGGTACTTTTTAGGTGAAACATCTGAAAACACCTATGCTAGCTTGTTGAGCGGGTCGTCCTCAACGACGGATGCGTACTTTGGAGCCATTGTTGGGCTAGGCGGTTTTAAAGACGCAGATGGTACAGCCGGCAGCAGCGGCGATAACGTTGTTGGTGGAGATGTTCAAAAGGGAGCTTTAGAGTCGACCTCGTATTCAAAGTCGGGATGGTTCTTAAGTCAAGATCTCTCAAGCGACACCGGAACATGGAGTTCAACCACTTCTACCAATTTATCCGCTGGCCGTATGAAGAAACTCTTTAGGTTTGTTGATCTTGACGCCGGCGCTTGGACACAGGAAAACATTAAGGTTTCACTATCCAACATTACGGCACCAAAGAATGAAGACGTGGACCCCTATGTTACGTTCAACGTGGAAATTCGCCGCTTGTCCGATTCAGACGACAACAAACAGGTTTTAGAGAGTTTTGAAGGATGTAATTTAAATGCCGATTCTGACAATTATATATTGAATCGCATTGGTGATCGTTATGTTGAATACGATTATGTTACCAAGCGTTTAATTGAAAAAGGGGCATACGCCAATAGATCCAAGTATGTTCGGGTGGAACTTAATAGTGAGTTCTCCGAAGGCTTTGCTGCGGATTATGTTCCTTTTGGAGTGACCGGCCCCACTAAATTTATAAATACTGTTTACGCAGTCAGCACCGGACAGGTCAGTTCTGGCGTTCTGCGTGGTGTTGGAACTTTCGCATTCGGAAATGCCTTATCCGGCCAAGTGCTTTCTGGTTCTGAAGACTCCGGTGGCACGTTGATTAAATTCCCCAATGCCCCCACTCGCACGAACACATCAGGCTTGAACGATTTAAGGCAGGCTTATTGGGGTGCGCTACCCACCGACGATGGCGGCGATAATTTTAAGGCAGATGTTATTGATCTTTGTCGAACTAAGCCAAAGGGTGTTACATCACCCTACGACTCTTCAGACATTTTAGAGTATCAGTACGTTATTTCATTGGAAGATTTAACCTTCCAAGGTCAAAGCGGCACTGGCGCTGTCAATGTTGGCAGTTCATCTTACTTGGAAATAGATACAAGCGCTCGCGCTGGCGGTTATTCGTTAACCACAACCGCATCCCTTCCAACCGGCTTTAATGGCGGCCCAAGTGGAGATTTACAATCTTATAAAGTTGTATTGAATGCCGGCGCTGGTAATTTAACCACCCTGTTCTTTGGTGGAACTGATGGATTTGACATCACACAATCTGATCCGCTATCAAATGTCGCAATAGGTACATCAAATCCGCTAACAAGTTATGAATACAACACTTATGAGAGAGCAATCAACACGGTTAAAAATCCTGAAATTGCTGCTTACAATGTTATTTCTGTTCCCGGCTTAGAGCAGGAGTCTTTACAAAACACACTCATCACCAACACGGATGAACGTGCCGATGCTTTGGCAGTTATTGACATTGACAAGGGCTACGTTCCTTCTCATGAATGGCGCTATGGCGACGTCACAACCGAAGCCAAGCGTCAAGGTAATGTGAATGACGCCATTAATACACTCAAAGGTAGAAAGCTAAACTCCAGTTATGCGGCGACTTACTACCCATGGGTCAAGATTCGTGACAACATTAACGCCAAAGACGTTTGGGTTCCACCAAGTGTCGCCGCGATCGGCGCGATGTCCTACACAGACCGCGTACAGGCTCCATGGTTCGCCCCTGCTGGCTTTAACCGTGGTGGCTTATCAACTGGCATAACCGGCGTACCAGTTGCTAATACGGCGCTTAAGCTCTTCAAGGACGACCGGGACCGCCTCTACGAGGTAAGCATCAACCCAATTGCCTCGTTCCCAAATGAGGGTGTCGTTATCTTTGGTCAGAAGACACTACAGGCTGATAGAAGTGCTCTGGACCGTATTAATGTGCGCCGCCTGCTCATCTTCTTAAAGAGGGGCATCTCTAGGATTGCCAATAACACCTTGTTTGAACCAAACGTTCCCGACACTTGGACGACCTTTAAATCAAAGGCGATCCCGTTCTTGACGGACGTAAAGACGCGTTACGGCTTAACTGATTACAAGTTGATCTTGGATGAGACCACAACGACGCCTGACTTAATTGACCAAAACATCATGTATGCTAAGTTATTCATTAAGCCGGCCAGAGCAATCGAGTACATCGCACTTGACTTTATCATTACAAATACCGGTGCTTCGTTCGATGATTAATTTAGAGGAAAACTATTTAAGTTTAGGAGAGAAAAGATAAATGGCTACATCAATTCCAATTTGGGCAAACCCGTTAACAGAACCTAAGAGACAATATAAGTTCATTCTTAATATCTCTGGCATTCCAGCTTATGTAATTAAAACGGTAGACAGGCCATCGCCAACGATTGGCGAGGTCACGCATGACTTTTTAATTCATCAATTTAAGTACCCGGGGAAAATTACATGGGGAGACATTAATGTAACCATGGCAGATCCAATTGACCCCGACATGTCTAGAAAGTTATTATCCCTTATTAAAAACGCGGGCTATGTTTACCCGGGTGATTTTAGTCCCTCTCCGAGTGATCCTAACTACTACAGAAAGTCACTAGGCAAGGCCAACATGATCGATCAAATCGGTCAGGTCACAATTGACACCATGAATACAGAGGGTGAAACAATTGAAACGTGGAAACTTAATAATGTTTGGGTTAAGTCTGTATCATATGCTCAGGCAACTTATGGTTCTGAAGAGCTTATTGAATTACAGATGGCTCTGTCTTATGACTGGGCCGAATTAGAATCCTTTACTCCCATCACCGATTCTTAAAATTAGTACTGTAAACTAATTAAAGTAGATGGCAGATTTAGCACCGAACTTTACCACCAATGTTCTTAAGAGTATTAGCAAGTATGCTGCTTTTAATGAACAGTCCCAGTTACACGATTTAGATTTAATTTTAAACGCACAACAACAACATCGCTTTGTTGTGTTAATGGATGACATTCCCCCTTTCTACATCAGTCAGGTGGATAGACCGTCTTACGACATTGATACCGTAGAGCACATTCTGCTGGATCATGTTGTGCGTTATCCAGTTAGAGTTAAGTGGAATCAAATTTCAATAAACATAAAAGAAATTTATGGTGGAAATACAGTTGGCTCTGTTGGTGGAAACATTATGAATAAGCTTTTGGCTCATTCGTATTACTATCCAGACGATGCGATCTCATCCCAAGGCTCCAGCATTTTAAGCGCAATTGTTAATCCACTCGGCACTGCTCGCGATTCATTATACGGAACGCGCAATCTAACAAAAGAAAATTTGACAAAGGCTGTGGGCAACATCAAAATTTTGTCATTGAAAGAAGACGGAACCGCTTTTGAAACTTGGACAATCTATAATGCGATGATCACATCTGTCAAGTTCAGCCAAAATAGTTATGGCGGCGAGGACTTAACAGATGTCAATCTTACGGTACAATATGATTGGGCCAAGTTACAACTAGGCTCAACTTTTTAAGAGGTATAAATGAGAGACAACGAAGGGAGAGCACAAATCCCCCCTGAACTGCTAGAACAATTTATGAAACAGCAGGAAGAAAAAATCACTAAACAAAGCCAACCAGCCCCCGCACCCGCACCAGTCAACCATGGTGGCTATCAAGTCCCAACAGACTTTATTGATTTGCCATCAAAGGGCGCGTTTTACAGCGAGGCACACCCATGGCATAACAAAGAGGAGGTTGAAGTGCGTTACATGACAACCCGAGAAGAAGAAATTTTATCTTCTGTAACGTATGCTGAAAACGGTGTCATGTTTGATAAGCTTATTGAAAGTGTGACGGTTGATAACATTAGAGCCACTTCATTATTGCCGGGAGATAGAAATGCCATTCTTATTAATACCCGCAAGAACTCTTATGGCGATGACTATCAATTCAACACAATTTGTGGAAAGTGCTACACTTCATTTGACCACACCGTTAAGTTATCAGAGATGGTAAATAAAGAATTTGACATGTCTAAGTTAAGCGCCAACAGGACAGTATTTGTGGAATTACCAGTTTCTAAAAGAAAGATTGAATTCAAGATCGCTACAGGAGAAGACGTTCAATTTATCAATAAACAGACCAAACAGCGAGCCAAACACGGCCTACAAGGTAGTGAAACAATGGATACCCACCGAAGGTTGATTGTGTCTGTGGATGGAGATTCAAATCCCGCAAACATTAATGCTTTGGTTCCCAACCTATTACTAAGAGATTCCAAGTTCCTCCAAAAGAAATACGACGAATACAAACCAGATGTGAATTTTGTCTATTCCCACGAATGTGAAGCGTGTGGACATCTAGACAAAGGAGGTGTCCCTGTTGGGATAAACTTTTTTTGGTTTGACGAGTAGCTACATCAACGGTGTTTATGAACAACTATTTACTATGGTGATGCAATCTAAGTTCACTTTTACTGAACTTTATTGTATGCCAGTTAATTTAAGAAATTGGATTTATAACCGATTAGTGAAGCATTACGAGGAATTGAATAAAACGTCGTAGTCTTCTAATTACTATGAGGGAAAAGCACGATGGCAGCAGGCGGCGAAAAGAAAGGTGTTGGAGCAGGCTCAAAACCAGCATCTACAAATAAAGCGTTCATAGAACGAGGAAAAGAAACTCTTAGCGCCATGCAGACTTTGACAGGCGGCGCAAACGATTTAGAGTCAGCCTTGGGTGCAGTGGTCGGTGCCGGCGTAGGCGTGACTCAGGCCATGGGCGACCTTGTACAAGGTGGCCCTGCCGCAGCAGGCATGTTGGAGAAATTGGGGACTGCCGGCACAAAATTAGTCGCTATTCTAGAAAAACAAAATAAAAGAATAGAAACTTTTAGAGTTAATTTAAATCAAGCCGGCGTCAAAGACACCCGCGCCTTTATTAAGGGAATGCGCCGCCAACAAGATGCTCTTTTAAGCTATGGTGTCACACTAGAACAACTCAATACTGCATCTTTGAAATTTAGAAACAGCTTAAACCTTCTTGTGTCGAAGCGCTTTCCTGCACAAGAGCGGTCATTGAGAAAGTTGACGGCAGTCAATGAAAGATTTGGCATTAGCATGGACACTTCTGTTAACTTTCTGAATAATTTAGATCGCGGCTTTTCTATGAACGCAAAGTCATCAGACAAGTTTTCTAGACAATTATTACAATTTGCTAGAAAGACGGGCCAACCCTTTAATAAGGTGTTCGAAGACTTCAACTCTAACATCAGCACGTTCTTCGTAGAACTAGATCCCCAAAAGGCACTTTCTAAATTTACTGTGTTTCAACAGATTGCCAGAAGAATGGGAACTGATGTTAGGGAATTAACTGCGCTGACCGATAAGTTTGAAACTATCGAAGGGGGAATGGAATTTGGCGGTAATCTCAATATGCTCCTTTCCAACCTAGGTGGATCGTTCGATGCTGTGCAGGCAACCTTGATGAGCCAACCAGATAGACTTCAATACATCACCAAACAAATTCAGCAAGTTGGCGGCGAAATTGAGGGAATGACTGACCTTGGCCAACGCGCAATTTTAAGAGAACTCTCGACGCAGGTTGGAGTCGATGTGGGCACCATCCGCGCCATGTTAAATAAAGAGAAGGGTGGAGATTTAAATAGATTTTTAAGTGAAAGTAAAAATTTGGGTGAAATGAATGCTGCCGAACAAAGAAAAATTGCCGATGAAAACACTACCAGAGAGCAAAAACAACAACAGGTAAGCGATCAGATGATCGGTAAATTTGCTTTAGCCGCAGAACGAGCAGCCCAAGCAGCGAGTCGCATGAGGGCGGCAGTTGATACTGATCTGGCCCGCGCTGGAAACCGCGTTCTAGACAAGGCTGTTCCTGCGATGACGGCTGCTACTAAGAAATTGGAAGAGGCCAGTGTTACTTGGAGCGCTTCAAATAAGACACTGGCTGAAAAGACGGCCGAAGCCATTTCGACGTTGGGCACGACCTCGACTGCATTCTCCCAAGCCTTTCTTCAGTCTTCAAAAACAATCGCAGGTGCAGTTGCTGGGCTACCAAACACGGCGACCAAACCGGCTTTGGTTGGGCAAAACCCATGGGGCCTACCAGCCATGAGTGTGGTCAAAGAAAAATAAAGGAGACCAGCTAAGTGCCAAATCATGATTTAACAATTAAGAAGACTCTACAGGAGGACAAGAAGCTAGCCTATTCTTCTAATGAAGAGCGTGAGTTACGCCTTAAGTATCCTTTTGCGAACATCTTCATCCAGTTTCCAACGACAGGAGACGGCGTTACTTTTCCGGCTTACTTAAAGAGCTTACAAGACAGTTTTACCCCGAACTTCACCCCGGTATCTGTGTTTGGTCGCATGGACGACATTCCAATCTATCAGTCAACCAAGCGCTCTTTAAGCTTTTCTTTAACGATGCCCGCCTTCAACGAGCCTCATGCACGCCAGATTCTTAAAGACATTAATACAATTATTAAAAATCTCTACCCGTCGTATGTAAACACGAATGCGAAAGACACTAGAATTCTTAACGCGCCACCGCTGATTAGAATTAAGTTCGCAAATTTAATTTGTGATTATACAAATCCATCCCGAGGACTACTGGGCTATGTAAATGGACAGATTGGCATTACGCACGGCTTAGATACAAGTGGCATGTTCTTGATTGAGGACGAGGGCGATGGGGTTATTTATGCTAAAACTTATGAAATCCAATTCAACATGAATGTTCTCCATGAAGAAACACCGGGCTTTGCTGAAGACGATCACTTTATGGGAAATGAAAATTTTCCCTATGCGGTAGACAGTTCCAGCACAAACTTTTTTAACGAACAGGTAGACGGTGACGCTAATACGGCAGCAACTGGAACTAAAGCTAGTAGATTGGCAGGCAGCACAGGTGGTAGTGGAGGCAAAGAAATGGCTAAGATCTCCAAGGCAATAACAAAGTAGGGTAACGGATAATGGCACTTTCTAGATACAAAAACATTAACGAATTTATCAATGCCACTCCCGGCTATAGAAAAACTTTTAAGAAACGCTATGGTCAACAGGGAATAAGACAACTCCCTGTTAATGAATTGAGCTACCCCACACAAGACGAATACGATCAAATTCAAACCATTCCAGTAACATGGAAGCTGGGTGATAGATTTTATAAATTATCCTCAACCTATTATAACAACCCTGAATACTGGTGGGTTATTGCTTGGTTCAATAAGAAACCAACAGAGCAACATGTAGAGTTGGGGGAAGTTCTTTTGGTACCTTTGTTTTTGGACGAAGTATTGAGCACAATGGGTCTATAAGATGGCAATTAAGAGTTCAGCTAACTTATTCTTTCCAATAAGTCCCGGCGGATTAGATAGGCAGCAGGTGCTGAATGAGGTGTTGTGTCCACAAATCTATCGTGGAACCAATGAAGCTACAAGGGGCGCGTTGGCGAGAGTCATCTACGATGACAAGTTCGAATTCAGTTCTGTGAAAGGGCTTGATCAAGACACTTATAAAAGAATTATTCAAGGTCGCGCAAACACTAGGAACAAGTTGTTTAGTATTCACCCCTCGTTTCACCAAGAGTTAGAACAATCTTATGGGTCCAACAATGAAAAGAACGCTAATTTACAAGCACAACACAATGAATACGTTCGTTTTATGTCAAACATTGGCACCAGTGAGATGGCAGCTTTAACTCCCTATGTTAAGCTTATTTATCGTTATCGTAAAAAACAAAATGATCCATGGACTGAAATGGTGGTTCCTTTTAAGTCTTTTACTTCGGAAGATGAATTTAAGCCCAATAGTTTATTGAAGAGTAAATTTAGCAGAGGCGACGGCGCGGGCATTCAGGGCGTCACGGTTGATCGTAAATTCCCGGGCCTTGGAAACATTTTGAGTGTGACCGTTAATGTAAATTACTTTTTCCAGAACATCAACATCCTTACTAGAAAGAACAAACTGGGAGAAAAAGATTTTAGCTTTATTAAAGTAATGGCCTTCTTGGCACCCAAGTTTGAGGAATTGGTGTTAGAGTACGGTTATGGCGTTTCCCGTTTTACCGATCCGACCATCATCCCTCCTAAAATGCAGACTCAAATCCTAATGAAGGAAAAGAAAAGATGGGTTTTGAGATACAAGGGTCATGACTTTGGGTTTGAACAAGATGGTTCAATCAATTTAAATTGTTCTTACACAACTCAACAAGATCAGGATCTTTTTAACAAAAAATCTGATGTGGCAATTCCTAAAGATCAAGTCGAAATTGCCTCTTTGGAAGTTTCTGAATCTACAAAGAGCTTATTAAATACATACAGAA
>Ga0098050_1000706_pt1 | contig 11638 bp, 10 predicted proteins | sample 14_taG_FD_77070 | JGI IMG/M metagenome (GOLD analysis project Ga0098050, IMG submission 77070) | Marine viral communities from the Subarctic Pacific Ocean - 14_ETSP_OMZ_AT15311 metaG | ecosystem: Environmental > Aquatic > Marine > Oceanic | place: Pacific Ocean | collected 2015-01-18
CCAATTTCTGTTGATGTTATAGCACCTGCGGCAATTAAATCTGTGGTTATTGCGTCATTAGCTATTGCGGCAGTAGTTACTGCGTTCGCACCAATCTCTGTTGATGTTATAGCTCCAGCCGCGATTAGATCACTCGTAATTGCATCATTGGCTATAGCGGCAGTGGTTACTGCATCCGCGCCAATCATTGTTTCAGTTATGGCCCCAGCCGCAATGACATCACCTTGGATAGCATCAACAGCTATTTGTGCGTTTGTGATAGCGTCATCATCAATCTGAGACGACCCGACAGTATCTAGTGCCGCTAAATCCCCTGCCCCAGTTACATCACCAAGTGCTATTGCTCGCGTCCATGCTGTACCATCGTAACGATATAAATTGTTATCGGTCGTAAGAAACGCCATATCGCCCTGATTGGCAGTGCTTGGCAAACTTGATACAACTTGCACTGGATTGATATCTGACGCAAACGCCGCTAAGGTCACTGCGCTATCAGCAATTTGATCTGAGCCGACCGCATCATCTGCAATTTGACCTGATCCTACTGCGTCATCTGCTATCTGACCAACGCCGACTTCATCCTGACCCGCTAATGCACCCAGCGCACCTCGTGTTGCATTGACTGTGCTTGTATCGCTATCTGGGTTTCTATCTGAGACCGCGTCGGTACCCTCGCCCGTAGGGAAGCGCCGCGCCCTGACCCAGTAATATCGTTCATCTCCGTCCGCGATAGAATCAACGCCATTAGAAGCATCGTGTATGAATTGCGTACCAATTGTCTCCCCAATCTTAACTGCGTTAGCCCAAGCTGAATCTGGTGATGCAAATACTTCAATTGCTATCACATGCGTCATATTCACTGGGTTAGTCCAATCCAGCTCAATTCCCTCAACAAGTGCCGTAGCACTTAAGCCGCTAGGATCAGGAACACCAAAGAAGCCTTCTTGTATACCGCCGCTAGGAGTAACCGTGGAATAGTTTGCAATCGACATATCTGCGTATGAAGCAGAATCATCTTCTCGCAAAATTAGGTTTACGCCGCCAGAGCCTGACTCCGATAAATTCCATCCGAGGCATACAAATGTTTTGTTCGTGTAATTAAACTCTGAGAGTGTGACACTTACTCGGTCACCTACAGCAATATTGATCCCCGCCAAGTTTGTAGGAAAGGTCAAAACCTTCTGTAAATCACTTTGCTGTATCAACTTATGAGATATACGCTGAGCCATGTAGAAGCTGTTTGTCATGTTCAGCTTCACTTCTTCTCGAAGCTCTTCATTGTTATCTCGGGCTAACGCGCTTGTGATTTGAACGCGAGGGAACTCTATCTCTTTGTAGTTATTAGTAGGGTCAATAAACGTCCCTGTAATTGTGTTAAATCGCTCATTCCGCTCGAATGAGGTTTTTAGCTTTACAGCGCCAGTCAAATGATCATCTGTAAGCTCTAAGCCAGTACCAACCGCCTCAAACGCTCCGGCACGGATAACAAATTTACCATTTGTATAAGTCAGCATCCCATTCATGGATGACAACAACTTATTGATATTAGCTTTGTGACTTACAGTGCCAAACAACACGCCGTTACAAGTAAATCGCTTTTCTGATCCATTAGGGATGCTTACTGATGCATCACATTGGTTAGCGGCTGTCACTGCCTTTGCGAGGTCTATCTTATCGATACTTATATTCATGCCGAACGTATCGTCGCGCATATAATCGACTAAGCACCACACGGGATTGTCACTGTACTCCCATGTCGCAGATGTATTTGCTCTTTGTGTCGATACGCCTACATCCGAATCATAGTGCGTGCTTGTGCTGTCCTGCCTAGGGTCATAGATCTTTTTGCCGCTAACCAAGGCTTTGATGTCCTGCGGCAGATACTTGTCCCAGATCTCTTGGCTTTCATCTGTCAGCGTAAACTTAGTGACAATGTACGTTAGGTTGGTTCCAATATGCTCGGCCTGATTTATTGTGCCAAATGCATTATCCAGCACAGAATCAGCAACCGTTTGATCGCCTAGCTTTTTCCTAATGACACAGATTGTCGTGCCATCTTGCGGGCCAAACGTACCAGATGTTACGTTCCCTGATGAATCAATTGCACCATTAGCAATCACCATATCATCGAAGTGAATGTCAGTGATCGCTGTACAGGGATGACCAGCAAGGACAATAACGTGATACAAGTCCCTGTTCTCTTCCCCTGCAACGCCTACAAACGAGATAGGCCCAGATACTAAGGCTTTGCCATAAATTAGCTTCTGCGGCTCTACAGTGCCTCTTACGGTAGCCTGTCTGGATCGATCTCCATCAAGAGACGGAACGCCATAAATATTATCTATCAGCTTCTTGGCTACTACAGCTCCTGCAACGACAGTGGCCGCACCAATAGCTAGAGCTGTGCCACCGCTAATACTCAGACCACCTATAGCTAAGCCGACAGTCTTTAAGAATGTTGTTACTGCCGCTACCGTTGATGGCATATCCAACTCCTGACGATGTGACGCTCAGGCACTCGTGTCAAACCTTTCTTTGTCACACACACAATAGAATCGTTCAATTTTACCCCCATAGTTAAACCACTGCGAGGATAATTAAACATGACGGGATGACCGCATAAAGCCTTGTCACTAGGCTCTCCCAGAACGCTGTCTATAAGATTCTCAAATCCACCAGACGCTCTGATAATCTCGTTAGCTTGTTGCTCTGTTGCGTAGATAAGTTCGTTACTGTAATCAATGCCATGCAATTCTTTGATCATAAATACAGTGAATGCAACACAGTCCTTGTCGCCGTATTGGAACTCACCCTTCTTCCAGCGATTCAATGCAGAAAGAATGCTAGTCGCGGTCACCTGGATCTTCTCGCGGGTTTCTTGTTCGTCCGCCACCACCTCTGCCTCCACCGCCTCCACCAGAGCCGACACCGAGATTTCCACTGTTCGTGTCTTTCCAGAGAATCTTCACGCCCTCTATCTCGTGCAGATACTCAAAGAACAAATCATTAGAATTTACACGCTGTTGCTGTACATGCGTGTACTTAAGGTCAGCAGATCTATTAATCTTTGCAAGCTCTGATTCGCATGTGAGCGTAATAGAGTTATTGCCTTGCGTGCCTGTGACGAGCGTCATGACATCCATGAAGCCAGACCATATTGGATTCGGATCTTCTATTAGAGACTCATCTTCATCAAGAAGACCTAGATAAATGTCGACATCCCTAAGATAGTAATCTTCCGTGCCTGCTGAGCCTATGTCCGCAATCGTCGAATCCAACCCTGATAACGTCAGAGTAATGCTATAAGGGGATATGTCCGTCCCTTCTTCAATCGCTGATACAGAGCCGAAATCACCGACACCTAGCCAGTCATTACCGCCCCATGTAAACGTGCCGATACTGTCATGCATGTAAAGTGTAGCGCTAGAAAAGTCTAACTTCGCGAACGTCACTGGCCGTACAACATCATCTTTAAGCGCGTTGACTATGGCTGTAGATAATCCTCTGCTCACGCTAGAACGTCCTCTATAGCTTCAATCGTAATCGAGCTTATGTAACTAGACTCAGTGTTCCAACGAGGATTGTTAATCATCATAAACACGCCAACCGGACTAAAGATCTGAACAGCATCATTGTTATCAGTTGGCTTGCGAATAGGAGGCGCAATGCTTACCGTCAATGAGCCAGTGCCATCAGAGCTGGCGTCGGCTGTGACCATGTGAAGCTCGTTGTTAAACGACATATAGTCACCAGCCTTAAAGAAGTTAGTGACGTTAGCACTAGCGCCATCTAAATCTATAGAAGAGCCTGTCTGACCCGCACCATCAACTAGTACAGACTGAGGCGACGTTGCCGCGCCATTACGTACGCGACCATAATCCTCAAGACGCATCCGATGTGCTTGGCCATCCATCTTAGCAATAAACGCCTGTAGCTCTGCTCGATCACTGCCAGACAAGTTACGAAACGTCATGCGAGTCTTCCAGTGAGAGCCTTTCCGACTGAGAGTCTGTACCGCTCCTGTGATAGGACTCTGAAACTGACTAGTGTTAGTAACCAGCTCAAATGTCTGCGTTGTAGGCGTAATGTCTGGGAAGTTATATGTCGCCATTACATTCTACCTCTACGCATCATGTTATGTACTTGCTCTACAGTCTGACGAGAAGACTCAGAGACGGCCATTGCGATACGCTGATCTACATCGCCGTCACCTGACGCATCGATGTTGTTAATAATCGTGATGTCCTGACCGCCACCTTGTGTATGATCGATAACAGTCTCATTAGGGTGAAGCATAGCTAAGAAGCCACCCCTGCCATCCATACCGCCTGATCTTGCGCCAGCGCCTGTAAAGCCGCCACCCTCAAAGCTAGCCAGTGCGGATGCTTTAGCTACTCCGACTGTGCTCGCAATGCCTGCCTGAGCTGGGACGGCATTCCCGCCCATCGTTGCCAAAGAGACCAGTGCCGCCGCCGGAGCTGACGCCGCCGCAATAGCTGTCATAGCCGCCGCGTTAGCCGCGACCGAGGCTGACAGGCTTCCTGCCTCAATATTCTTAGCGATAATTGCTTGCTTAGCCTTCTCAATGCCCATCTGGACGATGCTCTTAATAAGCTCATCCATGATCGCCTTACCGAGCATTCGCATAGCTTCAGTGCCATTAGCTGAGCCCGTAATAAATGCGGCAGATGCGCTAGTTATCGCATTCTCTACGTTCTGCAATCCACCAATAATCTTCAATTGCTGATCAAGCATGTGCTCGGCTTTTTGCTCTTCGAGCATCATTGAGTATCTATTTAACTCTTCCTGACTAATAGCGTCTGCCGCTCTAGCCTCCTCTAATGCCGCCTGACGTTGCACCAAGTTATTAATAAAGGCTTGCGTCTCTGTAGCAAAACCTTCGATAGCAGTAGTTCTTAGCCTCTCTATGTTGTCAAAATGAGCCTGTCTTTCTTTATCTCGAAGCGATTGGATTGCCGCCGAGCGTTTGGCCTCGATAGCAACCTCAGTATCTGCAAGCATCTGAGCCAGCTCTGCTTTACCATCAGCCGCCTTCCTAGCTCGATCTAGCTCAGCGTCATAGCGCTTATTGATCTTGTCGATGTCCGTAACATCACTTCGCTGTAGAGCTTCTAATGTAGATATAGCCCGCTTCTCAGCATCTACCTTAGCTTGCGCCGCTTTAGCATCTCTTGCCGCTTTAGCCGCCGCCCTATCTTTATCTCTTTGAGCTTGATCTTCTTCTTTTTTGTCGATCTCCGCGATTGCATCAGATCGAGCCTTCTCAATAGCATCCATGAGCTTTTTATGCTCAGCAGAGCCTTCTTTCCCCGAAACTCTAAATGCTTCTACGACATCATTTGCCATTTTCTCATATTGGTCATTTATCTTATCTCGACCACTGAGAAGGGAATCTTCAATATCTCTAATCTTGTCTTTGGCTTCGGTAACTGCTTCTGGCTCGAACAATATAGGGCCACCAGCATCATCAGGTCTGATAGCGTTTTGTAAGTCTTCGAGACGCTGAATCAAATCAGGGCTAAGGAGGCTCTTATCTACAGTGCCACCTAAAGTCTCAATAGTCCTTATCAATTCGACCATCGCGCCCAAATTAGCACCAGCGGCGTCTGTTTGATCTTCCATAGACTCTGTTGCAATTTTTGAGCCACGAGCCATCGCTACTTGCTGTTGTACATTAAAGCTCTGAGCAGTCGCTAAATTTTTTGCCGCTTTCCCTGAATTTTCAGCCTCAGAGACTTGATCAGACATAGACTTAGTTAGCTTATCTAGCTCTATTTGCGCGGCTTTAATTTGCGCTCTTTTAAGACTCTCTAGCGCAATATTAATCGCGGCTCCTGCTTGTTCTGTTACAGGAGTTAGCCCTTCAAGAGTCGATTGCAACTCAGAGAATTTGCTTTCTGCTTGCTCTACATTCTTAAATGCAGTGAAGACTGCCGCACCAACAGCGAGGAATGCACCAACTATTGCGCCGCCTGGCCCCATCAAGGAGGCAATCTGGCCACCCTGCTGACCAAATACAATCATGGCATCAGTGCCGCCCTGTAGCTGTACCGCGACGTCCTGCACCTGATGGCCTAACTGACCAAAACCACCACGAACTAGGCGCAAAGAACCATTCAATCCTTTGCTGGACTGAATTTTCTTTTTCTCTAGGTTGGTAAGATTTTGTAAGTGTTTAGCTTGTTTGATTTGCGCTTCAGTTGCACCCGACTGTCTGAGCTTATAAATTTGAAGCTCATCAGCCGTCATGCCGATGGTGTTCTTATAGTCCTCCATCCGCTTCAGAGTATCTGAGACTGCCTTCTTCTGCTTCTTAAGCAAGCGCTCAGTCGAGTCGAAGGCTTCTTTATTATCTGCCTCGGCGCGGATTTCGATTACGAGCGGCTCTAAGTTTGCCATCTTTCTCTTGCCTCTTGGCCTTCATTGCGAGGTAGGTCCACCAATAATTAAACTCGGTGGGCGTCATCTGTAGAACCGTTCCTGCTGTCTGACCAAGATATTCCGCTAACTCAAAGACGCGATGGAGTTCAGTCGGGTTCCCTTGATCATCGATTAGTTTTTTTCGCGTTCCTCTTCAGTCTCAGACTGATGCGCCAGAATCGCAGTAGCTAATCGTTCTACAATACCGCTCGCTGAAAACCGCTTCAATTTGACCTTATCACCGATATCGAAGACTGGATTGCCTTCGCCATCTACTAGGCCAAATATCACGGTATAGCATAAGTAGTCCCAAGTATCTTCCTGAGCACGAGCAGAGAGCTTCGCTTTGTCTTCCAAAGAGAAGTTCTTCATAAAGACTCTAGCATCGCCCCACTCAGGAATGATTACTTCCCTAACACCCAAGCTGTTGAAATGCTCAACAGCCAGATCTATTAGTTTCGTCATCCTTATACGGTGCCTTCAACGAGTGCGCCGTTTCCTTGCGCTGAGAAGCTCGCCTCTACGAAACCGTCAAACGATGCTGACTTGCTGACTGAAGTGATAGTCGCTGTGCCGGTCCACTCGTAATCACCTGAGTTATTACCCGTAGGATAAAGATTCAGAGTAATTGACGCGCCTTCTGTCAGAGCCTGCTGACCATTAGTGTCAGTAGGGTCCCAGAATGCAGTGAATGATGCAGTCCATGACTTCTGAGTCGCTGTGTGAGTCATCCAAGAATCACCCATTACAGTGTCATCAGCTACTTCGCTAGTAGTCTCAAGAGACCACTCTTTGATTTCGGCTACAGCATTTGAACCAACATATACTGCTCCGTCCTTACCGATGTTTGTTGCCATTTTTACGTCCTCGCAAAAGCGTTAAATATGCTCGATTTTACTAACCTTCTGGACTGCCCTCAACCGCAAAGTAATCAACCTCGCAAGTTAGTCTGCCCACCATGACAGGTTGATCACCGTCAGCCGAGAAGTCTGTGTCAACAGAGACAAGGCGCGTATCTTCAGCAAGCCCACCTCTAGTCAAATCCGTGTAAAGCGCCTCTTCTATATCAGCGCATATCTCATCAACCATTTCGTCGTACGTTCCAGTCATCTTAACGTACACCTCGATCCTAGCGACGAGTCTTTTCTGTAGCGTCCTAGGCGGTCCCATCGTTGGGTAGCGCGTAGTCTCGCTTTGTGTGTAAACACAGATCGCTGGCAGAATGTCGTTGTGAACCGCAAACACCCGTGTGTCAAAGCAGTTCGCCTTCGTTCTAGTCAATCCTGTTAGCGTAGTAACAAGATTCTGCCTGATTCGGGTTCTGATATGGCTCATTGCTTCTCCAAAGCCAGTTCAGTGATCCCTGTGCCATCTGGCATGACAACCCTAATCGTATAATCCACGTTCGTGCCATCGACCGGCACAATGACAGTATCTCCCTCTTGTAAGGTTGATATGTCTCCTGACTTGCAAGTAAGTCGTGGCTGATCCACAGAGAATGCTACAAATCCACCCGCATCCTCTAACGCATGTTGTGCGTCGAAGATAGCAGTGAACGTAGTCTCCTGCCCGAATATAGGCTTGCCCGTACAGGACACGCCAAAGTCGGCAAGGAAAATACTGCGATCAGCCGCAACTTCTACTGGCATTATTCAGCCTCTTTCTCTTCTTCTACCTTGGGCTTACGAGTCCGTCGCTTAGGCTTCTCTTCACCACCTTCAACGCCGACTGCTCGATTTACAGTCTTTGACTCATCTACTGGAGACACTCGACCGATACCCATTAGAGATCGCGCCAAACGCTCATCAAGCTCAACTACCTCGCCGACACGACAGCTTTTTCCAGCAATCACACAACCTTTAATTACTTCGTACTTCATAATTCCTCCTTAGAGAAAACCCGCCCCGAAGGGCGGGCTATTAGTCTTAGCCATCGTTACCGAATGCGAAGCTAACTGCATGGCGTACTGCCACATCCATAGACTGAAGAGCAACAACGCGGATAGTACCAGTTGTTGATGCAGTGTATGGATCTACTACTAGATCAAGTCCACCGAAGAAGCCAACCAAGAGGTCTGCAAAGTTACCGAAGTACATGTTTCCAGCAGTTCCTTGGTTAGACACGATAGAGCGGTATCCATTGATTGTGCCACCAGGCTCAACAACGAATTGCGCTGTACCAGACGCCTTCTCAGTAGTCTTCAATGCACCGTGCATAGCCGCTGGAAGGATGTATGCCAAGTTGCCCATAAGAGCATTGTCTTCAGCAATAGCAGTTTCCAGACTTACAACTTCCGCGAAGGTTGGATTAGCCGCCGCGAATGCAGTTACAGTGTTGACACCAGAGGTGTTCAAGATACCCGTAGGCTGGCCGCTTGAGCCTGAACCTTCAAGACCAGCCAAGTCGATCGCAAGAGCGATAGCTTGAGCTAGATCGTCACGAATCAGAGCTTCTACGTCCATGCTTGACTGAATCATGAGCTGACGAGTTACGTCTGTGAATGCACCAAGTGTCTTAGGTGTCATCGAGATGTTGCCGACAGTCATTTCTGACTCAGTAGAGGCTCCACCCTCTGTCGCAATCCATGCGGCAGAAGCGGCGGCAGTCTTCTTAGGGATCTTAACGTCACCTGACAGACCATTCAGAGTACGTGCACCGGCCTGCATGACGCTTGATGCGTTACGCAAGACATCGATGAAGTCAGTCCCACGATAATCATCGCTGAACAGATCTGACTCATCTGATGAGTTAAGGTCACGCTTCCAAGTACGCAGTACGTCTGTTGGGAGCATGATGCCTTGAGCGGCACGACCAAACTCGTTAGCGGCGGCTTCTGAACACTCGAATTCAAAAGCGGCGGCTTCTTGAGCGCGTCGGTCAGTTGGGTTAGCCAAAGCGTGAATAGCGCGAACGAGAGAGAACTTCTTGAGTTCTTTGTCGGTCATGCCGATGTCCTGCGACTCAAGAGCACGCTCTGAACCGATTACATCCAACAATTCACCACGGAACTCAGCTACAGAACGACCGTCTGCGATTGCTCGCTTAGCCATGTCTGACTGATTGTGGCGTGCGCCAAGCTCAACGATTTGAGCGGCATCTTTTTGAGCGGCTTTACGAGCTTCTAACTCGATTGCCGCAACATCTATTTCATTTGTCATGGGAGTTTCCTCTCTAACGGTTACGGTTACGGTTTCGGGTGTAGGCTCGCTTGATCGACCAACACCAACGGAGACATCCGCTGGAATTGATACCAAACTAGCTTCTACGGGACGCCAAGACTTTGCGACGTACTTGTCTTTGTCCTGACGCTCCATTTTGTTGATAGCGTATCCAATGGATACATTTGCGCGTATGCCATCAACAACATCGTCGAATGCTTCTTTGGCAAGTCCGTTCTTTCCAAAACGCACCGTCGCACGGAGACGCCGTGCCGAGCCATCGAGATCGACAGATTCGATTACGCCCACTTGCTTCTGTGGGTCATGGTCTAGCAAAAGAGGCGCTCTACCTGACGCTAAGAAGCTCAGGTCTATCGCATCCTCTGAATGCTCTAATACTTCAACTCCAAATGAGCGGGCAACAGGCTCTTCCGAGCTTAATGCCATTGAGACTCTACGCTCATCTTCATTGATTGGTGATGCGTCCATATACATGGAACGCTGGGAGTAATCTGGGTCTACCATAGATCGCTCCTCCTCTTCTTCTACTGCCATTTCTGGCTCCTCGGACTTACCGAACTCTATGATGTAAGAGTCATCGGTCTCAGTCACATTCTTAATATGACGCTCTTCCTCATCGTTATAGTTCCGATCATCTATCTTAGTCAATGCAGAAAAGCGATGACCTACCTTACGATCTGTAGGCTCACCATCGCGATAGAGAGTGATAAGAGCCGCTGGGTTATCCTCAGTGCCGGTTACTGTAAAGTCAGAATCAGGAACGTCGAAGCTCCCATCAGTAACAATACGATCGATCTTGCCTCTCGCACGACCACCGGAGCTTTGCCAGCTCACCATGTCGCCGACCTTGAGATCGCCAGCTTCTGCTCTAGTTTCAATGTCCATCTCGTCACACCTCTCGTCTATCCCGTCGAGCGTCTTTACCTTTGCCTTTGAGAAAGAGAAACCTGCGTCTCCTCCCCACAATGCCCAAGCTATGCGTCCTGCGCTTGGGTATCCTTCTTCGCCTTTATCAAAGCCTTTTCCTTTCTTATCAACCTCATGTCGACTAAAAAAAGAATACATCCGACGCACAGTGCTAGGAGAAAGCTCCCGCCCATTAATAATATCACGAGCGCGAGCAACACCGACTTCAGTGCCACCACGACCGTGCTCTTTGCGCCAATCCAGACCGCGCTTAGCTTCAGCAACCATGCCTTCCGTTGGTTTGAGGTCAATGTTTTCACCTTTATATTTCGCCATCGTCAGCTCCTGTGATGTCTGGCTCAATACCCATCTGCGTTGAACCGTATGGCTCTAGTGCGTACTTGATACCGAATTGCTCCATCAGGCTTTTATCACGCTGGATCTCAGCCAAAAGCTCTTCCGTATCCTTTCCGTACTGCGCCGCAACGTCCTGCAAGCTCAATACGCCATTCTTCATGCCGAGAACCGCCGCGTTCATCTCTTTCATTGGGTCAACCCAATTCCAAGCTCGGCCACGGAACTCTGACGCCATAGAAAACTTGTCAAATGTCGCTATAGGCATAAACAACGTATCAACTTCCATAGCCGCTTCAAGCCATGCCTCATAAACAGGTTCTACGAAGTGATCGATCATCACTTGTTGCACGCTACGATAGAAGTCTCTTTCTTCTAGCGCGCCCTGACGAATAGAGCTATAGGATGTTGCTTCCAAATCGTTAGCCAGTGACGTATACGAAACGCCAAGCGCCGATGCGATGCCCTTCAATACCGACCGATGGAAGCTGTCAAACTCACTCGTAGGATAGCCAACATCAAAAGTCTTTAGGTCAACGCCCTGCGGAAGCTGATGGAACGTACCAGGCTGAGCGTCGATTATAGGTACATTGCCGTCCAAGTCATCTGCAACAAAACCATCACCCGTTGGCGAGGTAAAGAATCCCATCTTAGATGCGCCCATACGAGCCGCCACAATAGATGCCTCGCGCCAGCCATTTAACTGCTTGATGCTTGCCATCGCAGATGACATCCAAGGCTCACCGCGCGTCTGTCCA
>Ga0098050_1000713_pt1 | contig 11607 bp, 12 predicted proteins | sample 14_taG_FD_77070 | JGI IMG/M metagenome (GOLD analysis project Ga0098050, IMG submission 77070) | Marine viral communities from the Subarctic Pacific Ocean - 14_ETSP_OMZ_AT15311 metaG | ecosystem: Environmental > Aquatic > Marine > Oceanic | place: Pacific Ocean | collected 2015-01-18
TGCGACCTTAACCTTGCTGTTTTTGGTGTAGATGATGAATATTCAAGAATAGACCCTATGAACCCTTTTGGTTCTACCGCTCGTTATGTTTATGGTGTAAGAATTTACGAACAAGCAGGAACTTTAATAGCACAAGCACAGATATTAGACCCAGAGGCAAGTTTATTAGATAGTAAATATATTGATGTTGGTTTTCCTTTGGATATTTATAAATTAAGTAAAGGTGTTATTCCTAATCTCGCTAATGGTGCTGATTATGTTTATCAAGCAGACGCAAATTATCGTATAAATATTCACGATGCCGATGATGGTTCTGTTGCTTCATCTTTATTTTTCCGTTTCCGTTGGACTTCTCCTTATTGTATGAATATTGAATATACTTTAAGCGTAGAAGGTGAGGCAAATAGTTATAATGTTCTTACTGATGCACCTTATGATTTTGCCTCCGCTGATGGTATTACTGCTACGGAAACACCTATAACTAATGTTGGAGCATTAATATTAACTACTGGAACTAATGGTAATGTATTAAGTTTTCCTATTGGTAATGTTGATACTGCGAATAATCCTATTGGTGCTATTAATTTTACTGATAGCGGAGGTAGTGGTGGAAATTATGGTTCAAATGAAAATTATACTTATACATTTGATGCTGGTGCTGGTAATACGATTAATGCGGTAATTCAGAGTGGTTTTGAATACGAACACTCTACATTTGCTATGTATGATAGAGCAAGTATTCAAGTTTCTAATGATGGTATTAATTTTAGTAATATAAATGTTCCTTGGTTTAATAAAACTGCTATTTCATCATTTCCTTATGGTGATAGTTATGGTGGTGGCGGAGGACAAACTAATTCTTATGATGGGTGGGTAATGCCTATGAATGAAACAACAGCACAATCACTATGGAATAATAATCCTGCTACTACTGGAACTTTAACTTTCCCTGCTACTATTAATACTGGTTTTAGGTTTGTTAAATTTAATTTCAGAAGTGATTTTGGAACAAATAAAGCAGGGTGGAACATTCAATTTCAAGCAGACATACCTATTACTACATCTACTACTAATTATACTGCTAATCCTACGGAAGAATGGGTATGTCTATTTAGTATGGAAAATTATAACAGAAGCGTAAATACATCACAAGATAAATATGTTATTCCTTCTTATATGGGTGATTTAGGTTTAGTTCAATATCCTACAACATTAGAACATAGTGTAGGTAGAAAAGGTTATTTTGATATTAGAAAATCATATCGTTATAGTAATCGTATTCAAGAAAATCAAAAGAACGCAAATAAATTTAAACAATTAACCGATTTACCATTTTTTCAAGGTGGTTATACTTCGGCAGACCCAGTTTTAAGAATATCTAATACTGCTGGTTTAACCACATCTAAATTAATTAATAAAATTACTGGTGTAATATCGCAACCAGAAAGTTTTACGAGTGATGGATACAGCACAAAAGATATAAAATTTTTAATGAATACTATTGAAGATGCTAATAATTTAGATTTTTTCAAATTAGAAAGTGGTTTTAAGTATTTTGCTTCTACTGGATTACCACAAAGATTAGAATTAGGTAGAATGTTAGGTCTATTAACAAATGATATTACTGGTAATGGTTCTGTTGTTGAATTAGATATAGATATTGATGATGGTGGTTTTGATTACCGAGTTTATGGTTTTAATGGAACAAATTTTATAACAAATGGAGATATTGCATTTAGTAACCATATTCAAATACAAAATTTACCTATTCAATCGCAAAATGGGGTAAAATCTACTATGACGAAAACAATTTATATAGTCAATAGTTTAAATGTAAATAATAGTGTTGATTTCGGTTCTTATAGAAGTTTTACAGATAAAGCACCACACCTTTTATGGATTGATTTAAATAATTATGGTGAGATGAATATTAACGAGTTAAGTATGTTAATTACTAATGATGATAATGTAGAACAAAAATTAATGAGAGGTTTAACTGATATTACCTTAATGATAAGACAAAAACCAATAGAAGCAGAAGGATATTTACCAAATAATATACCAGTTGTTAGACATTCCTTATAATATATAATAGAAAAAAGTATATAAAGAAATATTATTATCTATATATATAATAATGAGTAGTATTGAAGAATTAAGTAAAGAGGAATTGATTGAAATTTTGAACCAAAAGAAAGAAAAGGAAAATAAGACAAAGGAAAAGTTGAAGGTATATATAGCAAAATATCAAAAAACCGAAAAGGGTATTAACACATCAAGACAAGCAAATAATAAATACTATTATGCTAATAGAGATAAAATTTTACAAAAGAAAAAAGATGCATACCAAAAAAAGAAAGCACTTAAACAAGAACAATAAATTTTATTTATAATATTATATTTTATTATATATAAGATGACTACTAAATTAAGTATTGAAGGGACACCGATAAGGGTTCAAGAAGCAAGGCGTATGCTTACGAACTGGAATAAATTAGTGAGAGGTGAAACTATTAAGGGAGTTTATCGTATGAAAGCAAGTGATATTAATGAAGTATTAAAAGATTTTACTATTAAAAAAGGTATGGTAAAGCATAAAACAAAGGCGAAAGGGTGGAGTTTTAATCCAGAAACATTAGAGGCGAAAACTGGTAAGGTTATAACAAAAATACCAAAATATACACCATATAAAATAATTAAACCACCAAAGAAAGAAGAAATGCCGAAACCAGCAGAAGAAAAATCTACACCTACACCTATGGAAACAGAAAAACCTAAAAGGAAAAGAGGCAGACCTAAAAAGGTAGTAGAAACGCCAGTAGTAAAAAAGAAAAGGGGAAGACCTACAAAAAAATTACAATAAATACATAATATAATGGGTTTTTGGAGAACTTTATATTATTTATTAGATTTTGATTATATAGGAGAACAAGAACAGAAACAGATTGAAAAACAAAGAAGACAAAAATATTTAGTATGCGAACAGATTAAGAAAAGCGATATTAAATTAAAATCTACATCAACATTCATAGATAAAATTTTAAATAACTCTATAAAGAAAAAGAAGAAGAATGGTAAGAAAACATCTTTTAGAAAAAGATGAGGCAAAAGGAGCGACTAAGAGGGGCAAGACCCTCAAAGATAAAGAAACTGGATTGAATAAAAAATATGTTCCTGCATCTTTAACAAAATCACAAAAAGCAAAACAAGTTAAGAGCATAAGAGAAGGTAAAAATAGACCTAAGTTAGAAGGAGTTAAGACGAGAAAATCTAAATGGACTACGAAAGCAGAAAAATATTTTAAAGGAAATACAAGCAAAAGTAATATAGCAAAAACATTAGGAGTATCCTATAAGGGTTTAGATGAAATAGTTAAGAAAGGAGAAGGAGCATATTATAGTGCTGGTTCAAGACCGAATGTAAGTGCGAGTGCGTGGGGATATGCAAGATTGTATAGCGTGTTGTTCGGTGGTAAGGCAAGGCAAGTGGATAAAAAAATTGTAGAAAAATATAATATACCATTATTGAAAGTATGATTTTAACAAAAGAAAAAATCAGAGAAGAAGTAAAGGAATATTTAAAAAGTTATAAAAAATATTTTATTATAATATTGTAATATATAAAAGATGAATTTTACGGCAAGTAACTATAATCAAACTATTCCTTCAAGAAGTTCCTTTGTTCCAAGTGATAATCAACTACGATACACAGACGGACAAACAATACGATTTGAAATACCTTCATTTATGGGTTTTATTGACCCTCGGCAGACTTATTTGAAATTTAAGGTTAAGGTGAATAACGCACCTGCTCTATGCTCTTTTAGTAAGAAATGTGGTATTCATTCATTAATTAATAATCTTCGTATATATGATGCTAATACTAATCTACAACTGGAAACTATTATGAACTATGGAGAACTGGCGGAAAAACTACACTACTTTACAGAAAATCAATCTGTTCGTAATCGCAGAGGACTTACTGAACTTTTAGAATATACATCAAGGGATTTTGATGGTGAATATTATGATGATAAACCATCTCGTAATACATCTCAGTCGCAGTTATTTAATCATAAATTTCTTACTGGTAATGTTGTCGGTTCTACTTTTACTGCTGATGAAGCAGTTGTTAATGATGCTAATACCTGCGAAGTTGCTATGCGATTGTATAGTGGTATTTTAGGCGAACCATCTACTAAAATGTTTCCTGCTATGCTTACAAATGGTCTTCGTATGGAGTTGGATTTAAATACCGCTGGTAAAGCATTAGAAGTATGGTGTGGTGATGGTATTTGTGATGATGATGGTGATGTTATTAGTGACTTAAATGGTAGTTGTCGTTTTGGTATTCGTAATGCATCTTCTGATGATGCTACACCTATTAGTTATGTAGATTTGTATTGTGAAAAGAATGCTGGTTTTAATCAACTTGTATTTAGTGCTACACCTGCTGATTTACAAATACCTTCTAAGGACGCTGATTTTGAATTAGTTAAGAACCAGTTATGCGGTGCTGTTAATCTTCTTAAAGGAAAAACTCTTTATGGTTTTAAAAATGACTGGGACGGAGCATCAGCACCAGTAGCATTAGGAACTATTGGCGATATTACTTGTAATGCTGGTGTTAATGGTGCTGGTTTGTTAGTTGGTGTTAGAGTTGAACTTATTGGTTCTACTATTAATGGTGAAGACCTTGTAGGTGGTGCTGGTAATATTGATGATGGAACAGCAGGACAACCTGCTAATAATACTTGTTTTGTAAAGCAAGAGGATATTTTTGGAGGAACTACCCCTCCATCTTTGGAAATTGATGATGTGGAATTAGTGGTGAAAACGGCAACTCCTCCTAAGGATTATGTTGATAAATTGATTAAATCATCTACTACACAAGAGGGAGCAGTTGTAGATTTTCTAACTTATAGTGTTTATCGTAATAATATTCAAGCAACCGAAAATGTAGCACAGATTAATATTCCAGCACTAAATAACAGAGCAGTTAGTATTATGACTTTACCTACTGAAAATGGAGTTCAAGAACGAGTAGATAAAGGAAATTTTGATACTTATGTTGATGATGCAAACCATTATTATTTTCTGGTAAATGGAAAATCACAACCAACAAGGAGAGTTGATTTAACACCATTAAGCGAACCACAACAATTTACATCACAAGTCGCTTTATTTGAAACGGAAAAAGCATTAGGAAGTGGTAAAGTAAATGTTCGTAATCTTAATCTACAAAGTGATAATTTTGTTATTTCAAGAGCATTAGCAAGATATGGCGGAGTTTATCCTCTTGTTAAAGATGGTAATATTTCATTAAAGGTGAGTTATGATAGTCCTTCTAAAAACAAGAATATGATTACTTATATTACTGGTATTAGAAGATTGATTGTAAATGCCGAAGGTAGTAAAGTTGAAATGTAAATATCTTTTAAGAAAAGATAAAGCAAAAAAAGCGTCTTAAAGGGACAAGACCCTTAAAGTAAATATAAAGAAGTTTATTAATTATAAAAAAATATAATGTATTTATATAATAAAAATGACTACTACGAGAGAAGTTATACAGATTAATCCAACAAACTTAGGAGATGGTAGTTTTAGCGATAGAAATGGTCTTAATCAGATAATTTTTGAAATACCCCAAATGCCTAAAATTATGAATGGAAAATCATTAAGGGTAAGTGGAAAATTTACATTAAGACAAGGAGCAACTGCTTCATCACCTACTAACGGAGAAAATTTTTTTAGTGAAACGCCTACTGGTGATGTAATGATTGATGGTAGAACTGGTTTATCAAGTGTTATTGAAACTCTTTCAATTCAAAATTTAGAAGGTGCTACATACAGCACTATAAAACAATATAATCGTCTTTGTTCTTCATTAGTTCCTATGAATGAAAGTATAGCATCTTATCTTAATGGTGGTGTAGATACTTTGTATGGTGGTTTAGGTAAAGATGTTTCTACTGCTAAAAAATGTGATAAACCTTATGATTTTGCTTTACCTATATTAGATGGTTTCTTACAAGGACAACCAGTAGATTTACAACTTGTAAAGGGTTTAAGAGTTGTTATTACACTTGCTCCTTCTAATTTTGTTATTCATAATAATAAATGGAGAAATACAGCATCAACAGCAGGACGAGATAATGGTGGTGCTTATTATGAATTGAGTGATGTTTTGTGTTATTTTGAAGCAGAAAGTCCAGATGCCGACGGACAAGAAGCGATGATGATGAACCGAAATGGTGTATTGGAATATAATACATATTCTTCATTTTATAATGTTCTTCAATCTAACGACCATAACATAACACTTAATATTAATACTGGTAGAACAATTGCTACTATTGGTAATATTGTTCCTTCAAGTTGGTTGAATAACTATAACTACAATTCATCACAGACGCTACAATTGTTAAGCGAGAATGCTGGTGATGTGTTAGAGAATAGGGTTCAGATGGACGAAATTACATTTACAAAAGGAGGACTTCGTATTCCATTAGATTTTGAGATTGTATCAAGAGAAACACAGAGTGAAGGTGTAGCAGATAGTTTTAAAAATTGGGAAAGTATTAATGCTATTCGTCCTTCTTGGAATGTTGCAAATATGGTTAAATCACTACGAACAGAATTAAGTAATCCTTTGAGTAATACTACAACAGCAAGATTTTCAAGACAACGACCATCTATGACCGAAGAAGATAATAGACAGCAGTATAATATAGGAGTTAATTACGACCACATTACCGATAATGGTATGAATTTTAAGGGGACACCTTTGGGTATTCGTATTCAATCTACACTACCAGCAGGTAAAAGCATTAAACCGCATTCTATCTTTTTGTATATTCTTCATAAGAATACAATTGTATTTCAAGATGGTATGGTTAATATTATCAATTAATAAAGGAATATTCATAAAAAGTTTTATATAAAAAAATATAATATTGTATTACATTATATAAGAAAATATGAGTGGAAAAACATTACCAGCACTTTTAAGAACCGATGCCTTTGAGCGTCCAGTTAATCAAGATATTAATACAGATATTTTAAGACCAGTTCAATTTAATCAAAGAACTACTCGTTTTGTTTTTGATAGAAAAGGAGTTTTAGATGCTAATAGTCAATTGAATTTGAAACTAATAGTTAAGGATAGTGGAAACGCTGGTGAATTAACTGGTGCTTCTTTTCCTTCTTCTGTGGGTGTTTTGTCTTTGATTAGACGAGCATTTCTTACCATAGGAGGTAGGCGTGTTTCTAATTTGGAAGAAGTAGGACATTATAATACTTGGAAACGCCTACACTGGTCTAATGAATATCGTAAAGGTATTGCCCTGCCGAAACAAGCAGGAGCAGATTTAGAAGTTGGAAGTATGGCGGAAGGTATTGCTGGTAATAGTCAAACAGCAATTAACAGCAGAGGTTTTACTACCCCTTATGGTGTATTAGGACGAGAAAGTAGTGAGTATGCTATTGATGATAGACTGGAAGTAGCAGGGGCAGTAAATCCTAATTTTGGAAAACAAGTCGCAGATGCTACGGAAAAAAGAGAATTTATTGATAGACAGATTGGAACTACTACATCATCATCACCTTCTTTCGTTATTGGACTATCTCAATTAATTCCTTTCCTTATTGGAGTTCAATTACCCCTATTTGCTATTAGGGAAGAAGTTGCTTTGAATATTGAATGGAGTGAAGACGGAAATAACAGCAGATTTATAGTTCCTACAACTAATCCATCTGGTAATACTATTGACCCTGCTGAATGCTCTTCAACAATCGTAGAAGAAGATTGTTTTATTATGGCGGATTATCTATTCTATCCAGACCAGATGGGAGAACTCGCAGATGAAATTATGAATAAAGGAGGTTATGATATACCCTATCTTGAAGTATATACTCAACAAAATTTTACTGCTAATACTCTTAATGCTAATACTAATTCATATCAAATTGCTATGGGTGGTAAAAATGTAAAACATATTATAGTTCAGAAGCAAGTTCCAGTAGCGGTTGATGATGCTGATAAAACTAATGATGGTTTATATAACTCAAAAGCATTTCTTAAAGGTGTATCATATCAACTACAAATAGATAGTCAAAACTTTTACAGCAGACCAGTTAGGAATGTAGGATTACAAAAAACAGAAGCAGACCAAGTAGAAGGCATACCTCTTCAAATGTGTAATTATCTATATTCTTATGACGGACAAGTAAATACAGATGGAACATCTACTAATTTAACATTAGGACTTACTAATAGAAAATTTAATACTCTGGTGCAAAATTTAGAAGCAGGTAATCAAGGGTGGTTAGGTGTGCGTATTGAAAATTCTTTCGGTGTAGGAAAACGAGTAAGTAATCTTCCTATGGTTTATACAGAAACTCTTGATGTAAAGGCAGACGACGATGTTAATAGAAATGTTAGGTTCTTTGTAGGAACTCAACGAATTCTAAATATCTCACAAGGTATAGTGAATATGATTGAATAAATAAATAATATATTGTTAATACAAATATGGAATTAACAGCATATCAACAAAGAATGTTAAAGAAACATTCGGTTCATCATACTAAAAAGCATTTGAATTTTATGATTAAAGAGATGAAAAAAGGTATATCATTTAAAAAAGCACATCTACTCGCTATGAGTAAAGTGGGAACTTAAAAACAATTTCTTACCATTTTAATAATCTTTTTTTTACAAGAATGAGGTGCTGTATCCAGCAGTATTTTATCATCTTTGATTTTATTATACATATGTTTCAAACCATTTATATCGTCAAATGATAGATATAAATGTCTGTCTGAATTTAGATTACCATACTGGTCTAAAAATACTGAATAATTCATAATACCAAAATTTTCTGTTGTATGATGTAATCCTAATGCGTGTATTACTTCGTGAAGTAAAACATTATATAAATTGTTAGGGTAATGGACTAATCTTTTATTCATCATTATATCTGTTTCATTTGAAGGTGGATAAAAACTACAATAACCAAAACTTTCATAAGGCATATCGTAATCACAAATGGTATTAATTCCATTCATTTCTACTGGATAAGTTGAACCTTTTAGATTTAATTTAAACATATCTAATTCATTTATATCATTAAATACTTCTAATGTTTTTTGCTTTATTACTGGATTAAGTCCATCACATTCATAAAAATCTATATCACTTTTTTCTAAACTAAAATTAGGCATCAACTCAAAGGAATATGCTGAAAACAACATAGCGAATTTTATAATAAATTTAATCATCGTTATATATAATATGAAGTTATTAAAAAATGAGTATAAGTTTATTAAATTTACGAGGTCAAGTAAGAAAGATAAAAAATATACTGCTATTTTACAGAATAAAAAAACTGGAAAGCAGAGAAAAATACATTTTGGAGGAATTAAAAAAGATGGGACACCATACGAACAATACAAGGATACAACTGGTTTAGGTTTATATAGCAAATATAATCATAATGATAAAAAAAGAAGAGATAGATATAGAGATAGACATAGTAAAGAAGTTGCATCATTTAAAGATTATTGGAGTGCTGGTTTGTTTAGTTATAAATATCTATGGTGATATATTGAAGGGGTTGCTCCCCCTTACGACGCTTTTGTAATACTTTTTTTAAAAGTATAATTTTATGTATTTAATGTAAAGATGAATATGACTGAATGTGAATGTGAAAATATAGAACAAAAACAAGTATGTATAGATTATATAATATCTCTTGCTTCTATTGGTAGTTTATTTGTAGTAAGTGAAATATTACCATTTTTAAAATCACAAAAGGGTAATGGTTTAGTAGATATTTTAATATGTTGTTTTGAAGGTAGTGATTGTTGTTTAACTAAATTAATTGAATGTTTGAAAGGTGAGAGTAGTGAAGAAGATAAAGGACAAAAACAACAACAAAATCAGAAACAGAAACAATCAATAAACACAGATGAAGAACAACATTTAACTAATAGTGTGAATATTAATATACAAAAATAATATAATGTTAAATTATAATAAAAGATGATTACTAACGATGGTGGATATAGTGCTTACGCAAGTGAAGCATCACAGATTAACAATAATCTTCAAAGATACAGAAGTGATATTGATGGCGTAGCAAGTGCTAATAAGCAAATTAGACAGCAGTTTCAAGCAAAAAGCGATTTAGATAATTTAAGAAATTTAGGTGCTGAACTCGGTGCTAAGGGTGTAAAGGAAGTAGGAGCAAAAGCATTAGGTAAGTTATATAGAATAAAAGGTTTTGGTGGTAGGTCAATAAGAGATTTTGATATTGATAATTCTTTTAAAACTGATGATGTCCCACAGACATTAGTAGATGCTCTTAAAAAAGGAGGTAAAGGTATAGGTAATTTTGCTTCTAAACAATCACAGAATTTTAGTGATTTTTTGGATAGACAAAAAGAAATAAATGAAAGTAATAAATTGGATAATTTCGTCAAGGAAAGAACTGGTGGTGGTGTAGATGATGCGATAGGAAAAGGAGGTAATAGAGGTGTTTTTGATAGTGTGAATTTAGATGATGAACCTTCTTCTTCTTCTGTTGCTACAAGAGTAGAAAATCCAGATGCCGAACCGAGCAGACCTAATCCTATGGAAAATGAGAGTAATGAATTAAGAGAAGGAAGTGAAGCAACAACAGAGATTAAACCTACTGAATTACCAGAAGGAGTAAATACATTAGATGAAGGTGTTAAGGGTGCGATAGATACAGCAAATACATCTGTTGGTGATAGTGTTTCAAGTGCTGGAAAATCAAGCGGTGAAGCATTAAGTGATGCTGTTGAAGGTGCTACTGATAGTGGTGCTGTTGGTGGTGATGCTGTTAAAAAGGCAGGGGAAGGTATAGGAGAAGATTTAGTAGAAAAAGGTGCTGAAAGTGCTGGTTTAGAAGGAGCAGGAGCGGCGTTAGACAGCACAGGAGTAGGTGCAATTATTGGTGTCCCTTTACAAATAGCAGGTTTAGTAGCAGATGGAGGATTACTTTATGAAGCAGGTAAATCTCTTGTAGATTGGTTTGATGAGGACATATTAGGTCATAAACCACAAGTTCCTAAAAATCAATTAGTAACAACACCATCAAGACCTTTAACATTAGCAGATAGAGGTTTAGCAGTTGTTCCTAATATAGATACAATTGATACTCAACCTTCTTACGCTGGTGGTTGGTAAAATTATAATTTATAAATTTTGATATTATTTTTGAAACTTATAAATATATATATATTAAGGAAAAAAAGGACTTAAAGATAAAATCTCACTATATATTATAAATATGAATACTTCAAGCGAAAAAACTTCTACGCCTATCTTAAATATGCGACTTCCTAAATTTGTAAAGGCAACTAAAAAGGCAATCAGTAAGAAAGATAAAAGACTATTAAGAAAAGAATTTGGAATTAAAAGCAAGTCAGTAATAAAAGTTATTGATGAAATTACACAAATACGAGGAAGTGGTAATAGATTTAGAAATGAGAACTATGCTTATTATTTTCTATCTCAGTTATATAACGACATCATTAATGATGTTAGAGAGGATATTATTATACAAAGAGCAGAGGCAAA
>Ga0098050_1000715_pt1 | contig 11601 bp, 3 predicted proteins | sample 14_taG_FD_77070 | JGI IMG/M metagenome (GOLD analysis project Ga0098050, IMG submission 77070) | Marine viral communities from the Subarctic Pacific Ocean - 14_ETSP_OMZ_AT15311 metaG | ecosystem: Environmental > Aquatic > Marine > Oceanic | place: Pacific Ocean | collected 2015-01-18
AAAGAAATAAAAGCAGCCATGGTCGGCCAAGCAAACCAGTCTTTTTTAGATAATATTTCAACTCTTGTTTCAAGTGTACTACCTCAATTCTCAGATATATTCGGAGACTCAAGTTCAGCATCACAATACTTCCAAACTATGGGAAATATTTTAACACCAGAGCAAAGACGAGGAATCCAAAGAGAATTGCAGGCTCCACAAATAGATTTTCCGGTAGAAACAAGTATATGTTTAACTAAGGAACAAAAAGACTTGTGGGATCAAGAAAGACAAGCAGCTTTTTCAGATCCGGAATTAGGAAGAGAGTTTGTCAACAAACAAAATGAAAAAGCTCAAAGTGATTTAGCAGATATAGCCAATCTTTTAATAAATGGCCCAGAAGATGCATTGAACAACGCTATTGAAGAAGCACTAAACCCAAAAGATCCAGATTGCAAGACAAGCAAGGGCATCATCCCATCTTTTTCAGATTACCCACAAAACCAACAACAAACAATATCAAATGCCATAACCGGGATTTTTAAGAGATTAGAAAGAGCGTTTATTGATGATACAATTGAGGCAAACTTTTTTAGTTCTCTCGGTGGACGTGGACCCAATACACCGGGTGTTTTAAGTGTTATATTATCAAATAACAAGAATAATACCATAAATTATCATATTGCTGTGAAAAACAACATAATATTAAACTTGCTTCTGGGTGGTAAAAACATGGAATTACCAGAGACAGTTGGTATTCAATTGAAAGAATATATTGATTCTCAACCATCAGATTACAAGATTGGAAGGGATCATGTGATTTATTACAATAATAACAAAGAAGGAAATCAAAATTTTATAAGCAGATTAGTAGTTAATGATACTTTCGATCGGAGCGGCAAAATAGAACTATCAGACCCTGAAGGCGGTTTTAGTGTCCTAACAGATAATTTTTTAGAAATACCAGAGGAATATGAGCCAAACCAAGGCGCAATTACTTCTCAAACTCCCTTCTCTGCTCAAACATTAGACAAAATGTTTGGGGAAATATGGAGTCAATTTGGTGAAGTTGACCTGGATAGCAATAAGATATTCGAAGGCATGAATGCAGATATATACGACATGCTCCCTAAGACTTTCACCAAAAGAAGAGACGGCCAAATATCAGAAGGTTTCTTATATGGAAATGAAGATACACCTATCTTAGAAAACAGTGACCTTGTATATGTTGGACCTGACGGTGAAGAATATAATTATGAAGAAAGTGAAAAGGTTCTTGGAAGAAGCAAAACAAAGAACCCAAGAGTTCATTTTCTAGATCCAGAAAAGCATGGGGGAACCTATCTCAAGCCACAGATATATATTGCGGAAGCAGAACACAAAGGATGGCTACAATTTTCTCGTATTGTTGTACCAAACCCAACCGGTTGTGATCCAAAGAACTCTAATTTTATGATGCTAGACAGTATAGTCAAACAAATAAATAAAAATAAACAAAAGATTCAAAATCACGAATTGTTATCTTATTCACCAGAGTGTACAACAGAGTTACCTTTTGATAAGATATCAAATTCTGATACAATGGCGACTATTGAGGGTATTGTTAGGGCAACTATAAGAGTACATCTTAGTGATTTCTTGATTAGAAGTTTTCCTATTTTTTCAAATGTACATTTAGATGTCGAGAGAAACTTTGATAATACAATGTTAAATTATATCTCGGAGAAAATATTTAAAGATCTCAAAAATGAAACAGCAATATTTACCTCTACATACGAAGGTTATACTTATGCTTTGTTATTCTTAGAACAAGTAGTACAGATCGTCCACCGAAAAGTTCGTGATGGACAAATGGAAAGCAATGAAGAGATTGAAGAAATTTTGGAAATTTGCGATCAAGTACAGAAAGATTATGAAGCGATTACAACAAATGATCTTTTAAAAATGAAAACAAACGACATCGTCAATATAGCAGAAGCCTATGCCGGCATATTCACCGGACAAGCCAGGTTGGAGGATGGAAGGTTTATTTCCGAAGTAGAAATTTATACAGAAGAAGTTGAGAGAAAGATCAAGACAGTCAAAGAAGGAGCAGCAATTATATCAGGTAAAGGTGAGGGTTTTGATTTGTTATCATTCTTCGAAAGCGTCACTTTTGATATAGCACTTATTGGATTAGGACAAGCTAGGTTTGCATCGAAAATTTATTCACTAAACTCGGTTGTTGGTGATATAAAGAAGTTATTAAAGTATGTGATTAAAGAAGAACTTGATATATACACCAAGAAAATGAGAGAAGAGATTGAACCAAGACCATATATTTATGATATTCGTAAATTTTTTATTGGTGGATCTCATATGCTTCTGGGAAAACAGATTGAAGCGGGTGTATACGATAATGAAGTTCCTATTGGTGGTGGAGTCGGAAACTTTCCATATGGAGATGTTAATCATTGTGCGAAACGTAATATGGTTCACTCACTTAATGGTAGTGAAATATCCGATGAAAGATATGAAGACTTAAAAAAGAGAGGTGGGTTTTTCTTGGAAAAGTATGTTGTCGTGGAGCCAAAAGAAGCCACAAGGTTTCAATCCCCCTTTCCGATTAAAGGTATACAAAATATACAAGAATTTAAGGTATTTTTAAATCAAAATTCTTCCGATATCCAAGCCTTAGCTAATGTATCGGATTACTTTGGAAATGCTGTTTTAAGTGAAAACGGTGAAGAATATGAAGGAAGTATAGGTATAAAATATGGAGTTCGTCTTTGTTATTTACCACCAGAGGGAACCGACTTAGAAATTATAGAAAATGAAGTATCAAAAGCAAATAGAAGTTTTGTTCAAAGTCCTGCTTCTTTTCAAACAGATTCCGGCCAAAAAACTTTGCAAAGTTCCAAGTATTCTTTCCCTGTCGCTTCTTTTGAGCAAGATATTTTAGATGTAAAGATGATTAATCTGATAAATTCTGATGATAATTTAGATCAAGATCTCAAGTGCTATATAGATGAGTTAGTTAAGACGAAAAACTTCAAGCATTTGGTTGATAATGTATTACAGATCAAGAAGGTTCCATCGATATATATGATTTATTCTTATAATAACTTCTTGGCTTCATTAGGGGATACTACGGAGAGAGCATCCGGAGATGATGAGAACCCAATTTCTCCGAGCAACTTTGGGAAAGTGTTTAATGACTCAAAAAGTGAAGCAAGAAAACTATTTGTATCTTTCTATAAAAACAATGACAGAGATCCTCCAAATGAAGAAGAAAATAACGAGGATATCGTCAAGCATGCCCAAAGAAAGATATTAGATGGGTTAAAATTCCTTCCTAATTTTGAGTTCTCAATAGATATTCAGAGAAGATTGGTCACGGATTCACCATTTGATAAAGATGGGAATGAATGTAAAAACAACTTTGGAAAGCTATTTAAGAAAAAAGGTTTTTAATATGCCAACATATAAAATAACACCAGCGATCCCGTTAAAAATAAATGAAGATACCGGTAATTATGAATCATACGGAATATCAGATTTAACAGAAGTCGTAGATCAAAACATCAAAATGACTTTACTAACTGTTCCTGGGGAAAGAATGATGGATGAAAATTTCGGAGTTGGTTTAAGAAAATATTTATTTGAAAACGACACATCAATTGTGCGTGGTGTTGGCAACTTGCCGCCTCTTCGCGAGAATATATTATCCCAATTATCAACTTATGTTCCATACATAACAATTCAAGATTTAGAAATTAATTTTTCCGGAAACACAAATTTAATGAGTATAAGAATAAAGTATTTTGTGAATGAAAGTGGAACTTCCTCGGTATTTGATCTAACAATTAACGAAGTTAATAATAACGTACTTTAAAATCCTAACAAAAACTACTTATTTTAGTTGAGAGGATTACACATGCCAAAAAACAAAAATGTTGCTGTAAAATATACAAGCAGAGATTTTGAAAGCATCAAAGAAGATTTAGTGGAATATACGAAGAGATACTATCCTGATGGATACAGAGACTTCTCTGCTGCTTCATTTGGTTCTTTAGTACTGGATACCGTTGCTTATACGGGAGATATTTTATCTTATTATTTAGATTATCACGTTAATGAGAGTTTTTTAGACACATCACTAGAATTTGATAATATAAGAAAACATGCAAGAGCGTTGGGGTATAAATTTGCTGGCTCACCTTCTTCTTTTGGAACTGTGTCTTTGTTTATTCTTTGTCCAGCAAATACTGATGGAACAGCTCCAGATAGTTCATATTTACCTATCTTAAAAGCGGGCACATCATTTACTACTTCTGAAGGCGGTAACTTTATATTGACTGAAGATATTGATTTTGCTGATATATCTTCAGATATAGTCGCTGCAAGATTTAATTCTACAACAGGTGCTACAACTTACTTTGCTGTTCGTAATTATGGCCAAGTACAATCTGGGGTACTTAACCTTGCAACTGTTGACTTAAAAAACAGTGCTTTTGAGCGGTTTAAAAAAGTTCGGGTTGGTGGTTCAAATATATCTCAAATTTTATCTGTGTATGATTCCTCTGGGAATAGATATTATGAAGTTGAGAATCTTTCTCAAGAGGTAGTGTTTGTCGAAACAACAAACCAAAACGCTGCAGCAGACGGTGTACGTTCTATATTAAAACCATTTGCTACGGCTAGAAGATTTACTTTGGAACAAGACGATACTGGAACATATTTGCAATTTGGTTTCGGCTCAGAAGATGTGGACGACGGAGGAATAACAGATCCTTCACGAGTCGCTTTGAAGATGCTAGGAAAGGATTATATTTCTTCAAAGTCATTTGATCCTACTAAATTAATTACTACAAACAAATTGGGCATATCACCATCAAATACAGAATTGAATATTGTGTATAGATCAAATTCCCCACAGAGCACTAATATTTCTGCTAATTCAATTACTAATATTGCCACAAAAGCTTTTGTGTTTGAAGATATTACTGCTTTAACGAATTCCCAAAGAATTTTTGTTGAGAATTCTTTGGAAGTTAATAATGATAGCCCAATTACCTCTATCAATGTTGATATTTCCACCGAAGAACTTAAACAGAGAGCTAAGTCGTATTTTGCTACTCAAAATCGTGCAGTTACAAAGCAAGATTATGAATCTTTGATATATAATATGCCACCACAATTTGGAGCAGTTACAAGGGCAAATATCATTAATGACCCGTCTTCAACAAACAGAAGACTTTCTTTATACGTAATATCTCAAGACAACAACGGACACCTATCCGCGACAAATTCGATCACGAAAAACAATATTAAAAACTGGCTGAATCAATATCGATCATTAAATGATCAAATTGAAATTTATAATCCTAAAATTATTAACTTTAGGATTGAATTCACTGTTATGGTTGACAAAAAGTTTTCTCAAGATGCTGTTCTAAGGGCATGTATTAACCAAATGAAAATATTATATTCAGACAAATTCTATATCGGAGAACCTCTGTATATAACAAGAGCATATGAAATTCTTAATCGTGTAGACGGAGTGGTCGATGTGAGAAAAGTCACAGTAAATAATAAAACCGGAGGAGTATATTCTCCAATAACTCTGGATATGGACAAGATAATTTCGAAAGATGGAACTTTCTATCAAACACCAAACAACTCAATATTGGAACTTAAATTTCCAAATCAAGATATTAAAGGGATAGCAAAATAATGGCAATTAAAAGATACTCCGCAGATGCTGATAACACAATCACAAATGCTTTTCAAGAAAACCTAACAGTTCGTGGCACCGGTTCCAACATGGGACAGGCAGACGTTTTAGAAACATTCTCTATATATGCTCAAGAGAGTTCCACTTCAACTGAATTATCAAGAATCATTCTGAGGTTTCCTATCAGCGAAATCAAAGCAGATAAAAATGCTGAGATTATACCAGCTTCTGGTGTCTCATATTATTTAAAAATGTTTAATGCTAGGCATCCGCATACACTTCCAAAAAATTATAAACTTGATGTATTGGCTGTTTCATCTTCTTGGGAAGAAGGAAATGGATTAGATATGGAAGGATATTCTGATTTAACTTATGATGATATTGGTTCTAACTGGGTTCGTAGTGCTGGTTCTACAGCATGGACAACAGCAGGTGGTGATTATCATGCTTCTCCAATATATTCTGCTTCTTTTGATAAAGGCGATGAAGATCTTGAAGTAAATGTAACAACTTTGGTTGAACAATGGCTTGCCGATACAAAAGAAAACTATGGATTTGGAGTTCATCTCTCAGCGTCATACGAAGCATCTTCCTCTACAAACCCAGAAGGTGCAAGGTTTTCTTATTATACAAAAAAATTCTTTGCCAGATCATCAGAATTTTATTTTAACCGCCCTGTACTTGAGGCACGTTGGGATTCAACACGACGAGATAACAGAGGGAACTTTTACTTCAGTTCTTCTTTGGCTCCAGCAGCAGAAAATTTAAATACACTCTGGATGTATAACTATATTAGGGGAAATCTTCGCGATATTGCTGGAAGTTCCACTGCAATTCCTGTTTTAAATCTTTATTACTCCTCTGGGTCTGTACCTGAAGGAACGGCTCGTTATTTCCGAGATTCTTCCAATACTGCGGTAAATTTTTTATCTGCTTCACGAGAGTCTAAAGGTGTTTACAAAGCAACATTCTCTGCAACATCTAGTACGATATCTTCTACATACCCTTATTTGGTTGATGTGTGGACTATGAGCGGCAGCGAATTACACACTGGGTCGGTTATAACACCGAAAGAACACTCTTTCTCAAATTATAATCCTAACTCAAAATACGTTATGAATGTTAAAAACCTTAAGCCAAAATATACACGCGGCCAAACAGAAAGATTTAGACTATATGTTAGAGAAAAGAACTGGTCTCCAAACATTTACACTGTTGCTAAGTCAACACCAGAAAACCTATTGATAGAAAGCGCATCCTATCAAATCACTAGAGCATCGGATAAAAAGATAGTTATACCATATGGAACAGGCTCAACAGCAGAAACAATGCTTTCGTATGATTCCGACGGAAACTACTTTGATTTAGATATGGACTTATTAGAAGAGGGTTATACATATGAATTAAACCTTTCCTTCTATGAAGATTCTCTTTCTTCTTACAGAGAGCAACCCTATACATTTAAAATCAGAGTAGAACAAAATGAGTATTAAAAGTTTATTTAACAACAAAACAACAACAGTTGAAAGTGCTGCTTCCGGCAGTAAATTAGTAGAATCAAAAGATTTGGTGCTAACAACAATTCAAAGAGATGAGACATTTTATCCTTTTATTGACTTTGCTAGTGCCTCTAACTTTGCAAAATTCGGTTCTGCCGAAGAATATTATAAAAACTCTATAGAAAGAATACATAACAATTATCCCTATGATGGTTCTGAGAATGAAAAATTAGTATTTGAATTATCTTCTTCATATTTGGACAAGTATATCTTGGACAACAGATACCCAAAGACAAATGGATATGCAAACTTTTCTTATGGTGGTTGGGGCACACGAGCTTCAACAACAGATGGTTATGGTCTATCCGATAGTACAGAATACATTTACCTCAGAGGTGGTATTCATGTAGCAGAAGATATGACTACAAAACCACTTCAGCAGACTTTTGATAAGTCTGTAAGTTATGATGCTGCCAAGAAGAGAACAACCAGCCTTCGTATGAATATCCCACAAGGATTAACAACAGAATTTTGGCTGAAAAAAGAAGCATTTGATTTAACAAACACCAATAAAGAAGTTATTTTGGATCTTTGGAATGGAGAAATATCTTCTTCTACAAATTATGGTCGTTTTACTTTGGCTCTCTCCGGAACAACAAGCGGAGAAGATACTTTTATAGTAACAATGCAATCCGGCACAACTGGATTCTTTGAGCAACCAATTGGAACAGCAACAGTTACAACCTCTTCCTTATCAAATTGGCATCATTATGCCCTGTCTTTTGTCTCTGCTTCTACCGGAGTTACTTCGCGTCTTTATGTTGATGGAGATTTAAACGAAAATAAGTCTCTGGGCTCTACCGGTATAAACGAGATCGGCGGATTAATTAACGGGTATATAGGTGCGCTTCAAGCAAGCCCATCCGGTTCAAGTGCTTCACAATATTCCGGTAAACTCAGTGCTAGTTTAGATGATTTTCGCTTTTGGAAGACACGCAGAACCTCAGAAGAGATTTACAATAATTGGTATCGTCATGTTGGCGGTGGAACCAACACCGATGATGCAAATACTTATTTGGGTGTTTATTATAAATTCAACGAAGGAATTGTTGGTAACACACAAATAGACTCAAATGTTTTAGATTACTCCGGTCGTCTTGTGAATGGAACATGGACAGGATATGCCTCTGGTGCTCGTTCTGTTGATTCTGCTTTTGTGGAATCTGGCCTTATTGCTTCCGAAGAAAAAGATCCAATCATTTATAGTACTCATTCCGATGTTTCTTCTTTAAAAACAACACTTATGGATTTAGGTAAGTCTCATGATAGAGAAAACCCTGCTCTTCTTTACAATAAAGTGCCCCAGTGGATTAGAGATGAAGATCCATCCACAGGATTTTCAACAAAATATTTATATCAAATAATAGCAAGTTATTTCGATACTCTGCATGCGCAGATTACTGCTCTTCCGAGTCTTAAAAATAAAGTTTATCCAAGTTCAAGTTATAAAGCGTTGCCATTCGCCGATCGCTTGATAGAGGAAAAAGGGCTTGTTGTATCTAATTTATTTGCAGATGCCAATGTCTTAGAGGCTTTCGGATCTAGAGATCTTAATAAAGTGCAATTTGAAAAAAAAGTTACAGATATTAAGAACCAAATTTATACGAATATATATAATAACCTAGAGAGCATTTACAAACACAAAGGAACAGAAGGCGCAATACGTAACATGCTACGCTGTTTCGGAGTCGATGATGAAATTATCAAACTCAATATATACACAGATAAAGGCACGCACTATTTCTCTGATGCATATAAGCATACTTCTCAAAATAAAAAATACATTGACTTTAACAAAGAATCTCATTTTGGAGCAACTTTATTTCAAACCTCATCAATAAACCACTCATTAACATATATTTCAGGCTCCGGAATAGAAAAATTAGAGCAATATAATGCACTTACTAGTGAAATTTCTATTGTTGTTCCTAAAAAATTAGGTTTTTTTGATTCTGGTTATTTCCCTACGTCATTCCAGTCTGCTTCTATATTTGGTATGCACGGAGCAGCGTCTGACTCTGCTGATTATACTTGGGGTGTTTCTGAAACAATAACAACTCCACAAACTGCATCTATTCAATTTACAATGGTATCAACAGGAAGTTTAGATTTAGAACACCAAGCTGTTTTACAATTAACTGGTGGTTCAGATAATGCCTTGGTTATTTACGCAGACCCCAATCAAGCATTGACTACAAATCCTTCGACGATTGATCATATTATCTACACTGGTTCTGTCGGACTGGCTTTAGCGAATGGTAATTCAACTGCTGCTAGACTTAGAAACACCTCTTACTCTGGGATTGACACGGCAGATGGGCAGTTTAGTGTATCTTATTGGTTTAATAGGATTTCTGGTTCCGTTAATAGTGGCGGCACATATATACAAATGTTGGATACTAATGACGATACAATTATATCAGTAAGCCCACTCAAATCAAGTGATTTGGAGGTTTTTGTAAGTGCTTCATCTACCCAAACCTTAGATTTTACTTCAATAGTCAGTGGAACCGATGTATGGAATCACTATGCTCTTGTTTTTGATTTTACTCATATAGCAACCGGCGGAGCAGGTCCATATGCAACTGTTTCTTGTTATAAGAATGGTTCCTTTGACAGAACTTTAGAATTGGATACGTTGTCTGCCTCTGCAAATTCAATTGATGAACTAAGAATTTCTATTGCTAATAATTCTTCTATACAAGATATTGTATTGTGGTCAAAAGCATTAACATCTGGAGATGTTAATAAACTATACGGAAATGGGCAATGGGTTAATCCAACATCGCTAAGTTCGTCGGCAATAAATGATTGGTATAGATATGGATATGAAAGTGATTTTGATACTGCGGTGGATGGACAGCACTTTGATGATTTCGGTTCCTCACCCACAGTTAGCTCTAGTACTAGCACTAGGCACTTGTCTCCTATTAGCACCGCAGATGCATCTAGATTAGAATTTCATACTGGTTCAAACCCATTTGGCGCAGCTAAAAACGATGGAACAATAAGAAATGAACTCACAGCCGCCCTCAACACAGTGTTCTCGGCAAATTTTGGAAACACAACCTATATACCAAACCCTGGAGATGGAGTCACAACAACATTTACATTAAAATCAGGGTCCGCTGGACCAGAAACCGTAAATGGATCTGTAGTTTCCTCTAGTTTTGCAATAACGGCAAACAATAATGGTGCACCTTTATCCTCTACGACATATGATGATATATCTAATTTCCAAGTATATTTAGTCAGAGACGAAGTGGAATCTCCAACTGCTAAGTTTGTTTTGAAAGATTATGCCGGCAATTTCACTTTAGAAACACCCGCGTATAAGCAGATTTATTCAAATGAACAATGGAATTTGGCTGTTAGAGTAAAGCCTGTTGATTATCCGATAGCAGGTAACGTTGTTACATCTTCCAATAGAAATTATCAACTAGAATTCTATGGTGTGAACCACGCTTTTGATACAATCAAGAATGAATTTACGCTAACACAAAGTTTTAATTATGATACTGGTTCTGCATATCTATCAAACCCAAAGAGATTCTATGCAGGAGCCCACAGAACCAACTTCACCGGAAGTGTTTTAGAGCAAACAGACATAAAAATTGGACGTTTTGATCTATGGTATGACTATATTTCTGATAATTCAGTTAAATTACACAACACAGATATTACTTCACGCGGAAATAGAAGGTCAAGTCGTCCTTCAACTATATTTGGTAAAGATTTATCGCAAATCGAAGTTCCCTCATACGAATTATTGACTGCTGATTGGGATTTTGAGACGATATCCACGTCAGATGCATCTGGTGAATTCATCGTAGTTGATGTTTCTAGTGGATCAACAGACAGTAGATATGGCTGGATGGACAATATTATCCGCAGAGAACACCGAGCAAAAGGTTTTGGGTTCCCTGTATCTACAACAAACGTCATTTCCAATGAAATTATCTATTCTTCAAAGAAAGAACTTCCGGAAATCTCTTACTCCTCTGACCGAGTAACAATTAATGGAGAAGAACAAGAGTATTTCATAAAAGACGAAGACGTTTCGGATAATTTTTACTCTCTAGAGAAGAGTATGTATCAAGTAATCTCTGAAGAGATGATGAGAAACTTATCAACCGCTCAAGAAATGTCCAATTTAATGGGTGAAGCTGTTGAAAGATACAGAATACAATACAAAAAGCTTGACCAAGTACGCAGATTATTCTTCGAAGATGTTGAAGAAGATCCTGATTTTGATAAATTCACCGACTACTTTAAGTGGATTGACTCTTCAGTATCCTATATGGTCTCTCAAATGTTCCCAGCGAGCGTTCGTTTTTCTAAAGGAAT